>Ga0102945_1000659_pt1 | contig 10295 bp, 7 predicted proteins | sample SalPonred_H2O_MG_FD_78207 | JGI IMG/M metagenome (GOLD analysis project Ga0102945, IMG submission 78207) | Salt pond water microbial communities from South San Francisco under conditions of wetland restoration - Salt Pond MetaG R2_restored_H2O_MG ...
GCGCGTTATCGAAGCGGGGTCCATCGGTCTCGCAAAGCAGCGCCGGCTGGGCTACCTCGCCACCACCTGTGAGTTCGTTGCTTTCGTGGATGCCGACGACCGTCTCGACAGCGACTGGTTGGGGGATCTCTTTCACGCGGCTGTCGAAGGAAAATACGCAGCCCTGCAAAGTCAGTTGCGCGCGCATGACCCGTCGAACTTCTGGACTCGTGGCTGGAACGACTATTTGCAGGAATCCGTGAAGAGGACATCCAACACGAATATGGTCGGGCGACCTGCTCTATTCAGAACTTCCGCGTTGAGGGAAATTCAAGCAGAACCAAGAATGATCATTGAGGACACGGAGATGTCGCGCACCTTCGAACTCATGGGCCTGCGTCAAGGAATCGGGGCCGCCATCAGCAGGCGAATATGCCCGTCCACATACGCAGAGAACGTGACGAAGTGGAAGGGCTATGGCCGCGGGTACCGACAGTTCGTCTCGGAACATCCAGAGCGGGCCTGGGCAATCCGAAAACACATTCTGTGGACGATTCCCGTCGTTCGGTCTATTCGCCCTGTCCTCCGCGGCAACCTGCTCCAGCCCATATTCGGCTTCGTGATGGCGAGTTCCATACTTCGGGGGTACCTGAACAATCCTCTCTCTGGACCTAGGCGTGCATAGAGCGCTGAACTATCGGGGCATTTCGACACAACCACGAATCCCCTGATTGCAGAAGGCCAGAAGCATTCATTGACATGAGGGCTGCATTCAGCTTCCAGTCGATGGGGATAACAGGATCAAGGGGCATGGATGCGAACTGCTTGACCAGAAGTTCCAGAAACGAGGTGCGGTAGAGAACTGCACAAACCGTATTGGTCACAGGTTTGTCGGCAGATAGAAACTCAAAGTGCGCTGCACCGCCTGGCAAGTCGCGGATCGGAGTGAGTTTCCCATGTATCCCCAATTCGCCCTCACCAAAGGATCGCGACAGATTCACCATCACAGGTTGGCCTGTGGCCTCGGCATTGGCGTTGACAGCGCGGATTGCCGAGGCGCTCATCTCGGCATCACCGTGGGCGTCGTCCTCGAGAATCAGCGTCCAACGCGAGCCGGAGTCGGTTCCCTGCTGCATCAATGCGGTGTGTGCGAGCTCGATGTTGACCAATCGCTTGACCATTGCCTGTCCTCTGTGCAGATTCCGCGACGAAGTTCCAGGCCCAATGAAGCGGGCGAGTCTTAGCTTGCTTCGAAGCCAGAGAGGCAGTCGGGCAGCAAGGAGAGAATGTCCCCCACCATGGAATCGACGCCACCGGGACTCCACCGCCAACTCCTCGGTGATGGAACGGCGAATGGCGTCAGGAGTGATCTCAAGCGTGTCGGCCGACCACCTATCCTCGGCGAACACCTGCACATCGACGAACCAGCCGCTTGGCTCGAGACTCCGTTGAATCGACTTAGCTAGTCCACCCGTCGAGGAACTTTCAGGGAAGCGGGTTCCTGCATGAGTGACGAGCCCGATGAAGAGTTCCATGGAACAAGCACCCCAAGATCGGCCAGCAGAGATGAGTAGATTAGCGGTGTGCCCGACCAGCCTTCCCCATCAACGAGTACCCAGTGGACTGATAGAGGCGGCAAGAGTGTTCAGGATTTTGAATCTGAGGGGATACTCTCAGCCGTTCGGCGATCACTGAAGTTGTTGGCCCCTGGCCGCAGACGTCTGTTCCTTCTTGCATCCGCGGTTCAGGTCTCACTTGGTTTGCTGGATCTGCTCGGCATTGTCCTTGTTGGACTTCTTGCAACAGTTGCGGTCTCAGTGACGGGATTGAGCGGCGTGCCACCCGTTGTTGATCGCGTCCTCAGCGCAATCGGTCTCGGGGATTTGACCGTCTCCCAATTGACAGTGCTCCTAGCAGGCTCCGCGGTACTCGTCTTGATCTCCAAGACTGTTATCTCTGCGATCTTGACGCGCCGAATCTTCAAGTTCCTCGCTAACCGTCAAGCCGAAGTTGCCTCCCGGCTCGCTCGGCGCTTCTTGAATCTGCCCCTTCTCGATGTCCAACGTTGGACAACGTCTGAGGCTATTTACGCGTTGGGAAGCGGAGTTGGCTCAGCAGTGGTCGTGGTCCTCGGCTCCGCAGTCACTATCGCTGCGGAAGTATTCCTCTTCTTCATCGTTGGAATCACTCTACTGGCCTACGATTTCGTTCTCACCCTGATTGCTCTCGGCACCTTCGCTGTCATGGTGCTTGTTCTCAACAAGATTCTGACCCGGTGGGGTGCGCGAAATGCGCAGATTATGACCGACTCGTCAATCAAAATGCTGTCTGCTGTCTCCGAAGCCCTTGAGACTTACCGCGAAACGACCGTCATGAATCGCCGCGATCTGTATGTGAATCGGTACGAACGACTCATCGGACGCTACGCGACAGCGACGGCCAATCAGTCCTACGTGCTTGAGGTCCCAAAGTATGCGCTCGAGGCGACGTTGTACCTCGCCATACTGATTCTGGCTGTCGTCCAGTTCCTCACGAAGGATCTGGCCGCTGCTGCCGCAACGGTGGCAGTCTTTCTGGCGGCCGGCTCCCGGGTGGTCCCGGCCCTACTACGCCTCCAGGGGGCATACATCAACGCCCGAAATGGGTCGGTCACAGCAATGCCCACGTACTACCTCGCTGACTTCCTCGATGCAAAAGCCGCCAGCGGTCATCTCCACGCTCCACGACGGGATGACATGGCTGCTCGAATCAGAGACCGAATTACCTCGGGGCACACCGAGTTCGAGCCACGAATTGAAGTCCGTAACGTGACCGTCCAATATCTCGACGCAGACGAGCCGGCCCTTCACTCAGTCAACGTCTCCGTCGAACCCGGTACGTCTGTTGCACTCGTCGGCAGCACTGGGGCAGGTAAGTCGACTCTCTCAGACGTGATTCTCGGAGTATTGGAACCCGATCAGGGTTCCGTCCTACTTGGAACCAAGTCACCGCGTGAGGCAATTGACGCATGGCCCGGTGCTATTGCCTACGTCCCCCAATCAGTCGCTCTGGTGTACGGAACGGTTCGGGACAACGTTGCCCTCGGCCTTCCGCCAGAAATGGTCGATGACGACCTTGTGTGGGAAGCACTCGAGCGAGCCCGGATCGATGATTTTCTCCGCGAGGCTAGGGATGGCCTCAACACGGCCATCGGCGAACGTGGCGTCAGGCTCTCGGGCGGTCAGCGCCAACGCCTTGGCATTGCTAGGGCCCTGTATACCCGGCCCCTACTCCTAGTTCTGGACGAGGCAACATCCGCATTAGACGCTGAGACCGAGCAGTCCATCGTGCAGACACTGAACGATCTGGAGGGGCAAGTGACCACCGTTACCGTCGCCCATCGGCTCGCAACCGTTCGACGAGCGGATCAACTCATCTACCTCGAGGGTGGCAAGATTAGAGCGCAAGGAACCTTTCAACAGGTTCGCGGGGCAGTACCGGACTTTGACAGGCAAGCCGCACTTCTCGGCCTGTAGGTGCTTCGAACAGGAGGGTGAGGATGTCCGCAGCAGGAAGAGTCATCGAACCAGGTTTACGTGCTTGGCGATACGTCAAGACCGTAAATGCCGTCAAGAAGTTCGAGTCTGCGTCCACGGACGTAGCCTCGACACCCGGTCAGGCCTTTTTCGACATGCGATCGGCCATGGATCTCAGCCCCACCACTGGACGAGCCTTATCCAAGCGGGCTATCCGAAACCCACAAGGTGGAGTCCCAACTGAATCGCAGGCTCGCTCAAGTTCGTTCATTGCTTTCGATGAGGTTCCTGCCGCTGTGAGCGCCCTCCAGCGGGATGGCGTCTACGTTTTCGACAGCCGCATACCGGATGAAGTAACGGAGCGAATGCGTAACTCCGCACTTCGGGCACCTTCACATCCCCGTGGGCTCGACAGCGATCCAGTGCCATTTCCGCGCGATAACCCTGAGGTCGGCCGGTACGACATAGACGAAGACAACACGATGGCTAGTCCCGATATGCAGGACTATTGCAGCGATCCGGCCCTGGCCCTGGTCGCCTCTCGCTATCTCGAACAACCGGTGATCCAGGACCAGACGGCTCTGTGGTGGACCACAACCAAAGGCTCAGCCGATGCAGCCATGAACGCATGGCTGTTTCACCAGGATCGAGATCGGTTGTCTTTCTTGAAGTTCTTCTGCTACCTCACTGACGTGGGTCCTGACAACGGACCCCACACTGTTGTTCGAGGCACTCACCGGCAACTACCCCGGATGTTGGCTAGTGACGGTCGAAAGGATGACGACCTAGTCCGTCGAGCTGGGCTGTGGGATCAGGTGGTGGAACTGACGGCACCAGCGGGAACGATCATGGCGGTCGACACAGTCGGCCTGCACAAGGGTCAGCCACCGGTGTCAGATGATCGGTGCGTTCTGCAGGTGGAATTCGCCACCTCTCTCTTCGGCGCCCAAGTCGACTACCCACGCTTCACAATGTCTGATCTTTCGCGCGAACGCTATGCGCAGATGCCTGAGATTCTGCAGCGCTGGAAATTCGCAAACTAGCCCAGCAGGCGGGCAGCCGATCGTCTGTTGAAATAGTCGGAGATCCTCCGGGCGAGATCACTCGCCTCCCTGACTGGCACCTCTCCGAGTTTGGCATGCTCTCCATGTCCGGAAATCGCCGAGTAGCGGAAGCCGCGGCGCTCCATCATTAGCCCGTAGGGCAATGCCTTATCAGGGAAAACGTCCGGCGGGGTCTGCAGAAGCGCAGGGATTTCGGACGCATGTCGGATGCGATGAGCGCAGCCCAGGGCGTCATAAGCAGACGGACCCATCACTACGACGGGTCGGCCCATGAATGCCGCCTCGACTCCGGATGTTGATCCGTACGTAAAGACAATGTCGGCAGATCTCATCAGAGAATAGGAGTCGACGATGGATTCAGGCCCGAAGTGTGTGTCAGGCTTGGCCCGCTCGACAGCGGCAACCCAATCAACGAGGTCCTCTGCGGGCTTCAAGCGCATGTGTGGATGAGTCCGAACCACAAGCTTGGCACCCGGCATCCTCCGGCATGCATCGGCGAGAACACTAAGCGCTTGCTCCTGGGAGTGAAGGTACTCGCTCCAGTTGAGTTCAAGTTCTGCGATCTCATCGCCCGACGAGCTGAAGTAGACGACAAGCGGATCACCCTCGGGAAGCTCCTCGAGATGGCCGACGACCTGGATACCCGTGAACAGTGCATTGTTGGCATCGGCGTGTGTCTGCCGATTCAAGAACCAGCGGCTTCCTATTTGCTCGCGCTCGGGGGAATCCCAGGACTCGAACATCTTGTGCATCCGGCGTTGCAGATCAACCCAGTCGTGGGTTGAAGCCGTCGTGAGATCGAAGTCCGTCTCGTAGCCACCAGTGTCGTAGTAGAGAACGTTGACTCCGAGTTGCTGAGCAGCCGCGGCCACCGCGCGATCGTGCGTGAAACGGCCGTTGAAGACGGCTACACATGTCAGATCCCGATCACGGATCAGTTGATGGGCCTGGTCAAAGGCCCATGCGTAGGACCGCATCGCCGCATCAACGTACGCACGAGGCCAAACATGATCGTCACGAATCGGTGTATTGGCATCGGGGTGGACCTGGAGAATGGAGCGACCCATGTCTGAGCCTCGGTAGGTCATAGAGCGCACGTCTGCGCGCGTGACCTTCTTCGGGAGCGGGGGTAGGTCTCTTGGTCTCCATCGGCGGATTGGTGGGGCAGCAAAATCAGCTTTTGCGAAACCCGAGGCAAGAAGTGCTTTTTCGGCATTCTGATCCCGAGTTCGCGAACCCAGGAGGTTCGCTATCCGCCGGCTGGCTCGCCACCCTGTGTCCTTCAATGGAGTCTCATCTGCCCAGAATCCAAAAGTGACCTGCGAACCGAGATCACGAGCGGCCACACCCGTTTCGACCACCGCTCCAATGGTGAACGTCCATTGACTGAAACTGATGAGACCAATGCGAGCCCGGTCAGCCGCGGGCAAAGTCGAAGCCAAGTAATCAACGAGCGAGGAGTGTTCGGCCCTCATCGTGCGCTCCTGTGGACTACTCGTCGAGCTCGCCGAGAAACTTCCCTCGCCGCGATACGCGTTGCACCCCGAACAGGGCGCTCCCACACCCACGCGAATCGGCGGGCAAGTGGGCTCAAAGCACGTCGACGAGCGGTCTCCGACTCACGGAGCGATGTCGTCCGATCACCGACGGTGAGCGAGTCCGCATGCCATCGGAACGTGGACACAACGCAGCCAACATCAACCAGCGATCCCATTCTTTGCAGTTTAAGGAGAAGATCTAGATCGAATGCGAAACGCATCGACTCGTCCAATCCACCCACCCGAATCCACGCACTCCTTCGGACCAGTAGGCCGGGTTGGGGGATGAGGTCTGGACCCCACTTCAAAATCCTCGTAGCCCAGGGACCTGCTCGGCTCACCCACAACTCACGGCCTTCGGCATCCACGTATCGACATGCTCCGTATGCGACGACAGCTTGGGCATTGTCGTCTAGGGCAGCGACGACTCGGTCCAGTGAGTGAGCCTCCAACGAGTCATCGTCCCCGAGCCAGTTGACAAACTCATGATGGGGCGCAGCAGCAGAGATTCCCAGATTGATGGCCGCGGCCAGTCCCTTGCCGGGGTCGTCGAGCAAACGTGCACCCCACTTGGACGCCGTTCGCGCGACAGAATCGTGTCTTGCCGGGCAGACGATGATCACATCAGCCGGTACGGTCTGGTCACGTATCGAGGCCAGGCTCTTGTCGAGGTAGTCGATTCGGGATGCCAGGGTCGGGATGACGATCAACACACGCGCCTGCGACACAGAGTGAATGTAGCGTGGGACGAGTGGCGGCGGTTTCACGGCTTGAGCGAATAATCATTGTTCCCCGGAACGGATACGCCAACCGGCTGCAGGCCTGGGCTTCGGCAGCCGTTCTTGCCCGAGAACTCCAAGTGCCTCTTCTCGTGGCATGGGAGGCAGAGAGCATTGCGACTGCTCCAGCAGAAGCGCTGTTCGATTCCGCTTTGATTGATAGAGGATTCATCACGCCTGCGGAACTAACCGAGATCCTCGGCGTTGACCATTCAGCGCTTCCCCGGTATCTCTACGAAGATCGCGCTCGAGGTTTTCTTTCCCTCGCAGGGCATGACAGAGGTGAGCAGATCTTCATGCGATCACTCCAAGAACGGTTGGCTTTGCCGGGAAGATCGAGCACACTCGTGATCATGGCTGGAGGCCTGTTCGCTCTTCCGTCAACGGAAGATTTCGAGCATCGCCGGCGTGCCTTCTACAGCGCACTACCTTGGAACTCAGGCATTCAGGACCGTGTTGATCACGCACTTTCGCATCACAGTGAGTTCTTCGCCGTACATGTCCGCCAAACCGACAGATCCCTCGAAGCGCCCACGAAGCGCGGCATCATTGCGGCGATGACGACTGTGCACCGAACGACGGGCCAAAGTGAAGTATTCCTCGCGGCAGACACTGCATCAGCCGTCGAAAGTTGGACTCATTTGGCTGCCGCGCATGGTCTGGAGCCCTGGTCTGTAGACCTGCAAAGCCGCGATCGCTCAAGCGCACAGGCCGGCATCGACGCCCTCGTGGACTGGCTTCTCCTGACGAAAGCCAAAGGTCTCGTGTACACACGCGAGTCGAGTTTCGGACACGAAGCGGCGGTGGCCGCTGATGCGCTCGCTATGAGTCGGGCAGTTCGGGCTCCGGCACTAGTCGTCGCTGCGAGGAGAGGTCGACGGCACGGCCACAACGCGATCCAATTCGTCCAACGGCGAATGTCTCGATCGTAAATTCGCTACGAGATCCATTGGCCCTGTGCAAATCGCATGGTAACCAGAAAAAGGATGGGAACTCCCACTCCAACGTAAGCAATAGCCAGCCATCGTCGACGCGAAAGCCATAGGCCGATGAGCATCCACACAGGGAAGAGAACAACCGCCGTTCTTGGAACCGAATAGTAATAAGTACTCGTTGCCAAAGATCCGACCGTCAGGAGGACGAAGGCTGCTTCTCCCCACCATCGTTTGACCAGCATCACGAACCCAAGGCCAGCAAGCACGAAAACCGCTGCAATTTCGATCATGAACCGGGAGTGGGGAGCACCTACTCCATCGTTGAACTCGAAGATGAGTTGATACGTATTGACGAGGGCCGAAATCGGGTCATGGAAATTTCGATCCCATCCAACCGACTGGGCCGTGAACCATGCTTTCCAATCACCAGACCTTTGCCACAGATAAGCGAAGTAGGCAGCCGTGACAACAAACGGAGCGAGAAGCGCGAGTCCTCGTGCATTTCTCCTACTTCCGGAAACCACGAAAAGTACGACGAGTGCCGCACCAAGGAACAGCCCGTTTACGCGAACGAGAGCCGCGGCCCCGGCTAGCGCGCCGGCCCAGAGCCAGGCCCCCTGCCGGGCTTTCAGCCAGGACCAGAAGGCAAAGGCGGCAAATAATGCCTCGGCCCACGGCGCTGCGATGAAGACCGCAACCGGGGCTACAGTCCACGCGACTACGCCCCACACCCCCCCGCCGCCGACCGAGTGAGTCAGTCTGGCCAAAGCCAGGCTTGCGACCAAGCCCGCGAACAGCGATACAAGCATGCCGGTGGCAGGTGCGGATAAGCCGACGAGTAGACCTGCCTTGAAAATAAGAGCCAGGCCGGGGAAATACGCGGCGTTGTTCGCGAATTGACCCTCGGGGAAATAGCCCGATTGAGCTATCGATAGGTAGTAGGGCGTCTCCCACCGATTCCACAACTCCAGGTAGCCAGACAGTCCTCCCTGCTCACCTACGAGAGCAAGGCCGCCGATCCAAGCAGCAGCGAAGACGAGGCCGCGGGTCGCGAGCCACACGAATACGACGCGCCGATCATTGCTCGCCGGATATGGATCCCCAGCATCCGAATCCTGCTGCAATGAAGAGGGTCGTGTGCGGGTGCTACTCACTGCGTTGCACGAACCCTTCTGACAGAACGTCGCCACGGAACGAGGTGGTTGGCTCGATCAACGGTGTGCACAGGGGGAAAGTAGCCCAACACTGCTCGCCATTTTGGGGCTGGATCACCGAAAGGCCACTCGCCAGATCACGCGAGGAGGTCGCTACCTCAGGGAGAGGCGCGTAACGATAGGTCACGATTCCCGCCCACGACGCCTCCGCTGAGAATTGCTCCCACGGCGCTCGGGCGGCGGCCGAGAACACTGCAACGCCGAGGACTGGAATCACAACCCCGACGGTTAACGCAAGATCCAAAACACGGTGATTCGGTGAGCGCCGCAGCCGCCACCACAACCAGCCGACGGGAATCGCGACAGCTGTGATGAGCGGACCCCACGCGAATCGATAGGACGGCGGCGAAAACAGCCACCAGGCAAGGATCATCGTCGAACTCGGCAGGACCGCGATCCCAAGCGCACGCCAGCGGATAGGGACTCTTTGACCTACGGCAACTGACAACAGCAGGAGCGCTAACGACACTCCAGCGAGCAGGACGTACGTCTCCCATTGAGTTCCGAGACGCGCAGCCCACGAGGAGATCCAGCCGAATCCGCTGACCGACTCCCATACGTTCCCAGGGTCGCGGTGAAAACCCAGAATCGCCTCTCTGAAGGGCGTCGGATCGGGGGATCGCCATTCGACAGGGAACGGGTACACCGACAGTGGGTACTGGGCCCAGCCGCTGAGGATACGGTCGCGGGCCAACACCAGGACGGCGCCAACAGCACCTAATGCGGCTACAAGTTGCACTGTGAGGCGCCAGGGCCGATGACGGTTCCGACGAAGAGACACGATCGCTACCACCAACACCGCCGTCGCCGAGAAGACGACCATCGTGGGCCTTTGGAGAACTAGCAGGACGCTCAGGGCTCCCACGACACCCATGTTGGCAATCCAGTCCGATTCCCGGGCCACCAATTGAACTAGGTAGGCGGCTGCCGCAATAGTGACTAGGAAGACAGCCGAATCTTGCGTAGGACTCGTAACCCAATAGTCCGCCAGCGCAACGAGTGGGATCCACGCAGCCGTCATACCCACAACAAGCACATGCTTACCCGGACCTGGACACCGATAGCCGGATCTGAGAACCAGATCAAGAACCAGCAACACCATGATGAATCCATTAAGCAACCGAAGACCCTGCAGACCCCAAGGTCCGTTGGTCAGCAGAGCGGCCAGCGGAAACTCAACATTCGCATACCCGAATGGGAAGTGGAGGTTGGCGAGGCCAGGAATCGTCGGATACTGCGCTGCGTACTCAATCGCTCCGAGATGGTAGAGA
>Ga0102945_1000660_pt1 | contig 10276 bp, 6 predicted proteins | sample SalPonred_H2O_MG_FD_78207 | JGI IMG/M metagenome (GOLD analysis project Ga0102945, IMG submission 78207) | Salt pond water microbial communities from South San Francisco under conditions of wetland restoration - Salt Pond MetaG R2_restored_H2O_MG ...
GCACGATCCGCCATGAGAACCGGCGCCATTGTTTTCACGCGCCGTGCCAAGCTAGAAGCATTCAGTGCTGCCCTTGGCTGGTTTGTTAAACGCAATGGTTACAAGCCGATTCGTTTAACGCACACGTCAAGTTACGGTGATTTTGATTTGATGAGCGATGGTAAGAAGATTCAACTATCGTGGTGGCTTGGTGGTATGCCGCAACCGAACGATGAAGGCCACACCCTCAATGATGACAATCTATGCCCAGATACCCACGCCCCCACCACCTGCAAGCATTGCAACCGTCAATTGGCAGATAACGCCACGGATGCACATGTGTATGGGTCTGGTCCCGCATCGACATCATCCGTCACGTCTGCTGTGACTGAACAATCATCGAGTAACAAGTCAATCGGTAAGGTGTTTGATGAAGGGATTGATGAGGGGATTGATGACGGGACTGATAAGGGGACTGGTGAAGGAATTGATGACGATATACGCGATACCGTTGCAAACCTCGTTGGCGATGCTGTTAAGTCAGTTGTCGATGATGTCAGTGAGCAGGTGTTTGGTGGTGATCGGCATCGGGACCGGGAACGAAACCGGGACAGCAAAAGCGGTTCTGCGAAACCAACCGCTCGCCTACACCCAAAGACCCACACAACATCACGGAAGCGCGATAGCCAAAGTAGCCGTCATCCCCATCATCACCGCTTCGAATAAGCAGTAAAGCAGTCCAGCTGCGTCAACCTGTTTTATGAGCGATCGAAAGCACACTGCTTCGCCAGTGTGCTCGATACGAGCCAGAAAAAAGCCATGACTATCTCACCTCATGAGACAGTGGCGCAGCAATAATCCGATCCTAAGACGGCAAGGGACGCTTAGGCAACCCTGCCGACATTTAACTAGGATCTCTTGGACATACGTATGAAAAAACCACTGCTTGCTTCTTTGCTTGCCATCGCTGTTATCAACACTGGCTGTGTTTCATCAACTGCGAATCCCGTACCTCTAGCGCAAGTTGGGGACGACACCAAGTCCTGCGATGCCATCACGAACGAAATGCAGCAGATGATTAACAAACGCCTTGAAGCAGAAGGCGAACGTAATGCCCAGGTTGGCGGCAATGTGGCACTAGGCGTACTAGGTGCCTTTCTAATCGTCCCGTGGTTTTTCATGGACACAAGTAATGCCCATACCGTAGAAGAAAAGGCTGCCCAGTCAAGATTTGATCGCTTACAACAATTGGCCATCGACCGGAACTGCCCATCTGTGCCTGTGTATCAACCACCACCGACTGAATCGACTGCTAGCAATTCCGGTACGGGACAAACCGAGCGCATTCGGATTACGAACGACACCACCACCGCATCCTCAGAGCTTAGCTTTGAAGCTGCCCGAGATCGTTGTGGCAAGACTTTCCAAGAGAACACAGAGCAGTATGGGAACTGCGTCCTGAAGACGTCTAAATCCAAACCTGCTGTGGTGGCTCAAATTGGTTACAACCAAGTGTGTCAGAACATTGGCTTTAAAAAAGACTCCCCTGCTTTGAACCAATGCGTCACACAGCTGATGCCACGGCCTGTGAATTAAGTGTCGATGGCAACCGGAACGTAACTGAAACCCAACCGAAACGCAACCGGAACGCAACTGCTGACGATATCAAGCTTGCGCTGGACTCACGAAAGCTGCGGTAGATACAACAGCACCAGAGGCGGCCACAATGTTCATTTGATTTGGACGCTGTGGTCATACTTTGGCCTCACTAAAGCGGCTGTGTCTGCCGATCTGATCGCTATAACCGACGGCATTCTCCGCGAATGAAGTGAGGAGATATGCATCTTGGGGCCTATCGAGTGCAGGAGTCCGCCACGCCATCCAATACGGCTAGCAATACGACAGTGGCACAAATTTTTTTGATCATCAAGGTTAGTGGTAGGTGTGGGCGAGCAGTTAGGGCATGAAGACCCCACCTCGATGTATGGGTAGATGCGTCTCAACACTGAGACAGTGATCATCGCTCGCTGCACAAAGACCCACAAGCCGTCCGCATATCAACCCTTTGATACTATTAGAAAATTCATAGGTTTTATCAACAGAATTGAGGTGACTTAACCGAATAGTTACCTCACTTCGGCAGGGGTTTGCGCTTAAGGGTGGTCGTATCGACGAGTCGATCCATGATAATCTGAGCAACTGGAGACTATCTCCAGTTGCTTAAACTTATAAATGAAACCTTAGGCGCGAATGAGCAGAATCTCATTTCCTTTCAAACCCACTTTTTCGGGTCACGAGACATTCCCTTTGCGACAGCTTTGGCTGCGGAAAGCATATGAGCAGGTTGTAGATCACCTCAAGTTTAGACAAAGTGACCTACTCGACGGTGAGCCTGCTGCTGATGATCCGGTGCTTCTAGCCACCAAGGATGTTTTTAATGGTGGTGATGCGCTCGAGCGCTTTGGCGTCGGCAAAAATATGGTCGCGGCGATTAAACATTGGGGGCTCGCATGTGACATCATTCGCGAGAACCGAAAGAAAGACGGCTACTTTATCGGCGAAATTGGTGAGTTTCTATTTGGTGACTATGCGCATGACCCGTTTCTCGAGCATGAGGCATCACTTTGGCTGATCCATTGGCTACTTGCCTCAAGGGGGAGCAAGTCGGCGACTTGGTACGTCTTATTCAATTTCATACACCCACAGACTTTTCAAATGCGGGATGTTGCGAACTTGATTCAAGACTACGCAGCGGAATCGCAAGCGGTTCGTTCGAAAACCACTATTCAACGCGATATCGAGGTTTGCCTTAAGTGTTACGCATCCGTTCCGGCTCGCAACACAACTGAAGACTCAGCCGAACCTTTGCTAACTGACCTTAATTTGATTTTGCCTGCAGGATCCAATCTCTATCAATTCAACCGCGGACCTCAACACTCTCTATCGGTTCAGGTTTTTGTTTTTGCTTTGATGGACTTCTGGGAGCGCTGGGAAAATCAGATCGGATCTACGCAATCGACGCTGTCATTCAATACGATTGCCTATGAGTTTGGGTCACCCGGTAGGGTGTTTAAGTTAAGTGAAGATGCGTTAGCCGACCGCTTGGCTGCGCTGTCGGATGACACCCGGGGATACCTTGCATGGACAGACTCCGCCGGTCTTCGACAAGTAAGTAGGCTTGGCAAAGAACCGCTGAGCAAGAAAAAGATAACAATTCTGGCGCAGGCATATGACTAGCGATCTCTCTAATAGCATTCAAGTCAACCGTAACTTTTTGCGGTCGGTCAGACTTGACGCAGACTTTGGACGGACAGACGCACTACAAGGATTCGTCCTACAACCATCAGCACGCGCAGCCCTCGAGAGCGTTTCGCATCACATTCTGGACTCGCAACAGCGCGCATTCACTTGGACTGGCCCATACGGAGGTGGCAAATCGTCTCTCGCCCTTGCTCTAGCAAGCCTTGCCGCTGGAGACGAGGCAGTACGTTCAGCTGCAAAGAAAGCTCTTGGGTTGCCCAAATCGAGTCCCATCCTGAAATGTTTCGGGACGGCAAAGCCATGGCGACTTATTACGGTCGTGGGGAGTCGTACAAACATCACGAGTGAAATAGCGTATGCCATCGAACCACCGGATAAAAAATCTAAAACAGGTAGAAAGAAAAAACTAGCTGGTGCAGACGTTATTGATGCGCTCAGCGAACTAGCGAGTACTGACGATGATCACGAAGGCGTACTGTTAGTCGTTGATGAACTAGGCAAGTTACTTGAACATGCTGCTGCACATGACGAAGATATCGGCTTTTATCAACAGCTTGCTGAAGCTGCCAGCCGCGTCAAGGGCAAGCTAGTGGTTATTGGCATACTGCACCAGGCTTTCGAACAGTATGCAAGCCGCCTTGGCAGTGCCATTCAACAAGAATGGGCAAAGGTTCAAGGACGATACGTCGATATACCGATTGTAGCTAGCTCTGATGAGACCTTGTTATTAATTGGCAAGGCGCTAGCAGTCGCTACCCCACACGAATTCACTAGGGAAAATAGTGGCGCCATTGCATCCGTGGTTAAACGACGTAAGCCTAGTTCGGCTGAAAACTTAGAAGCACTGCTCGATAATACGTGGCCGCTCCACCCTGTTACTGCACTGTTGCTTGGTCCAATCTCTCGAAAAAAATTCAGTCAAAATGAACGAAGCATCTTTAGCTTTCTAGCGTCTGCCGAACCACTATCTCTGCTAGAACACTTAAAAGAGATGGAAGCACAAGGGATTCAGTATTACTACCCGTCCGATCTTTGGAATTACCTCAGGACAAACTTTGCGACGGCAATTCTCGCTTCACCAGATAGTCATCGTTGGGTGCTATGCACTGATGCAATCGAACGAGCTGAATCGAAGTTTTCTGAAGCACACATTCGAGTGGTTAAGACTGTCGCAGCCATCGAAATGTTTCGTGAGAACTCGGGTCTTGCGGCGGAGCGAGATGTTCTGGATCACTCCACCGCTACCGAAGATATAGCTGACCTCGACGCTCTGTTAGACGATCTAGTGACGGCATCAATTCTGATATACCGTAAGCATACGAGTGCTTACGGTATATATGCTGGCAGTGACTTTGACATCGAAAGCGCTACGACGCAGGCGAAACTGCATCTTGGTATCAATGAATACACTCAAATTGTTCAGGAGCTGACACTCAGCCCGGTAACAGCGCGTAGACACTACTGGGAAACTGGCGCGATGCGCTGGCTTTCGCGCAGTGTAGTTTCAGTGGATCAACTTGACGAATATGCGGGCAAGTTTGAACTTTCCACCACGCTTGCCGGTGGGTTTGTTTTGGCATTGAAACCTAAGAATATGTCAGACGCGAAACTGCGCAATCTAATCAAGAAGACCTCGGAGCAATATGCGAACAAGGGTCTTCTAATTGGATCACCAAGAGACACGGACAGGATCCTTCACTTAGCAGCCGAAGTGGCTGCACTCGCACACATTAAGCAAAATGCAAAAGAGCTCCACGGCGATAGTGTTGCTTCTACCGAAGTGATTGGACGCCTACAGGCGCTGCGGAACGAACTTGAAGCGGAGCTAAAAACATCGTTCTTAACTACCAAGTGGTACTTCGCGGGAGAAATTTGCCAGCAACAGAACCAAACCGTAAGGACCTTATCGCAGATTGCCTCTTTTGTTGCAGACACGCTTTTTTCTCAGGCACCGCATGTCCTTAGCGAGTTAGTTAATCGTAACGACGTATCAAGCTCAGCCTCGAAAGCGCAGCGCGACTTGCTGCACCGAATGCTTAATAATGCGCACGAAGAAGGTCTAGGCTACGAAAAGCAATCAGCAGACGCTGGCTTATATGCCACCATCATCCACCGGCTCGGTCTGCACCAAATCACGGAAAACCGTATCGGGTTTGTAAATCCCAAGTCACCTAAGGGAAAGACCCTCCTGCCCGCCTGGAAAGCTGCAGAGGCAATACTCTACAAACCCAATGCTGTTACGTCGCTCACCGACTTATACGAAACCTGGTCCAAAGCGCCATTTGGTATCAAAAAAGGACTTTTGCCGATCTTTGCACTCGCTTTCTTTCTAGCAAACCGTCCTAAGCTAGCCCTGTATATCGAGAATACTTTCATCCCAGAGCTCACCGATGCATACTTAGATGAATGGTTGCAAGACCCGCGCAGGGTGATGTGGCGGTTCGTACAAATAGAGGGACAAGAAAAAACCCTCCTTTCCGAACTCAGTAAAGCGCTGAGAGGTCAACTTGGAACGACTGTCGCGCTCGACCCATTGGACTCCGCTAGAGCTTTAGTCGGAATCGTATTCAACCTTCCCCTTTGGGTACGTCGTACTGAAACACTGAGTGAACGGACTAAAACTATCCGTCGAATGTTATTGAACGCATCAGACCCGCATAAGGTGCTGTTTCAAGACCTACCTTTGGCACTTAACACGACAAATCCCGTGGAGATCGCCAAGCAGATATCAGAGGTCACACAGGAGCTAACAGACGCTTATTCGAATAGGCTCCAAACCGTCGAAGATAAGTTGCTAAAAGCGCTTGATGAACAACCAGCACGGATATCACTACGCACACGGGCGGACTCTGTAAAAGCAGTTGCTGCGGATTTCAAACTAGACGCCTTTGCAGCGAGGTTAGCCAATTACAACGGGGAACTCAAAGACATTGAGGGCCTCTTAATGCTCGCCATTGGCAGACCCGCCAAAGACTGGACTGACCACGACTTGAACGCTGGTGAAGTGCAGCTGATGAAGTGGGCCTTTGAATTCAGACGCATTGAGACGTTGTCTCACCACAAGGGTGTCTCATCATCACGCCGGGCAATCGGAATAGTTTTCGCCGGGGCAGAGACCATAAGCGGTGAAATAGATGTTGCTCTCGAAGATCAAACAACCATCTCGGCGTTGGCGAACGAACTAATCGCTAGCTTTGCAGAAACCACTAAACCAGAAGTCTTGCTAGCTGCAATCGCAGAGGCAGGTGCGAAAATCTACAAACAACTGGAATCGAGTAGGAGCGAAACAGAAAATGGCTGACCGACACGTTCTAGGTATTTCCGGAGGCAAGGATAGTGCCGCACTTGCCGTGTTCATGCGACGCACCTATCCTGAACTCGATATCGACTACTTCTTTACCGACACAGGTAAAGAGTTGCCTGAAGTCTATGAGTTTCTCGCTCGGCTAGAGGGAGAGTTGGGCAAACCAATTCTTAGGCTTGATCCACACCGTGATTTTGATTTTTGGCTACGTGAGTACGGACACTTCTTACCGAGCGCCAGAACTCGCTGGTGCACGCGCCAATTAAAGCTACTTCCTTTCAAAAAATGGGTGCAACCTTGGCTTGATGCCGGTGACAAGGTCTACAGCTATGTCGCTATTCGCGCAGACGAGGATCACCGCGAAGGTCTGGTCTCTCAACATGAAAACCTAATGGTTAAGCTTCCATTCAGAGAACATGGCGTGGACAAGGCTGGCGTTTACGACTTACTCGACGCTTCCGGATTGGGGCTACCGAAGTATTACGAGTGGAGATCGCGCAGCGGTTGCACATTCTGCTTCTTTCAGCAAAAGATCGAATGGGTTCGCTTAAAGGAACGCCATCCGGACGCATTTGAAGAAGCAAAGCGGTATGAAAAACTAGCCATCGACAATGATTCGCCTTTCACCTGGTCGCAAGGCGAGTCACTCAACGAACTCGAGAAACCTGAGCGCGTTCAACAAATCAAAGATGATTTCGAAAAGCGGAAAGCCCGTCACCTAGCGTCAATTAAGCCAAACCCTCTGAGACCTGTCATCATGATTCATGAAGATATCGATGACATTTTCTTAGAAGACGAAGGTGGCGGGGCTTGTTTAGTGTGTCACAAGTAGAAGACGCTTTGAGGAACAGTGTCCGCCCTTAAACTAACTTTGGTACTATCGACTAGTTATTTATTAAGGGTATCTACATGCAAGCCGAAGTATTACCGCTTTATCAGTTGTATAACCAGGGTAACACTGCCTATGTAATTCCTAGTTACCAGCGCCCCTTTTCCTGGCCGGAGCAAAAAGCGATTGATTTACTCAACGCTGTGCTTGAGGACGTAACGCAACGGGGGCAACTTACCGTTTTAGGCACTATATTAATTTGCCCTGTACCCACTTCTCCGTCGCACCCTTTTGGGTCGAGTACACCCTCATCAAATGCACCGCAGACAATCTACGAGGTAGTAGATGGGCAGCAAAGGATGACCGTATTTGCCCTAATCGGTCATGCGCTAAAAAATCGATTGAGCCAACTCAAAAACGAAGGACTTGAATATAACCCGACGCATGACTTTGAAAATATGTATCGAACTGCTCGAGGCCTTAGATCAAAAGAAGTTCCTTGCTTGATTAGGGCCTCGGACAGTTTTGATACTGGCTACAAGTCTGAATTAGCTACACTTATAGAATCGTTCATTCACGCGCAAACCGAGGCCCCCAGTTCCAAGGGTAATAGGCTATACGATATGAAGTGTTCGATAGAAGATTGGGTGGTTCGATATCTAGATCATTCAAATTTTCAAGATTTTTCTGAGTATTTACTCACGAAATGCAATTATATTCACGTTGTTGCTGATGATCAGAACACCGCGTTCGCTATGTTTGAACCATTGAACTCGACAAGCGAGCCTCTTACCTCGTTTGAGGTTTACCGTTCTAATGTAACTCGCGACTTAAATCCGACTCCAAACTTTGAGAAGGTCGAGTCTTTGTTAGATTATTCGCACGCCCAGCGCGACGATGTAACTAACAAGTCAAACACACTTATTCATAGCGTAGCTCAAGCATTCGACGGACAACGGCCAAAGAAAACATTCAACCGCTTGAAAGTTTATTTAGACGACAAGGTCGAGAACAACTTTGTCGACATAATCGAGAGCGCTGCGGAGTTCTATGACAAGCTTTGGTACTGCGCACCTGGCAATACAACAAGTGACAGCACCCGCCAGGAAACGACAGAGCTTCTCAGGTTCCTGAAGGCCTCCTCACATGACGCACCGATTCCTTTGCTAATTCGATATTACATTGAAAAGCCGGAATGGATTCCAGCTGTTGTAAAAATTATTACGGCTTTTTTTGCACTGTGGCGTGTTGCGTTTGAAACGGGATCGCTACCAGCCGTCTACAGAGGGCTGTTGAACTCCAATTCGACAGACTGTATCAATATTAAGAGTGGAGCCATCAAAACACCCGCTGAATTAGCTGGCTACTTCCGGAACGCATTACAAAACAAGTTGGGCAAACTCCAGCCAGGAGAGATCTATAAAGAGGTATGGCTTCGTTACCAAACCAATCTGAGTTACAACAAACAAAAAACTATTTGTAGAGTTTTTGTTCTACATGAAATTAGCTTGACTAACCGAAAGAATCTTGTACCAAATGACCCATGGACTAAGCTCGACGACATGGAGCACATTGCCTCTCTGAACAGTGCACTTGGATCCGATGTGCTTAATATGATTGGAAATTTAACCATACTACCGCCCAGTATTAATCGATCACTTCAAAATGCACAATGGAGCGATAAGCGCGAAATATTTTTCCTATTGAGCAAAGTTCGTGCTACTCCAGGTGCAGAGTATGCAGACGGTAGACCTATGCCACCGCAGATCAAAGAGTATATCGAAAGCAATACAGAAAGCGCATTGTCGTACCTCGAGCCTCTCACTACAAATAAGAATTGGGGCACTCGCGAGATAGAAAAGCGGAGCACCGAGATTTTGTCAAAAGTTTGGGACTCACTCTGGACTCAGTGGTTAAACCCGTCTTAATTTTTATCATTCGATTAAAAGATTTCTATCGCTTACGCAATTCAGGCCCTTAAAGAAATGGGCGCGAGTGCGAGTAGTCCAAGTAATCATCCGTTCTGTACAGCTACGTTCGCAAGGCACTGATAGCTGAGTTAGCTGTTAAATTTGGTTGCCACCACACAAGCCAGCGTGTCTGAGTCGAACAAAGCACTTGCGTGAGAATACCCCTTGTTGCTAGCGCGGAAGATCCTTTGGAACCAAGGGCAACAATCTGCCGCTTTACCGCGGACATGGTATGCACGTGCGATTCACCGGGTTAGAGCCGATCGTGTCACTGCGCGAACAGTTTTTTTACTTGGTTGGTTGTTAATTTTTTCAACCTCCCTACTGTCTCATCCGCTGAGACAGTAGAAGGGGCAAACTATAACTATTCAGCCGTCAAGGCTCCCGAACATCACATAGATCACATGAAAGAGCGGCCCTTGTCTCTTTACCCGTCACTCTGTCTGACGCGGTTAACAGGCGCGCCCCATGTCTCTCACACAACCCCAACCCGCAGATTGATGGAGGAATGACGGTTTGCACCACATGCGGTTAAAACGTAGCTGCAACGGGATCCGTTACTGATCACATCGCCGATCACGTCACTCATCAGTTACAGACCACCTTTCGATTCATACCACCAACCCTCACAGGAGTCGATATTGCAGATTCTCATCAGTAAGTGGACCAAGTCCAAGGTTTGGGTATTTTGGATATCTTGCGCGCTGACAGCAGCATGCATTTCAGTCTTAATAAGTGCAGTTTTTTCAGTAGCATGGGCTGCCGACGCGGCTGCCGATGCATCCATCGATGACTCGGAACGTCATTTCCAAGTCGATACTCTCCACATCAAAATCTTCGTCGACGCCGATGGCACATCGGTCACTGAGTGGTATGAAGTCACCTCATTGCTTACGGACACCGGCATCGACTGGTACGGCGAAGAGACAGTGA
>Ga0102945_1000661_pt1 | contig 10263 bp, 6 predicted proteins | sample SalPonred_H2O_MG_FD_78207 | JGI IMG/M metagenome (GOLD analysis project Ga0102945, IMG submission 78207) | Salt pond water microbial communities from South San Francisco under conditions of wetland restoration - Salt Pond MetaG R2_restored_H2O_MG ...
ACTGGTGTTATATCAGCAGGTGATCTGCGCACAGCTCTAAACGTAGAAGATGGCTCAACTGCGGATCAGACCGGAGCAGAGATTGTTTCAGCACTTGACACAGAACTAGGTGGTAGCACTTGGCAGAGTGGTGGTAGTGTTCCTGTAGAAGATGACGGGACAGAGATTGTAGCAGCACCAACAGCGATCAATTTCACTGGTAACGGTGTAACTGTTACTGATAACACTGGAGTTGCAACTGTAGACATCCCAGGCGGAGGACTTCCAGCTTGGTCAGTTCAGACAGCAAACGTTACAGTATCAGCAGGTGATCGGGTATTAGCCAATACAAGCGGTGGTGCGTTCACCGCCACACTTCCATCATCTCCAACGACTGGCGATGAGGTATGGTTTGCAGATATTGGCTCCAACTGGGCCACAAACAACTTGACTGTGGATGGTGACGGCGCAAACGTTGATGGTGCAGCCACATTTACAGCAGACACAAACGAAGGTTCGTTTATTACTATCTTTGATGGAACGAACTGGATTGTAAGATTCGTAGGAGTAGTATAATATGGGTAATTTGAGTGATTTCACCAATGACCTGACAGGAGCAGAAATTGCTTCAAGTCTTAATGAAGAAATACGCACCACTTCTTGGCAAACAAACGGCGTAAAAGCTCGTTATTGGCGTTGGACTTTCAACGAAAACAATAATTGGACCGGGGGCGTTACTATTGCTGAGATTGAAGCATATGTTGTTTCGGCATCAGGAACGAGCATTTTGACCGGTGGAACTGCCAGTGCTGAAAGATCGTCATATGGTGGTTCAACTGCCGGCGCTTTTGATGGTAATAATAGTACTTATTGGGGATCCGATCTCAATCTACAGACAGCAGGAAATGAAACCTGGGTACAATATGATCTAGGTGTAGGAAATGACGCTTGGGTTACCGAATATGCAATGAGAGCTCGTGGTAGTCTTGATGGTGACCAAATGGCTTCTGGTTGGTTTATGTCATATTCACATGATGGAGTAAATTGGATTCGTGTACATGATGTTGCTGGCGAAACAGTTTTTGGTAATGGCCAAAGAAGAACATATACCAATAGCACTGAATCAACCACACCAGTTGATGATCGAACATATGGCTGGGATCCAGATAATCTTCGAACTCCTGATTATTACATATTTGATAACATGGGCGTGGGTAGAGAGTCTGGGTCACCTAACTCAGAGCATTTTGCAGTGTCTAAAACTGTATTGCCTTCTACTGGCATACATTACTATGAAATTCTTCTATCAGCAGGACCTGTTACTGACATGAACGTTGGTCTAATAGACCCTGACAGTCTGGGTGATGCTGACAGCATTGCTGGTGGTTCAGCATTGTTTGATAATGGTATTGCTTGGCGAGCAGATGGTGATGTCTTCCTGAATGGTTCAGATACAACCACTGACTGGAACACAATGGCTGTTGATGATGTGTTGCGTTTTGCGTGGGATGCAGATAATGACCGCCTTTATTGGGGGCAATCAGGAAGTGCAACCAAGGATATTATAATTCCAGGTACAGTGAATACTGATTATATTGAATTTACCGGACTAAGCGGCCCACCACATATTGCTATCAATCTACGTAATGATAATCAACGTGCTGAACTGCGTACTAAAACATCAGAAATTTCTGGAGCAATTCCTGCACCAGCTCAGATTCTTGAGGCTGCTGAAGGCACACCAACAAACAATGAAATTGTTGCTGCTATTAATTCTGAAATTGGCAATGATGATTGGCAATTAGGGGGCACTGCCGAAAAGATACGATCAGCGCTCACAGAGCTCAATTTGGATATTGATGACACATATCTTCCCACAGAATATACAATTGATGGAAGCAATCCTCGCATTGTAACCAATACTGGTGGATCAACTTACGCTAACCTGTTTGCAGTTGCAACAGATCCAATTCCATCAACCGGAAAATGGTATTGGGAAATCAACACCATTGCTAGTCTAAACAACGCAAGATTTGGTATCACAGGTTCTGGTCAACGTTCAGATGCAACAGACAACACTTCTGGTACTGAATTTGCTGAAACACATGGTATTGGTGTTAGTGAAAGTAACCAACTAATCGTCGATGGTACTGTGAATATTGGTGACGGTGCTGGTGCCTTTAGTGCTGCCGGTGGTGATATTATTTGTTTTGCTTATGATGCTGATTCTGGCGAGCTTTGGGGTGATGTCAATGCCGCGCCCAATACTGCCGGCTCAGCGCTGGCAACAAAAACCAATTGGCCCGGAGACATTCATATCGCAATGAACCTAAGAGAAGATGGTTGTAGTGCAGAGATACTTGCAAATGCAAGTGAACTAAACTATACGGTACCAGCCGGATTCACAGCTTTGGGCGAAGCCAAGCCTATTGTCGAAAGTCTAGCTGATATTGGTGATGTTGATAATAGTATATCTCCAACTGATGGTCAAGCTCTTACTTGGGATAACTCAGCCGGCCTATGGGTTGCAACAACCGTTGGTGGAGGCGGAACAGTTGATGTAGTGTCAAATGTTGCCACTAATACAATCCTAGGCAGAACAACTGCCGGATCAGGTGACAGCGAAGAACTCACACCTGCACAGGCTCGTGATTTGCTCAACGTAGATGAAACTGGTATTGTCCCTATTACTACTCTTGGAGTTCTTGATACAGTTGATCTTGCATTAACTGATGCAGGCAGAATATTTGAAGTTGATGAAGCCAGCTCTTCGTATACAATTATTCGTGTTCCAGATGACGCAACATTGAACCTACCAATTGGATTTACGTTTACTGTTGTGAAATTAACAGACTCTACCGTTAGCTACAACCCTGAAGTTGCTGCATTGAATGCCAGTGTATCAATTAATGGATCTGCAGGCGGAAGTGCAAATGTGTTTGGTGCTGCATATAGTGCTATCACAGTCTATAAGAGTGCTGCAAATTCCTGGATTGCATTCGGATCAATAGCATAATGACCGCTTTTTTAGTTAGCACTGCCTCGGTAACCAGCAAGATAAGGTACAAGAAAGCACCTGGAAGTAGTTATTTAATTACTGAACTTTTGGTGCCAAAAGCACCAGGGTGTCAAGATATCTATGAACCTGCAATAGGAAAGCAGTGTCCATTTGGCGCTGCTTTCTATATAACCGAAACACCAGAATCACCTTATTTGATAGGCACAGGTGCAACGAGAGAAGACACACTTATTGACACAGAAATATTAACCATAACTGATAGCAATGGAGATGTTATTGCACGAGCCAGTTTTCAAGGAATGCTGATAGAAGGTATTCGAATTGATTGGATACAACCACCGCCTGAAAACTATTACATGCGAATAGTTTTTATCACAGGAGCCGACGCAGAATTTAATACCGAAACAGCACTTGATGATTACAGAGGCCTAGTCTTCCAAGAAAGCTAAATACAACAAATGGAGTGATGACTATGCCGATAGTAAGCAGAACGCAATTTCAAACAAATACAGATACCCTATACCCAGACAACACCACCGGAGAAATTTCACCAGCTGATCTTCGCGCACAAATGGATAACATTGCTGACTCAGCAGTGTTTCGTGGCATTGGTTTTGCTGCGGCACCAACTGCAAATGACGACAGCAGTGGTAACAATGGCAACGGTGAATTTAACATTGGTGATATTTGGGTTGACGAAACAAACGATAACGCCTATGTGTGTTTGGATGACACAGATCTCGCCGCAGTATGGGCATTGATTGGTGGTGGTCTTGTTATTACATCACAAATCGGTAACGCAACCGCAGGGCAGCTTGCCACCTGGGGAAGTGCCACAGAAATACGTGGTGATGATGAACTGACATGGAATGGCAATACTCGTCTTGCTATTGCAACAGATGCCCCTGTTTTTGAGCTACGAGATAATGACGCCGCAGCTGATAACCAGCGTTGGTTAACTTGGGTAGATTCTTCCAATCTCAAAGTACAGGCATTCACTGATGCTGGCGTTGGTGGTGATGATTACATCCAGCTTACACGAACCGGTAATGTCGTTGATAGCCTAGATTTCCTCACAGGAGGGTCTGTTGGAACTAGCTTGAGCGCAAATGGTCTTGATTTTACAGGTGCAGCTAGCACGATTCAGACGACAGATTCTGAAACACTATCATTTGGCACCAACGGCGTTGACCGCCTTACCTTTGGTGCAAACACATACGTATCACAGTTTTCTGGTCTCGCTGCAAACCTAGTTGGTGTACAGGTTGGTGATTCAAGTCTTACAACTGGTAACGCAGAACTACATCTTGGAGTTGGTAGAACAGGAGATGGTGTATCACGTATCGAGTTGGTTGGTGATACTACATATTCAACTTATGGATTGCGTCTCCAACGTGCCGCAGGCGAAAATGCAGTCAGTGTTCTCAATCACCGCGGCACAGGGAACCTACTACTGCAAACTGTTGATGCAGGAAGCCTTGTCCTCGGCACAGCAAACACACCAGCCGTAACGATTGATGGAGCAACACAAGTTGTCACGATTGCAGAAACACTAGATGTATCGAATAATATTACTGTTGGTGGGACTGTTGACGGCAGAGATTTGGCAACAGATGGAACAAAACTTGATACACTCAATAAATATCTTCCAATTGAATCTGATGCATCTGCGGCATATGTTCCCTCTGCGACAGATGCAGGCAAATGGAAGAGAATGACATCCGGATCGGCGATAACTGTCACAATTAATGATGCGGTCTTTTCAGCCGAAGACGAGATAGTTTTTGAACAAGCAGGAGCAGGTGTCATAACATTTTCTGCTGGTGTTGGGTTTGATATAAGAAGTCGTGATGGGGCACTAGCAACAGCGGGGCAATATGCAGTAGCGTCTCTTAAATTCATAAGTTCTTCAGAAGCAGTCTTAATAGGCGATATTGTATAAGTGTATAAATAGTTATGACAAAGACATGTGGGGGTAAATATGTCAAGAACAGATATAGAAACAGCAGACGTGGATAATACTACGAAAGTGCTTATCACAGAACTAAGATCTGAAATTGATGCACTTAAAAATGAAATTCAAAATCTTAAAGATTTAATTCCTATCTTGAATGTAGACTATCCTGCATTAGAGGCACAGCAAGCACAAATCAATTATGTTTTGAGTGGAAATAATTATGAAGAACGATGGAATAGAATAACTGACGCTGTCAATAATTTGAAATAACATATATGTTTTTACCATCAGTCATATCATCATCGCGTCGTCGTTCTAGTAATTTGTATTCTGTCAGTATTGGTAGTGGACCATTTACCACTGGCACGGAACTGACAGCCACGGTGAATGGCCTGGAGGGCGGTGAAACCGTAACTTACCAGTGGACCGATGATGGCGTGAATATCTCGGGGGCCACGGCCTCGACCTACACGGCTGCCATCGGCACAGACAGTGTGGCGGACGCTTCGCAAATCCGGTGTGTTGCCATTGTGGACGGGGGCGATCCGATCACTTCGGCCGCGCGCGAAATCCGGTATGCAGCAGGCAGCGTGACCGAAAGCGCTTTGGCGGATTGGACGATTGACGACGCCGCCCTCAATATTGACTTCACGTCTGACTTCACGACCACCAACCTGACCGGCTCCTACGTCATCACGGGACTGCCCGACGGCGTTGTGGACGATGGCGACGGCACGATCAGCGGCACGGTGGACGGCTCCACGGAAACGCCCGGAACGCAGAGCGTCACGGTAACCTTCACCGATCATTATGGGCGGACGATTGTCGGCAGCTACGCGCCGGATACAGTCTATCGCACGGCGGCAACGGGCGGAGCGGACCTTGACCTGTCGTTTGAAGAAGACAGCGCAATCACGGCCACGGACCTTCTGCAAAACTGGACCTTGAACGGGAACACGCCCGCATCTTTCACAATCACGCCATCCCTGCCGGAAGACCTTGAGGCCAACATTTCGGGGTCGGAAATCCTCTTGAGCGGCACGGCGCTCACGCCGGTCGCAGACGATACATACACGCTGGAAGTGACGTTCGATTACGGTCGCACGGAGTCGGACACTTTTACGCTTGAAATCACCGAAGTCGCGGCGGCATCCAACCCCGACGTTGTATCAGCAGGCTACACGGCACCCTCAGCAGGCGCTGCGGCAGCTATCTCTATCGGTGGCAGCTATACCGGGGCGGACACGCTCACGGTTTACGGGGTGACGGGCACTGAACCCATCACGGTCACGGAGGCGCAACTCATCGCCGGGTCCGGTGGCACGAATACGTCCGAGTTCTTTTCGGTGTCCAGCTTTGACTTTGCCGATGGATCGTTTGACCTCACGGGGCTTTCGGATGAGACGGCAGATGCTGTCGTGTTCGTCGTGGTGGAAGATACCAACGGCGGGTCCAGCGGCCTCATCACGTCTGTGACTGGCATTACCGGCCTGGATTTCACCGCACCCACGTTTTCGTCGGCGGAAGTTGGGGACGTGGACGCGGACACAGTGCGCGTCACGATGGACAGCGCGCTCTACGGCTCCACGGTTGCGGGCGACTGGTCGCTTACCGGCAACACGATCAGCGCCGTCAGCTTCACGGATGGCAACAGCTACGTGGACCTTACCCTCGGCACGACAGCGGGCACTGGTGACGACTACACGGGTGACCTGTCCTTCAGCGGCTCCAACTTGACGGACGTGGCTGAAAACGCCCTTGCGTCGTTCTCGGGCGAGGATGTGACGAACAACGTTCCCAGCGCGACGATGCCTGCGTTTGAAGCGTCCTACACCCCGACACAGGCCAGCAACGTCTACACGCAATCCAGTCTTGCGCTGGGTGCCGGTGAGTTTGTTGTCGGCATTGCCTACCAATCAGGCGGCTCGGGCCAGACGGTCACAAGCATGGTGATCGACGGCCAGACGGTTTCGGCGGAAGTCGCGGCGAATGACTTGAATGCTTCGGGCGTGGCGCTTTACCGGGTCACGACCACAAACGCCTCTTGGGATATTGTTCTGACCATGAGCGGTGCTCTTGCAAACGGGGTGCAGTTCTACGTTTGGGGTGCAGGCTCCAACACCGCCGTTGTGGCGACGAACAGTTCCAGCGGTATTGACGACCTTGATCCGCCGATCAACCAAAACATCAACACTGAAACTGGGGGCAAGGTCATTGGTGTAGTCTCTGTTCTGTCCAACGCGACTTATGACAATCTGACCGGCGTGGCGCTAGTAGAGCCAGCGACGGATGTTGATAACTTTGATAATGTAGCCGCTTTTGAGGCTGACGTTGTTACAGGTGAAACACCCCGCACTGTAAGCATCGGCGGAACGGGCGGCATTCGCCACGCAATCGCAGTCTTGTCTTTGGGAGCAGCACCATGAGCTTAAAAATTACTAGTAGTATTGCCGGACCGGCGTCGAACCCTACCGACGTTCCAGACGCCTTCACGTCAGGTCAGTGGTCTGTTGCAGATGCTCAAAGCGGCGGCGATGCAGTCGTGACGGTGACAGAGTTGCCGACAATCAATGCCGCGTGGATCGACGTTCTTCAATACGACCTCGACGGGGCTGGAAGTTGGACGCCCATTCCAGGCTCAAGCGGTTCGAACGCCACCGGCGATTTCACCCTGTCCGGTGTGTTCACCGATGGCGTTGCTACGGACATTCGGATTCGCGTTGTGAACAGCGACGGGCCATCGCTTGCGAGCGATACGAAGTCCGTAACGACCACGGCGGGCGGCGCGTATGTTTCGCCCACGCTCACGAATGCGACTTCATCTGCAAATGGCGCGCGCAGCTTCAACGCCTCCGTCACCACGAACAAGTCGGGCACGCTCTACGTTTACGTGTCGCAGAACGCGAGCGAGACGGAAGGCACCATCACGTCAAGCGGTGACGCGCAGACCGTTTCGGAGGCGGGCAGCGTGCCGTTCTCCGGCATTGGCATACTTTCCCCCTCGACCACCTACTACGTGCACCTCGCGTTCACGGACGGGACGAACACTGTTACGGCAAGCACCAGCAGCTTCACCACAACGGCTGAGGGCACGGACACAGGGACGGTGACGGCCACGATAGCCCGTGACACGGCCCCTGTCTGCGCGCCTTACGGCTTGATGCTGGACGTGGCTGTTTCTGGCGGCACGGTTGCGCAGTCGGCGGCGAACGCTTGGGACCCCGCCTTTTCGCACTACACGGTCATCACGGATTGGGACGATCCGGGTGCGCCATCGGACAAGGTGGTGAACGTCCCGACGCAGTGGAACAACCTCAACACGAGCTACGGTTTCCAGCCTTCACACGTTTACACGACACCGGGCAGCTACACCGCGACCGTGCGCGTCTACGAACCGGATGGGACGCTTGTGGGCGAGGACACGGTAGCCATCACAGTCGCGAACCCTAACACCACGTTCTCGGGCAATCGCACCATCCTCATTGACCCGGACGGCACCGGCGACAACGCCACCTATCCGTCGTCTCAGGTTTTCACGAACTTCCCCGCCGCGTTCAATGCCGCCCGCGCCCTGAACAGCACTTGCCGCATGTTGTTCAAGCGCGGGACCACCACGCAACTGACTTCTGCGGTCATACCCAAGGCAGATGTGGACAACTTCTACCTCGGCGCTTGGGGATCTGGAAACAGGCCGGTGATCCAGCTTCCGCAGTCGAACAGCATTACCGCTGGGTCTTCGTCTAACGCGCCGGGGTCGCTATTCAAATGGGAAGATTCTGGCGGCTACACCATCGTTTTTGATCAGATCGATTTCCAAGGTCCGTGGAACGCAACGACCGAGACCGGCGGGCAATACAACCTGATTCGCTCCACGAAACGCAACGCATCCAGACGTGTTATTTTCAACGACTGTTTGGTGTCGGGGTTTTCTACCGCCATTCGGGACATACCCTACGGATCGTTGACCACCGGCTACTGGGTCAACAATTGCGACATCACCAACTGGGGTGACTACGGCCTGATTTTCTTTGGTGCCGGGGAAGAAATTCTCGTCAGCATAACAGGCACGGCGATACACCAAAAGCGGGACGCCTTGATGGGCGGCGGGGGCAAGGATTTTGACATTAACCAACATGGCCCGATCCGCATTCAGGCTGGCGGGCGAACCAACATTGAAGTCGTGGACTTGTTTTCTCGCAACGGGTGGACGGTGAATACAGCGCAGCCAACATCCCAGCCTTGCACACGTTTCTTTTTCTCTACCCAAGCCAGCCCCTCGTTCTACCCGCGTTGCAACGTTTCGCGCTACGCTGCGGAAGGCGGATACGCCTGCGTACAGATTAAACACCAGAACAACGGTGGGTCTGGCGGTGCGATCAATATGCTCATGGACAAGGTCCTGGTGGTGGCAACGCCATGCACATGGCACCCGTTCGAGGTGCAATGGACCGGTTGGACGGTGCGCAACTGCATGGTCGTTGTTCCTGACGTGCCCGTTAGAAATGAAACCTGGCGCGGCCTTTTCTTTGCGTTCGATCTAGGCGTTTCACGCGCAGATAACCCTGTGGAAATCCACAATACGACAATCATTAACCTTAAGAGCACGTCCAGCCTTGATGGAAGGCCCGCAGCCATTGACACAACTATTAACGGGACGAAGCTAGCGACTGACTACACCTTTGAAAACAACGCAATCTATCAGGTGGGCGGAAGCCCGTCCGAAGCAATCGACGTTGACCTGTCCACGGCACTTCCCACGGTCGGGGGTGTCTGGACTTCGAGGTGGGACGGCGAGCGGTGGAAAGCCGGGTCTGGGTATGCCGCAAAGCTGACAATGGACACGACGAACGTCCCTTCCGGCGGTTACGTCACCACAGCAATTCCAAACTCAGGCTCCCCGCTTGTTAACGACGGCGCGACGGGTCTCGTGGCCCACGACGACCTCTATGGAACAATTCGGAGCACTGCGGATCGTGGGGCGGCTGAGCGATCATAATACATCTATTGATCTATTACAGATTTTTGTCCTATCATAAATACAGGTATATAAAACCTAATAGGAACTAAGTATGATCATTGTAAGCAGAACGCAATTTCAAACAGATACAGATGCCCTATAACCAGACAATATCACTGGTGAATTTAATATTGACGTTATTGCATAAAGGAACTATAGATGACACAAGTTGATCGCACAACATTCAAAGGAAATACAACCACGCTTTTTGCTGATAATGCGACAGGCAATATCGGTGCTGGCGACCTACGAACACAGATGAATGATATTGCGGATTCAACAGTCTTCAAG
>Ga0102945_1000662_pt1 | contig 10261 bp, 9 predicted proteins | sample SalPonred_H2O_MG_FD_78207 | JGI IMG/M metagenome (GOLD analysis project Ga0102945, IMG submission 78207) | Salt pond water microbial communities from South San Francisco under conditions of wetland restoration - Salt Pond MetaG R2_restored_H2O_MG ...
CCACCCTGTGCCAGAGAATCCAGGAGAGCTCCGTAGCGAGCGGGGCTCACGACGATTGCCACACTGTGGTGGTTCTTGGCAGCGGCTCGGACCATGGCCGGGCCACCGATATCGATCTGTTCGATGATGTCCTCATCATCGGCCCCCGATGCGAGGGTCTCCACAAAGGGATACAGGTTCACAATCACCCAATCGATCGCCTCTATTCCCAGGGCCTCAAGGGCTGCACGATGTTCTGGTTTGCGGCGATCCGCCAGAATTCCCCCATGAATACTCGGGTGGAGGGTCTTCACCCGGCCATCCAGAGCTTCTGCGAACCCGGTCACCTCACTGACCTCAAGGACCGCCACACCGCCGTCGCGCAGTGTCTGCGCGGTGGAGCCGGTGGACACAATCTCGACACCGGCGTCCATCAGTGCTTGACCCAACTCGAGCAGGCCCGTCTTATCGCTCACCGATACCAGCGCGCGCTGTGGCATAGTGCGTTCACTTCGGGACATGCTCTCTACTTTCCGATAGCTGTGGTGATGTTTTCCAGGACGTCGAGGAGGAGTTCCCGCTCAACCACTTTGATGCGATCGTGCAGGGAAGCTTCGTCATCGCCGGGCTCCACAGGAACCCTTCTCTGCGCAAGAATTTCGCCGGTGTCGACCCCCTCATCCACCACAATCACGGACGCGCCGGTCTCGGTAGCTCCCGAGGCGAGCGCATCCTGCACCGCATGGGCTCCGGGAAACTCGGGCAAATAGGCCGGGTGGGTGTTGAGTATGCGCGGAGCGAATCGGCTCACCAGATCGGGTGGGAGAAGCTTCATGAAACCGCTCAAGATAATCAGGTCTGGCTCGTGGTACGCGAGAGCGTCCCCGAGTGCCACTCCCCACTCTTCTCGGGAGGAAAACTCCTCCCAGGGAACCACAAAGGTGGGAATCCCGCGGTCCGCAGCATGGTGCAGGCCTGCCGCGTTGGTGTCGGATCCCACCGCAACAACGTCCGCGGGGATCTGTGTGGCCGGGAGGTTCTCGAGGAGAGAGGCAAGGTTGCTGCCGGCCCCGGAGATGAGGACCACGAGTCTTTGGCGCACAGCTCTAGCCTAGCGAGCGACCTTCTGGCCCCTGCGACCCAGCGCACCGGAGATTAGCCCCAGCAACACACCGACAAATATTTCCAGCCCCCACCACAGGGCAATCTGTGCCGGGTCGGCACCCACGTTCTGGAACCGACCGGGTCCCGCGGAACCGCTCGTCATCGAGGCAAGCAGAAAACCGCCGAAAGACCCCAGGGCTCCAGCGACCGCGGAGGCGGCCAGGATTTGGACCAGTGGTTGGTGGTGAAACTCTGTGTCCCCCACACTGCGCCAGAGGTTTCCCGGATTGTTACCCAGGAGCATCGTGGTCGCTGCCACCCCCGCGATGAAGGACACCGCGAGAGGAACAGCGACAATCATGATCGCCCCCATCGGTGGGGCGGAGGGAATGATGCCGAGCAGGGGAAGCGCGGGTACCGCCTGCACCGTTGTCCCTAGCGGTGAAACAAGCGCCCCGGTGCCCAAGGCAAAACCAGGCCCCACCATCCACATCGCACCCCAGACAATCGCGGTGGGCAATAGGGCCAGCTGCGCAATCGACAGTGTGATGATTCCCCAGACACCGGGCTGCAACGACTCATACAGGACGATCATGGTGCCAAACGACCATAGGACGAGACTCGCGATGGCGAGAGAAGCCAGTGCTACAAGACCCAAGACCGAGGCCCCCGCGGTCTTCACACCCGTGCGCATGACGGCGAGCACAGTGTCGGGGAGGGCACCCTCGAGAACGCGGCCTCCGGGTGCCCGCGAGCCCACCCAGGTCGCCAGGGCAAGACCCGCGGCGAGAAAGAGCGCGGGTCGCACCAGTGCGTCCATCAACTCCATGGTGACCATGTGGTCGGGAAGAAAAAACACCATCGCGAAACTGAGCGCGACCAGTGTCCCCACAGCCACAAACCAGGTGGACACCGGATAGATACGGGTGCCGCTGCGCCGGCCAATGCGATAGCCCCACAGCAGTGTGATCAGCCCAAGCCCTAGCAATGCAATATCCACGACAAAGCTGCTGCTGCTCTCTCCCAGGGATAGCGACTGGGCAAGAGTCGGGTCAAGAGTGAGAGTGAGGGGCACGCCGTGCCCCAACATCCAGCCATCCACCGCTATGGCCCAGGAGAGCAGTAAGTCAGTCGCAAAACCATCATCGAAAGCCCACACCAAGGTGAGGGGAGCAAACAACAAGCCCAGTCCAAGACCCACCAGCACCACGACATCGAGCACCGTGGCAAAGGCGTTAAGGCGGGCATTCATGGCGACATGAGCCTACCGCGAGCCCCCCACAGGACCGCGGTCTCTAGAGCGACTGAATGATCTCGCGCATCAGGCCGGCAGCCTCCGACGGAGTCTTCCCCACCTTCACGCCCGCAGCTTCCAGAGCTTCCTTCTTCGCCGCAGCTGTTCCCGCCGAACCCGACACAATTGCTCCCGCGTGGCCCATGGTTTTTCCTTCGGGAGCCGTGAAACCAGCGACATACCCGACGACGGGTTTCGTCACGTGTGCCTTGATGAACTCTGCGGCGCGCTCTTCCGCGTCGCCACCGATTTCCCCAATCATGACGATGGCCTGGGTCTCGGGGTCGTTCTCAAACGCTTCCAATGCGTCGATGTGGGTGGTGCCCACGATCGGGTCTCCACCAATACCGATTGCGGTGGAGAAACCGATGTCGCGCAGCTCAAACATCATCTGATACGTCAAGGTCCCCGACTTGGAAACCAAACCGATCGGTCCCTTGCCGGTGATGGTCGCCGGGGTAATACCCGCAAGTGCTTCGCCGGGAGTAATAATGCCGGGGCAGTTCGGCCCGATGATGCGGGTCTTGCCGACAGATCCGGCGTGAGCCCACAGCTGGGCAGTGTCCTGCACCGGAATTCCCTCGGTGATGATGACCAACAGGGGGATGTGAGCGTCAATAGCTTCGATGGCGGCGTCCTTCGCAAATGCGGGAGGGACAAAAGCCACCGAGACATCGGCGCCTGTCTTCTCCATCGCTTCCGCCACGGTGCCAAACACCGGCAACTCCACATCACCGTGGGTGACCGTGGTGCCCGCCTTTCTCGCGTTCACGCCACCCACGACCTGGGTGCCAGCGGCCAGCATCAGAGCGGTGTGCTTGGAGCCCTCACCACCGGTGATGCCCTGAACAATGACCTTCGAATCTTGAGTCAGAAAAATCGACACGCTCGTCCCCTACTTCGATGCTAATTCGGCGGCGCGGTCAGCGCCCTGATCCATGGTGTCGGCGAGTGTCACCAACGGGTGGTTGGCGGCAGCCAGGATCTTGCGACCCTCGTCAACGCTGTTGCCATCGAGACGAACAACGAGTGGCTTCGTGGCACCCTCGCCAATCATCTCGAGAGCTTTCACAATTCCATTGGCCACCGCGTCACACGCGGTGATGCCGCCGAAGACGTTGACAAACACGCTCTTCACTTGGGGGTCACCGAGAATGACATCGAGACCGGCGGCCATGACCTCGGCCGATGCTCCACCACCGATGTCGAGGAAGTTTGCGGGCTTCACGCCGCCGTGCTTTTCTCCGGCGTAGGCGACCACATCGAGGGTGGACATCACCAAGCCGGCACCGTTTCCGATCACACCCACCTCACCGTCAAGCTTGACGTAGTTGAGGTCGTGAGCTTTCGCTTTTTCCTCCAGGGGGTCTGCGGTAGCGGAATCGGCAAGCTCGGCGTGGTGGGGCTGACGGAACTCTGCGTTCTCATCCAGCGTCACCTTGCCATCGAGTGCGATGACCTCACCGGACTCGGTCAACACCAACGGGTTGACCTCCACCAGGGTGGCGTCTTCTTTCACAAACACGTCATAGAGCTTCACAAACACCGGGGCAACAACGTCGACCAGCTCTGCCGGGAACTTCGCCTGATGGGCAATCTCTGTGGCCTTTGCTAGGTCAATACCGTGTGAGGGGTCCACCGCCACACGGGCGAGGGCCTCTGGCCGCTCCTCGGCGAGTTGTTCGATCTCCATCCCACCCTCATAGCTGCAGAGCACCAAGTAGTTGCGGTTGGCGCGATCAAGCAACACCGAGAAGTAAAACTCCTGAGCGATGGCGGCACCCGCTGCGACCATCACGCGGTGCACGGTGTGGCCCTTGATGTCGAGGCCCAGAATGTCCGTGGCGGCGGCGAATGCATCCTCCGCGGTAGGGGCAACCTTGACGCCACCGGCTTTGCCGCGACCACCGGTCTTTACCTGGGCTTTGACGACGGTCAGACCACCGATTTTCTCGGCGGCTGCTCTGGCCTCCTCGGGAGTGTCCGCAATAAGGCCCGCCAGGACAGGAACACCGTGGCGCTCAAACATGTCCCTGGCTTGATATTCGTATAAATCCACGCCCGAAGGTCCTTCCGGTTGGTCCGCTGGGAGATGATTCCGCCGAAAACTCGCACCAGTGCGAGCGCGGAACCTCCTCAACCCTACCCGGTGATTGGGCTGGCCCGACCCGTCTAGAGCTTGGTGATCGGCGCAATTTTGATGAGCAGGCGCTTACGCCCAGCCGTATCAAAGTCGACCTCAGCGATGCGCTTGGCACCCTCCCCACTGACCTGGCGGACACTGCCTGGGCCAAAGTCGTCGTGCTCGATACGGTCCCCCGCCACGAGGGTCAAGTCACCGTTGTCACGAACGCTGGAGGTCACACGGTTGGCCCACTCGGTTGATTTCTTCGGCGCTGGCGGAAGCTGATCGCGGATTGGAAGACTCCGGCCTCCGCCACCTCCCGCACCCTGCCAGCCAGCACTGCGAATGGGTCCACCGAGCTCATGGCCCGAGCCTCCCGTTGCCGCTCTCGATTCCCGCCAGGAAATCAGCTCCTGAGGAATCTCTGCGAGGAATCGGCTGGGGGCGGCAATGGCGGTGTCGCCAAAAGTGCTTCGGGTCATGGCCAAGGAGAGGTGGAGACGTTTTCGGGCGCGAGTGATTCCGACATAGAGCAGCCGTCTCTCCTCCTGGAGGCCACCGGGTTCGTGGGCACTCATCCGGTGGGGGATCAGGTCCTCCTCCAAACCGGTCAGGAACACCACATCGAACTCGAGGCCTTTCGCGGTGTGCAGGGTCATCAGGGAGACCGTTCCCGACGCGTCATCGAGATCGTCCGCCGCCGCCACGAGAGACACCTCCGTCAAGAAGTCACTCAGAGTGCCATCGGGGTTGTTCCGCCCAAACTCTCTCGTGACAGCCAAGAGCTCGCCGACGTTTTCCGCTCGTGCCTCGTCTTGGGGGTCACGAGAGTTCTGCAACAGGGTGAGGTACCCGGTGTTGTTGAGGATTTTCTCCAGGGTTGCCACCGGCGGTTCAGTGAAGGACAGCTTCTCCGCTTCGTCCAGGGATTCTGCGAGAGAGAGCATTGCCTGGGTGACTTTGGGACCCAACCCCAGCTCCGCGCTTCGGCGGAGCGCTTCGCGCAGGGTGATGTCCTCTTTTTCGGCTAAGAGAACCAGGGCGTTCTCGGTCGCCGGACCAATCCCTCGCTTGGGTGTGTTGAGAATCCGCCGGAAAGCCAGGGAATCAGCCGGGTTGGCAATCGTCACCAGGTAGGCCATCGCGTCTTTGATTTCTGCCCGCTCATAAAACTTGGTGCCCCCAATCACCCGATAGGGGATTGCGGAGCGGATGAAGATATCTTCCAAGGCCCGGGTTTGCGCGTTCGTGCGATAGAACACGGCCATCTCCGCGTAGGGAATACCCTCCCCGGAGAGTTGCACTATCTGGTCGGCAACAAACTGTGCCTCATCGTGGGCGCTATAGCCGGTGAACCCAATGATCTCCTCGCCCGCCCCAAAGTCGGTGAACAGATTCTTGGCTTTGCGATCGAAGTTGTTGCCGATGACGGCATTCGCCGCATCGAGGATGTTTTGGGTGGAGCGATAGTTCTGCTCCAACAACACAACGTTCGCGCCGGGGAAATCCCGCTCAAATTCCGTGATATTCCTAATGTCGGCTCCGCGGAAGGCATAAATCGACTGGTCGGAGTCCCCCACCACGGTCAGCGATGCGCCCGGGACCGAGCCATCATCCGCGCGCGTTGCGGCGGGCTTCTCGGGCACCCGCTCCGCGGGAATCGGCCTCGTCAACTCGCGGATGAGTGCGTATTGCGCGTGGTTCGTGTCTTGATACTCGTCCACCAGGACGTGTCGAAAGCGCGCTTGATACCGAGCCGCCACCTCGGGGAACGCCCGGAACAGATAGACCGTCTGACCGATTAGGTCATCGAAATCAAAAGCCTGGGACCGCTGCAGCTGTCGCTGGTAGCGATCCCACACCTCGATGAACAACGCATCGGCGGGGTCCTCTGAGGTGGAGGAGCGGCGATACGACTCCACGTCCGCGAGTTCGTTCTTGAGCCTCGACATCTTGCCGATGACTGCGTTCGGCGTGAGCCCCAGGTCGTCACCGCCGAGCTCTTTGAGGATTCGTTTCACCAGTGCTCGCTGGTCAGCGGAGTCATAAATTGTGAAGGAGCTGGAATACCCAAAACGATCGTGCTCTGAACGCAAAATCCGCACACACGCGGAGTGGAAGGTGGAAATCCACATTCCACCGGCCGCTTCGCCAATTAGACCGGTGATGCGCTCGCGCATCTCGCTGGCCGCTTTGTTGGTGAAGGTGATGGCCAAGATCTGGCTGGGCCACGCATCTCGTGTCTGCAACAAACTGGCAATGCGCCTGGTCAGCACACTGGTCTTCCCCGAGCCCGCGCCGGCAATAATCAGCAGTGCGGGACCGCGATAGCCCACCGCCTCACTCTGGCGAGGGTTCAGCCCGTCAACCAGGGGAGACGAAGAATCTGACATGTCTGGCTCAGTCTAAAGCCCACATCTGATGGCCCCAGATACTCTAAAGGCGTGAGTAAGCCCCCGCCCGCTGGTTCCCCCGACGAGGGCCCCGGTCTCATCGAGCCCGAGCAACCGGCACCCACGGTGGATCTGACCTCTCTGGACACCGGGCGCATTCTGCGCGACACGAGTGCGCTCCGCGTGCCAACGACAGACGAGGAGTCAGGGACCCACGAAAGCGCCGCCGAGACCGACGAGCTGGAGGGAAGCTCCTCCCCCGACCCGTCCAACAACGCTTCTGTCGAGGACCCAGAGAGAAGTCCCGCTCAATCGGGACTCAACATCCTGTCTGTCCTGTCTCTCGTGCTCTCACTCACGCTGAGCCCCTTTGCCATGGTTTTTGGATACATCGCGGTCGGGCAGATTCGACGGTCCCGCCAGCGCGGGGAGGTTCTCGCCTGGATTTCGGTGGGTTTGGGTTGGTTCTGGACCCTCGGATTTGTGGTTCTAGGCGTAGTTCTTGGCACCACCTGGTTTCAGCTCTAGCCGAGGAATTCCTCAGCAATCCTCAAGCGAGCTCTCTACAATGGGGAGCGTCCGTATTGGTCCAGTGAAAAGGCACACAATGTCGAACTCCAACCCCGCGTTCTCTCGTTCTCTCGCGTTCCGCGAGAGCACCATGGCGACCCCGAGTGCTGACCAACTCGATGAAATGTATGGTCGACCCTCCGCGTCGAGCACCGACACCGGTCGCATGTCCTACGAGGACACCATCATGAAGACCCTTATTTCGTTTGGAATCCTCGTCGCTGGCGCTATCGTCGGCTGGATTGCTCCGCTCCTGGCCATCCCCGGCTTCATCATTGGTTTTGTGTTGGCGCTGGTCAACATCTTCAAGAAGCAGCCCTCACGGGGCCTGATCCTTACCTATGCAGGGTTCCAGGGGCTCTTCGTCGGTGGGCTCTCCCAAATCTTTTCTCAGCAGTGGGAGGGAATTGTCCCGCAGGCTGTGTTCGGCACTCTCGCCGTCATCGGCGTCACCCTGTTCTTGTTCCTTAGTGGCAAGTTCCGCACCTCACCGCGGATGACCCGGATTGTTCTCGTGGCCATGGTTGGTTACATGGTCTTCTCCTTGGTCAACTTTGGCCTCATGATGTTTGGCGCCACTGATGGCATGTTTGGCCTTCGCAGTATGGAGATTTTCGGAATTCCGTTGGGTGTATTCCTCGGAGTTCTCGTGGTCTTCCTTGCCGCCTACTCACTCGTGATGGACTTTGAGTCCATCCAAGCGGGCGTCCAGCAGGGAGCTCCCCGCGTGTTTGGCTGGCAGGCAGCCTTTGGCATCATGGTCACCGTCGTGTGGCTGTATGTCGAAATCCTGCGCCTGCTGGCAATTCTTCGTGGCGAGTAGGACTACTCCCACTCAATAGTGCCCGGTGGCTTCGAGGTCACATCGAGGACCACTCGATTGACCTCTGCCACCTCATTCGTGATGCGATTCGAGATTGTGGCCAACACGTCATAGGGAAGCCTCGTCCAATCGGCGGTCATAGCGTCTTCGCTGGAGACCGGTCGCAACACAATGGGATGGCCATAGGTGCGACCATCACCCTGAACACCCACCGATCGGACATCGGCGAGCAGCACCACCGGACATTGCCAGATCTCTGGATCGAGACCCGCCTGGGTGATTTCTGACCGCACGATCGCATCCGCGTGACGGAGGGTCTCGAGACGGTCTTTGGTGACCTCGCCGATGATCCGGATTCCGAGACCCGGCCCGGGGAAGGGATGCCGGCCCACAATCGCGTCCGGGAGTCCCAGCTGACGACCAATCGCTCGAACCTCATCCTTGAACAGGGTCCGCAGAGGCTCAACCAACTCAAACTCCAGGTCATCCGGGAGTCCCCCCACGTTGTGGTGGCTCTTGATGACGGCAGTACCTGACCCGCCACCGCTTTCCACAATGTCGGGATAGAGGGTCCCCTGGACCAGGAACTTCACCTCGCCGCCGGCCTCCGTGGCTTCGGCCACCAAGTCGGCAGCAGCCTGCTCAAAAGTGCGGATGAACTCCCGACCTATGATTTTGCGCTTCGTTTCGGGATCGGTGACTCCTGCAAGCGCCTCCAGGAACTGAGCTTCTGCGTCAATTGTGACCAGGCGCACGCCGGTGGCAGCCACAAAATCCTTCTCCACTTACTCACGCTCACCCTGGCGGAGCAAACCGTGGTCGACAAATACACACACCAGTTGGTCACCGATGGCTGCGTGGACGAGCGCTGCCGCCACCGCCGAATCAACACCACCGGAGAGTCCACAGATGACCCTGGCGTCCCCTACCTGGGCGCTGATGGACTCCACTCCCGACGCAATGACGTTGCCGCTGTTCCAGTCGTTCGGAAGCCCCGCAATGTCGTGGAGGAAGTTCTCCAGCACGGCTTGACCGTGCTCAGAATGGTTGACCTCGGGGTGCCACTGGACACCGAACATCCTCTTCTCGCTTGACCCAAAGGCGGCGACCGAGGTGGCTTCCGTGGTGGCGAGGACCTCAAACCCGGGGGGAGCTGTCTGGACCTGGTCACCGTGAGACATCCAGGTGGTTTGGCTCTCCGGCTGACCAGCAAAGAGTGGACTCGCCCCGGGCATCACCGACGCTACGGTCGCGCCGTATTCGCGAAGACCGGTTTGGCCCACCTCCCCACCGAGGTCCCTGGCCATGACCTGGAATCCGTAACAGATACCCAACACCGGGATTCCCAAGTCCAGGATCCCGGGGCTCAGACTGGGTGATCCCTCCTCATAGACACTCGAGGGGCCACCGCTGAGAACTAAGGCGACCGGGTTTTTGTCCTGAACTTCGGCAGCGCTCGCCTCATGGGAGATGATTTCGGAGTAGACGCCGGCTTCGCGAACCCGACGGGCAATCAGCTGGGCATACTGTGCACCGAAGTCAATGACGAGTACCGGGCGTGGTTGCTCACCCTGACTCACGCCTCACCCCGCATGTCGACCAGGATGGCCCGCACCGCCTTTGTGGCGTAGTGCTCAATCACGAAGGACAGCACGGGGAAAAGCCCCCCTGAGGCAAGCCAGAGGAAACGCCAGAACGGCCAACGCAGAATCGTCCACACCCGGAACGAGGTAAAGAGGTAGACCACATAAAACCAGCCGTGGGCGATCACGATTGCTTGGGAAAGGTTGAAAGCTTGGACTGTGTCATTGGGAACCAGAGCGAATAGCCCCTGGTCGCCGAACATCTCGACTTCTGAGCCGAAACCGTACTTGGCGATAATCTCGATCGCCAACAAGATCAGCAGGATGCCGGTGATCCACGCGGCAATGCGGTACCACGTGAGGGCGGTCTGAAGCCGGTCAGGCACCACG
>Ga0102945_1000663_pt1 | contig 10258 bp, 18 predicted proteins | sample SalPonred_H2O_MG_FD_78207 | JGI IMG/M metagenome (GOLD analysis project Ga0102945, IMG submission 78207) | Salt pond water microbial communities from South San Francisco under conditions of wetland restoration - Salt Pond MetaG R2_restored_H2O_MG ...
CCTGTCACAAGTCCTTATGGGCCTCGTACCCATCCGATTACAGGACAAAAGGGAAAAATGCATCACGGCATTGATTTTGGTGGATCGTTTGATGTATTGGCAGCACAGGATGGTTTTGTAAAGCACATCGGTTGGTCACCAAGGGGTGGTGGGCATGTAGTTATTTTGGAACATGCTCCTGATTTTTTTACAGTGTATTATCATGGTGCACACAAAACACCATTAAAAAAGGGACAGCCTGTTAGAGCTGGACAGTTCATATATCGTAGCGGAAATACTGGAGCTAGCAACGGAAATCATTTGCATTTTGAAGTTCGAACCCCAACAAGGAGATGGGGAAACACTCAAGATCCCGCAAACTTTATTGTCAACGAAAGACCTCCCCAGCAAAGACCGCAACCAGAACCAGGGCCAAGATTCAAAAAACCAATGCGTAGATATGGGATATCTGGTTCTCTTAAGGCAATGGATGTTCGTAATGTTCGCAACTTTTTTAGAAGAAGATAGGTTTGACTTTTAAAAACCATTACTGTTATAATATAATGGTCCCCACACAGGACCTTGGGATGGATTAGTTACCTATACCTGCGGCCTTCGTGCTTGAATTGCCTGTGTGGGGGCTTCTTCAAAAGGGGTAGTTATGTCACTTATTGCTAAGTTTATTGGTTTTAATAAATATAGAAATAAAGATGTTTCTGAGGTTGTGCCAGCGGCAACAGCAATGCCTAAATGGTATAAGGATATACCAAAGTTTGATGAAAACAAAGTTCCATCCTTAAAAGGTTGTGCCCCGTTTTTTGATGCTATGTCCTCTGGCTATGTTTATGTTACCCCTACAGATATTGAATTTACAATTCATAATGAAGTCTGTTATGCGACGGTAGCTGACGAAGAGTATAAAGATTTTATTGCTGATCGTGATCCTATGCATCCATCGCACTTTCCACCTGTGGCTGGTCATGATGCCAAACATTTCCATTGGTTCCCTATGTGGAGTGTTAATCTGCCATCAGGATACAGTGCATTATATTGTCATCCTCTTAATAGATATGATTTGCCTTTTGTCACTACAAATGGAATTGTAGATAACGATAAGTTTGATTTGCCAGGACGCATACCCTTTTTTATTAGGTCAGGTTTTTATGGTATTTTGCCCAAAGGCACACCATTTATGCAAGTCATTCCTATCAAACGTGACAAATGGTTGCTAGAAACAGAAGACCTTGACGAAAAGACAGTTGATGAAAAATGGAGAACGGGGATGTCTAAGTATCGTTTGGCAGGACATAGCGGGTATAGGGAATATGATTGGGAGAGAAAGCATTATAAGTAATGCTATAATTACAAAATGAAAAAAACTAAAACGTTGTTTACATCTAAAAAGATTAAGTCTCTTGCGGATAGCATTTTCTTTTTAAGGGAAAAGGATGCAGAAGATAACACTGAAGGCCCGTCTTGGAAGTTTCGTAGAAAGCTTATCTTCGGTGGGTATCGTTTAGGTTTTGCAATGGTTATCTTTGGAATGTTCACTTTCTTTTATGATACTCAGGTTAGTATTCAAATGGTTATCGGTGGTGTGAGTTTGATTTCAATTATTCTTGGAGCCTACACCGCCACCGCAACTTGGCAAGATGTTCGTTTTGGTAATTACGGTGGCTATGGCAATTATGGCGGGTATGGTGGATATGACTCATATGGTTATTCAAATAACCTAGGCTATTCACAAAATTATGGATATAACCAAAACTATGGAGGTTATTATTAATAACATTAAAAGACTTTGGATAAGGTTTTGGGCTTATGCTGGAGAGCGTGCTTTAAAAACTTTTGGTCAGGCTGCTTTAGCTTTGCTAATTGCTAGCGGTGCAGAAGAAATCGGTTTGCCACTTGGCATTTTGGACATAGATTGGCAAACAGTGTTGTCTGTTTCTGGTCTTGCTGCTATTATGTCTTTGCTTACTTCTATCGTAATGAAGAAAAATTTTCATAGTAGTGAGGGTTTGTTTGCTTCTCAGTCTAAGATCGTAAAGGGTAAGAATGCCAGTTTATGAATTTAACTGCAATTCTTGTAAAAAAAAATATACACGCATATTAAAAATGACTGATAATATAAACAGTCAAAACTGTGATGTTTGCAATTCACAGTTAAACAGGGTATACTCTTCTAGCGTTAGTGTCCAGTTCAATGGTTCTGGATTTTATTCCACAGATAAGTAAAGCGGTATAATATGAGTACAATGATTGAAGAAAAAACAGAACATGTCCTTAATGCAACTGACATTTGTGATGCCTGTTCGGGTAGGGCTTACGTGTGGGTCAAGGGGGTAACGGGAGATCTTTTGTTTTGTGCCCATCACTTTAATAAAATTATGGATGATCCCAAAGGCTACAATAACATGATGTCTTTTATGGATGAAATTATTGATGAGCGTGATCAGATCGAGGCGGAATCTAAATAATGGACTATTCTATTGAAGAGTTAATTCTTTCAGGTGCTCTGGAAGTAGCTGGCGTAGATCAAAACACTGGAGAGCTTTTGTATAGCTTTACCTCTAAAGCAAAAGAAATAATGCCAGAACTCTTCAACGAACACATGGAACGTGTTCACAAAACAGTAATGTTCTTTTGGGAAAAAGGATTTGTTGAGATTAAAAATTTAACTGAAAGAAAGCCAGTTGTTTATTTAACTGAAAAAGCATTTGATGAAGATGCCCTTGATGATCTTGACCCAGAAGTTAGAAACACTTTAGAAGAAATTAAGAGAGGGTTTCAGGACTAATTCTGATATAATATTGTTATGCCATATCGTGTAGGAGAAAAAGGTTCGTACGGCTGTGACGGGTATCCCGTTATTAAAGAAGACGACAATACCGTAATGGGATGTCACGCTACGAAATCTAAAGCCGAAGATCAGATTACAGCAATCAACATTAGCGAAGCTAGTAAGGCTGCTGGATATCAAATTAAACAAGGATATGGTGAGTGCAAGGGGTATGCCTTGGTTGATCCTGATGGCAAAACGGTTGGTTGCTATGATACCCGCAAACAGGCAGAAATGGCACGTAGCGGTGCTAGTGAGGATACTGACGATATGACTACGGACTCTTCCAACAGAGTTGTTTCTGAGGGAGCACCTGTTGCTAAGGCTGATATCAAAGAAGGCGACTTCGTAATGGGCATGACTGTAGAAGGAATTGCTCATGGTCGTGTAGAACACATTATGTGGGAGGGCGGCACACTGGGAGAGCCTGGAACAGAATATGCGATGGAATCTATGCCACCTGAAAATCCAGCAATGTCTGTCAGGGTTTATGAAGAAGATAATGGTAATTGGGAGCCTACAGCATATAGCATTGGCATGATGTATCAAGATGCCAAAAAACTAGAGAGCTTGCAAGGCCACTCTATGCCAGCAGAAATGGAAGACGAAATGCTTGAGATGATGGCAAAAGCAGAAAGCTATTCTCCGACCAGTGGAATGAAAGCTGCTGCTCGTCGTGCCATCAAATGGAAAGAAGAAGGCAAAGCCACTGGGGCTGGCACGCCTGTTGGTTGGGGTAGAGCACGAGACATCGTAGCAGGTAGATCAATGTCTCTTAGTGTAGTTAAGCGTATGTACTCTTTCTTTTCTCGTCATGAAAAGTCTTCTAAGGGTGCTGAAGGATTTAATGCTGGTGAAAAAGGATATCCTTCTAATGGTCGAATTATGTGGGACGCATGGGGTGGAGACGCAGGATATAGCTGGTCTCGAAAAATAGCAGAAAGAGAGGCGGACAAAGCATTGTTTGCAAATTTTGGAAAAGACTTTACTAAGGCACAGCCCGTTACTGAAATTTTCAAAGGTTATGACGGTAAAGACAAAGAAAAAGGATATAAGGAAAAAGCTTCTAGTGTTCGTGTAGGCCAGATGGTTTCTTGGAATTCTTCTGGCGGTAGAGCAAGAGGCAAAGTGCGAAGAGTTATTCGTAGCGGATCTTACGATGTCCCTGGTACGGACATTACGATTAACGCTACAGAGGAAGACCCCGCAGTCGTAATCACCTTGTATCGTGATGGTGAGGCAACTGATACGACTGTTGCACACCGCATGAGTACGCTGTCTGCTGCTTAATTCTTGACATTTGTTTTATTTTGATATACAATTGTTGTATATGTCTACGTCTATAATCGGAGGGGCAAATGGAAATAGCTATTGCTTTTATTAGTGGGTTTGTTCTCGCTATTCTTATTTTATTTATTTTTGTTAAGTTTGTTATTAATGCTTTTACTAAACCAGTTCGTCAAGCAGATTTTTCTTCAACTCTAGCCAATCTTTTAAATGAGATTGAGGATGATCAAAAAGATCAGCCAGAATTTTTTGTCTATACCCCTGATGGTATGGCGTATTGGCTACAAGATGATGCAATTTACTGTGCAGAAATTATTAATGGGGAAGTTGACCTGGAACAGGGTAAGGCGGTTGATCTCAACAATCTCTCTGGCGAGGCGTTAGACGACATCTTGTTAATTATGGAGACACTTCGTAAAGGAGACAAGAAATGATTGTTGGAATTCAGGGCAGCAAACAGTTTAAAAATTATAATGGATTGATGCAGGCAATGATTTTTGCTATGCGTAGTGTTGTTGATCAAGAAGCAGAGGTTACTGTTTATTCTGCTGGCCCCGCAAATATCAATGCTCATGTGGCAGAATTCTGCAATGTGACCGAACGTAGTCTTAAAGCACGTGGTATTAAAATTAAATTTTTTAATGTTCCACCGTCATGGATTGAGAAAAATTTTGATTCACTTGACTACATGTTTTTTATGGCAACTAAAAACGAAAAGAGATCAAAACTAATTGATCTTGCTGATAAGAGAGGGGTGGACACTCATGTCTTCTTCTAAGCAGTATAAAGTAGAGAAAGCAACTATTTCTTCATTGGAAAAAATGGAAAGTGTTGTTGAAAATAATAAATCCCTGTCATGGGATGGTTGGGATGTAATTGAGCTAATTCCTTCTAACTCTGCCTTCTTCAAAAAGAATGGCGTACAGAAGGACGGTTCGTGGTTTATTAAGAACACCTATACTGTCAACCATGACGGATGGAGAATACCTAAAAAATATGTGAGGTAAGTATGGATCGCCACAATTGGAAAGACGATTCCGCTTGCCTTGGAATGGAAGTGGATTTATTTTTTGATATATATGAAGAGAATGAAGACAAAAGACCAGAAATTGATTCTATTTGTCAAGAGTGTCCTGTTAGAAAGATTTGTTTTGCCAACGGCATCTCGGGTAAAGAGTGGGGTGTCTGGGGTGGGGTATATCTTCAAGATGGAGAGATCTCTAGAGAATTTAACAGACACAAAAGCAAACAAGACTGGTCAGAGACCTGGCAAGCTTTAACAATGGAGCAGCACTAATGTACACAGAAGCTATGAGAAAAGCGTTTCACTCTATTCGTGCACCCGAAAACTTCACGGTAGAGATACTAGACAACAACCAGTTTTTAACTGTTCGTCTTAATGAAAAACAATTCTTTCGTTTACTTGACAGCGAGAAGCGTGAAGCGGTAGAATATGTAATGAAAGTAAAAAAGGCACTAGAAGACAATGGTGCTGTTGTGCTAGTAGTTAGGAAAGCAGTATAATGCAAACCTTTTTGCCCTACAAAGATTTTTATCGTGTAGCAGAGGTCTTGGACAATAAAAGACTTAACAAGCAGATCCTGGAGTGCTATCAGGTTCTTAATGTGTTGTCTAATCCATCACCTACGGCTGGGTGGCGAAATCATCCTGCAGTTAAGATGTGGCGTGGTCACGAGTTCTCGCTTTGGGACTATGTCAATGTGATGATTCTTGAGGCTCAGGATAGAGGAATTAAGACTGACAAGAACTCTGATAACCTGCACAGATTGCGTCACACCTATGGGCTTTTGTGGGGTATGGGACGACCAGAATGGTTTGGCAATAAGTATATTATGAAACGTGTCACCACTACGCACAAAGCCAACTTGTTTAAGAAAGACCCTGAGTCTTATCCACAGTTTGCCAAGGCACTGTCTAGCAAGCACAACAAACCCTGTTGCGACAAGTGTCAATATTATTGGGTGACACATCAAGAGGAGGTAACAAATGGATCTTAATGTTATGGTTCTAGTTGGCGTTGCTGTCATTGGTCTGATATTTGCTATTATTTTTAACGAAGAAAAGAAAAATAATACTAACAAAAACGCAGATCAAAATAACCCCATAGGATATGACACCTTTGTTTTGCAATCCCGTAATGAGGCATACACATACATTGAAGATGCACAGAGGGCTATTGCTGAGTACCACCAAAATGTTGATACAATTATAAGTAACTTGAATTCTAGATCACTTAAGAGCGATTATGTAAAAGCTCTTGATATGATTCAAACAGAGAATGAGAAATTAAAAAGGGTATTGCCAGAATGATTTTTAAAACAGTCGAAGAAATCTTCGCATACGATTATAATGTATGTGAGTACTTGGACTGTAATCAAAAATCAACACACAGTTATGAAGACAATGGCAGAGATAGGGAGCTGTGTTTATATCACTACCACCAAATCTCTCACATGCTGAACAGATGGTAAGATAAAAATAGGAGGAAGAATGAATACTGTTGTAAATATGACTAAGGCACAGTGGATTGCTCTGCTGGTTTCGTATGGAGAAAGCATCCTTGCGGCTGCTGCTGCTCTTTACCTTGCTGGCGTTACAGATCCCTTGGACCTTTTGTGGTCTTTGGTGGCTGCTGTGGTGCCTGTGCTGACCAGAGCTATTAATCCTAACGATAAGGCTTTTGGTCGTATCCCAGATCCCGAGGACGTGGATGAAGCTCTTCGTAATGCAGAGCCTCAAGAATATCCGTACAGGGAAGAAGATAATAGTTAATTAAAAATTAATAAAACAACAGGCGGGTTAACTGGTAAAGTTGGCCCGCCTTTTGGTATAATGAATTATAATGGATCTTCAAAAACTTCTTGTTGTCATGCCTGCCTATAATGCAGAAGATACTATTCAAGAAGCCATAGAAAGTATAATAAAACAAACTTTTGAAAATTGGATGCTGATCATTGTCGATGACAATTCAACAGACAGAACACTCTCTATAGCCAAAAAGTATTTGTACGATAAACGCATTCTTGTTTTTTCTAATTCTGAAAATAGGGGTGCATACTATTGTCGTAATGCTGGTCTGCATATTGCTCGTAACATGAACTGGGATGTTTTTACTACGCACGATGCTGATGATGTCTCTTACAGTTTTCGTTTTGACACAATGATGTCTTCCTTTAGAAACGGCAAAGTCAATGGTGCCAATGACATGTTTAAACGAGTTGATAGAAAAACAAATAAAAGTTTGGGTTCTTCCATTACAGTTGCACATGCTTTCTTTTCAAGACGTGCCTTTATTAGTATTGGTTACTTTGAAGAGGTCAGGGTTGGTGCTGACTGGGAATATTGGGAAAGGCTGATCTTAAACAATAAATGTGAAAAGAAATATAAAACAATTTCTGTCAAAAAAGTTTTAGGGGACTCTTATGTAGGCGATAACAATCTAACCGTCTCAGTGCCCCTTAAATCGCCTGTGAGACAGAACTATATGGCCGATACTCCAGCAATGCACAAAGAGATGGAGCAGCGTAAAAAGTTTTACATGCCTTTTAGATTTATGCAGTCAGTTACTGAAGAAATAAAAGAGCCCAAGATCGACATATCTAATATTTTAGATAAAACAATTACTACTCGTAGCCAGGGTAAAAAAAGAAGAAACAAAGTAACTGTCGTACTCCTAACTTGGCAAAGAATAGCAAGTCTTAAAAAAACATTGACAATGTTGTCAAATCAAACTTACAAAGATTTTGATGTACATATTACAAATGCTAATGAGAGACACGAAGACTCTGTAAACAAGATTGCTAAATCTTTTGCAGACTATTTAGACATATCGGTATCTCATGATGGAAATGATCTTTATGCATTTAGAAGATTTACTGTGGGCAAGGAGTTGTACAAGCAGGGTAGCAAAGCAATTCTGTTTATCGATGATGACATTACTTTTCCAGAAGACTACGTAGAGCGTTGTGTGAAGAGCTACAAGCCAAATACATATCAGTCTGGCTTTACTTGGCAGTTTCATAACAATGGGACAAACTATTATAAATATCGTACAAAAATTACAGACTCGACAAGCAAGATACATTACTGTGGAACTGGCATAAGTATTATTGATGCTAGTATATTCAATGACAAAAGATTATTTGATGCTCCAAATGAAGCTTTGAAGATCGAAGATCTTTGGTTATCCTACTTTGCACAACATGTTCTTGAATGGGATCTTGTTTATATACCAATGCCTGATGTAACAATTGGCGGTACTGATGAAGCTGCTTTATTTAAACAAATAATTAAAGAAAAACAAGACAACCCCAACAGTATTGATAAAGCAGACCTTTTAAGATTGCTCGTTAAGCAGTATAACTGGAATCTTCAGGTTTAATAGCTTTAGCGAACACTACTCGGCTAGCCATCTTGCTGGCCGAAATTATAGCAATTGGTGCTGAGATGCTTAAGATCACACCAGCCCACATACGAGGCTCTACCCAGTTCCAATTCCAAAAATCAAGGGTATGAAAACCATTGGCTAACACAGCAATGCCACCAAAGGCAACCATACCAGCAATACCACTCCAGGTCTTTTCTTTGTTACCGTTCTCATCAATACGAGATGCCAAAACAAGATAAGCAATCAAGAACAAAAGATACATTAATTCAATAAAGAAAAAGAACAGTCCAGACATCCACGACTGAGACAGCCCAACAAACTGTGCTACTGAGGTAATGCCATTAAATGAAACGATTGCAGAGGCAAGGAACGCTAGTCCAATACCAGTAATCCAAGACCACAAAACAATCTTCTGATCGATCTGTACTTTAGGTGCACGTTTCTTTTCCTGCTCCTCGTACTTGCTTGTCTGGTCCTTCTGGAGACGCTCCTGGGACTGCTGTGCGGTCTCCTGAGCGGTTGTATTGTCTTCCTTGCCCTCGTACTGTTGTAAATATTTAGCTACTTCAAGCAGCTTCTTAGGATCATTGTCATTATTCATAATATAATTATACCTTACGCAGCTAGTTCGTCAATTTTTTGAGGCTGAAACCCTGCCCAGCTTGTCCCCTCATCGGTGACAACAACAGGAGCAGCCTTGTAGCCCATTTCAATAAGCTTGTCGAGGGCATCAGAATCTTCAGTAATGTCTACTGTTGTATACTCCACCCCAATCTTGTCCATGTGTCTCTTGGTCATATTGCACTGTACGCAATTAGGCTTAGTATAAACAGTAGTCATTAGTTCTCCTTTTTAGTTAAAATAGACTTTACCCCGTCTTTTGCCAGGGTGTACCCGATTCCAAATGACGAAACAGACAGCAAGACAATTGCCAGTCCGTGCCAAAAATAAAACATATTTTTCCCCTTTGTATTTATCTATTATACATAGATTTGATTGTCAAGATCCAGATAAAACTTAAATGTTTCTGGAAAGATATCCTTAGATAGATTAAGAACAGCGTCAGCATATTCTCTAATCTCTGATTGTGCGTCATGTGGTAGACGTTGTTCTAAAAATGTCATTACCCCTTGCAGAGAGGTGGTCCAACGCCAACGAACATACATGGAATATGCGGGTAGAAAGAGTCTGGCAAGTTCTGGAGCAATGCCTTCAGACATAGCCTTCTGATAAAGCTTTTCACCATTTTGAATATGACTAATAAGATACTCTGTGTATTCGTGTCCATCATCAGAATCAATTGGTGCACCACTACCCTGTTTGCTATTCTCTGGCTTGCTACGCCATTGATTGGGGGCAGGAATATAAAACTCTTCCTTTTCCGTAATGTATCTACGAGATGATTCGTTCCAACCGTTTTGATCATCAACGTGTGTAGATGACACCGCATACTTCCACCACTGCCTTGCCACAACAAGTGGAGCATACACCTCAAAGGTAATAGCAGCATGACGAAATGGTGAGGTGTGCTTTTCCCTAATTAAAAAATTAATTAGTTTACGATCACGATCAGAAAGCTCTTCGGCTTCTTTGTCATACGATACCCTTGCGGCATTGACCACAGAAAGGTCGCTCCCCATGTGATCAACAAGTCTCACATAGCCCTGATCTAATACTTTAACTTCCATTATTCTCCTGTTCCCCATACGGGAATTGAACCCGTGACACACATCTTATAAGGA
>Ga0102945_1000665_pt1 | contig 10254 bp, 8 predicted proteins | sample SalPonred_H2O_MG_FD_78207 | JGI IMG/M metagenome (GOLD analysis project Ga0102945, IMG submission 78207) | Salt pond water microbial communities from South San Francisco under conditions of wetland restoration - Salt Pond MetaG R2_restored_H2O_MG ...
ATATCGCGTGCCGAAGCCATCGGATCCGGGGTGCCGTTGGGGCCCTCGGGGTTGACGTAGATCAGACCCATCTGGACAGCGGCCAGCGGGTTCTCCAGATCACGGTCGCCGCTGTAACGCTCGTCGGCGAGCCACTCGGACTCCGATCCCCAGTAGGTCTCGTCGGGCTCGTACATGTCCACACGCCCGCCACCGAAGCCGAAGGTGTCAAAGCCCATCGACTCCATCGCGACGTTGCCGGTCAAGATGAACAGGTCCGCCCAGGACAGCTTCTTGCCGTACTTGGCCTTGATCGGCCACAGCAGACGGCGGGCCTTGTCCAGGTTGGCGTTGTCCGGCCACGAGTTGATCGGTGCGAAGCGCTGCATGCCGGCTCCACCGCCGCCGCGACCGTCGCTGGTGCGGTAGGTGCCGGCGCTGTGCCAGGCCATGCGGATGAACAGCGGGCCGTAATGGCCGTAGTCAGCGGGCCACCAGTCCTGCGAGTCGGTCATGAGCGCAACCAGATCGGCCTTGACCGCCGCGAGGTCGAGGGACTCGAACGCCTGCGTGTAGTCGAAGTCCTCACCCATGGGGTCGGCCACCGGGGAATTCTGCTGCAAGACCTTGAGATTCAGCTGGTTGGGCCACCAGTCTTCATTTTGGGTGCCGACGCCCACAGAACCGTGGTCGACCGGGCATTTGCTTTCGTTTGCCATCCGTATCTCTCCTCGTGGTGGTGTTACTTACTTATTGGATGTTGTCTCGGTTGTCTTATTGGTCTTCGGTGGAAGTGATGTGTCGGACTGAGCGATGCACGCCGCGCAGATACCCCAATACGTGACCTCGGCTTCGTCTATGCGGAAGCCTTGATCGTGGGCTGCGGTCAAGCACGGAGTTTCGGCCACGGCGCAATCCACGTCGGCAAGGGCCCCGCAATCTCGGCACACCACATGATGATGGTTGTCGCCCACCCGGGTTTCGTAACGAGCAGGTGAACCTGCGGGTTCGATCCGACGAAGAATTCCCGCATCGACCAACACCGCTAAGGAGTCGTAGACCGCTTGGCGAGAAATCGTTCCCAGATTTGTCCGAACGGCATCGAGCACCGAATCGGCGGTGGTGTGCGGGTGGGCGGACACCACCTCGAAGACCGCCAAGCGCTGGGCGGTGACGTTCAACCCGCTACTGCGCAGTGTTGCCGCTGCAGATGCGGTGAGCGCTGCGGTCGTCGACACGTCCTCAGACTATGTCCAAATCTGGACAAGATCAAGTTTCGAATAACCGAGAGCGAGTAGCCGCTTCGTTTCGGTTTCCCCTAGCCTGCGGGTTGTGCACGCCTGATGGAGTGCTCTTCCCAGGAGGTAGACATGTCCAGTAGCAGCACAGGCCCAGCCGAAAACCCAGTCACTCAGCCAGGCACCCAAGAATCGACATATCCAGCCACGTTGACGATCGACTACCAAGATCGGCTCAGCCGAGTCACCACCATCTTCCGCCTCATTTTGGTGATCCCGATCGCCATCATCCTGGGCATCATCACCTCAGGCGGCGAGTCGGTCATCATGACCGTCAACGAGGCCGGCGAGGTTGTCAGCGATGTATCAAGCGGTGGTCTGGGCATCCTCGGCTCGCTGTTCTTCGTGACACTTCTCTTGCTGTTGTTCCGCAAGAAGTACCCGAAGTGGTGGTTCGACTTCAATCTCGCGCTGCACCAGTTCGCTGCACGCATCTCGGCGTACGTACTGCTCATCACTGACCGTTATCCGTCAACCGACGAGCACCAGAACGTGCACCTGGATGTTCCCTATCCGAATGCGCAGACGGATCTGAACCGCGGGCTGCCCTTGGTCAAGTGGTTCCTGGCGATCCCGCATTACTTCATCTTGTTCTTCTTGTCGATCGCCGCTTTCTTCGTGGTGGTAATCGGTTGGTTCGCGATCATCTTTGTGGGCAGATTCCCGCGCGGAATGTTCAACTTTGTGGTGGGCGTGATGCGTTGGTGGTGGCGGGTGCAGGCATACGCGTTCGTCCTCGCAACCGATAAGTACCCGCCGTTCAGCTTGCGCTGATTGCGATACGGGTATCCGCACTTATGTGCACGCCTACCCTCGATTGATGAAAGGGTGCGATGTTCGTGCAGCTCAGGGGTGGCGTCGTAGCCCCTGCGCAGGGTTAAGCGAGTAAGTCGGGTAAGTCGAGGGAGCGCTGAATGATTCGGGTAGCTGGCCTGGGTAAGTCCTACGGCTCAACCGTGGCCGTCGACGATCTGTCCTTCGAAGTCCCTGATGGTCTAGTGACCGGCTTCTTGGGTCCCAACGGATCGGGAAAATCCACGTCGATGCGCTTGATGCTCGGTTTGGACTTCGGTGCCGGAACAACGCATTTCGATGGGTCGGAATTGCGTTCGGTCGCATCGACCAGCCGCACCGTGGGAGCACACCTCGACGCGAAGAGCTTTCACCCGAAGCGATCGGCCCGAAACCATCTGCGGATGCTCGCCCAGGAGGCGAAAGTTTCCGCGGCCAGGGTCGACGAGGTGATTGACGTGCTGGGCTTGGCGAGTGTGGCCAAGAAGGGTCCCGGCGCGTTCTCCTTGGGCATGGCACAGCGGCTCGGACTGGCCGGGGCGATCTTGGCCGAGCCGCGAAATCTGATCTTGGATGAGCCGGCCAACGGGTTGGACCCACAATCCATCCACTGGCTCCGGGACTTCTTGAAGTCCTACGCAGCGAAGGGCAATGCGGTTCTGGTCTCCAGTCACCTGCTCTCGGAAATGCAACTGATGGCTGAGCGGGTGGTGGTGATAGCCAAAGGTTCACTGATCGCCGACGATTCGATGGGCGATCTGGTGGCCCGCGCTGACGGCTCCGGGGTGCTCATCCGCACGGACGCTGCTGCGGTGCCGGCCCTGCACAACTCGCTGAATGACCATGGTTACGCGGTGGAATCTCGCGGGCCGGACACGTTGAGCATCTCGGGTGCGACAACCGACGTGGTGGGCCGCTTGGCCCACGACGCCGGGGTTCCAGTGTTGGAGCTCTCGCAGAACCATGCGTCGTTGGAAAGCGTGTTCTTGGAATTGACCGATTCCGAACAAGGATTCCGAACGGGAGGTTCGCAGTGAGCCGGGTGATCGCATACGAACGAGTGCGCGCCAGCACGCTGAAATCCACGTACTTCTTCCCACTCATCGGTGCGGCGATCGCCTGGGCGGCATCGGTGTTATTCGTCACGATGGGTGCGAGTACCGATGAAGTGAATGCGGCTACGTTCATCGGGCAGGCCTTCACACCCCTGTCTGCTGTCTTCTTGACCATCGTGTCTGCCCAAGCCTTCGGCCACGAATACCGCGACGGAACGATTCGGTTGGCTCTGTCGCAATACCCGCGACGCTCGCGCCTGTTTGGAGCCAAGTTGTTGGTGCCTGCGGTGATCGCTTTCGTGGCCACGATCGTGACCGTTGCCGGAGTAGCCCTCGTGGCCGCGCTGGGTCCGATGTTCGGCTACGTGGACGTCACGGGCTTCACCGAGGTGCCGGGAGTGGCTATTCGCGAAGCCATCTTCGTGGTGCTCTGGGGTCTATTGGTTGCGGCGATCACCGGATTGACCAGGAATATGGCGGCGGGCATCGCCGGGGTCCTCGTCTGGGGTTTGATCTTGGAGAACCTGCTCGCGGTGTTCCTGGTGGATCGAGTGCCCGCGGTCGTCGAAGTGTTGCCGATCGGCCAAGGATTCGGGTTCGTTCAAACGGGCGATCCGGTGTTGATCGTCCCGATGGTGGTTGTTGCGGCGGTCTTGACGGCCGTTTCCTTCGTGAAGTTCGTGCGTACCGACGCCTAGCGAGGTTCGGCGCGGACCTGGGCCAGATGATTTAAAAGTAGCGCTACATCCGCCGGTTCATCGACCCGCCACAATGCGGCCGAATCTCCAGGTCCGACTTTGATTCCCACATCGTGACCACTGAGATCAGCGAATACGGACTCATCGGTGAGGTCGTCACCGATGAATAGCACCGTGGAGGCGTCGAACCGTTGCCGCAATGCGCGTACGGCATCTGCCTTCTGGGCGTGCGCGACGCTGAGTTCGATGACTTCCTTGCCGTGCCTGCCCAACACACCGGGGTAGCGGCCCGGGCCCATCACGATCGCCCGGATGAGTTCGGCCCCAGCCTTCGGTTGGCATCTGCGCACGTGGATCGCGATACTTCCGGGCTTGGTTTCGATGTGGGCGCCGGGGACGGCCGAGACGAGCTCTTGTGCGGCGGTGGTGCATTGGTCCAGCAGCCGTTGTTGGGCTGGATCCAACTCCAAAGGCTGGTCCACTTCGGCACCGTGACTTCCCACGAGGTGGACTCCTTGGGGCAGGTGCGCGACTTCGCGCAAGTTGTCCAGGGCTCGGCCGGAAACCACCGCGACGGTGGTCGCCGGCAACGCAGAAAGGGCCTCGATCGCTCGAACCGCTGCCGGCAGCGGACGTGCCGCCTGCGGATCGGTCACGATCGGAGCGATGGTGCCGTCGTAGTCGACGCACACCAGCAGGTGCCGAGCATCGGCGAGCTGCTCCAACGGGAGTCGCGCGCGATCGCGATCGTCGGCTATGGCGGCCGCGGTGCTGGCCAGGCCGGTGCGCAGCGTGTGCAGGAACTCACCTGCCCAGGTTTTCGCGTCCATGTCGAAAACGGCGGCCCGCATCGACATCATCCGCGCCTGGCGGTCGGCCGGATCCGCGTACGCCGCGGTAACGATCGCCTCACTGACTCCGGTGGTGTCGTACGGGTTGACCAGATAGGCCTGGATCAGTTCCTGGGCGGCACCGGTGAATTCGCTGAGCACCAACGCACCGGAATCATCATTTCGACAGGCGATGTATTCCTTGCAAACCAGGTTCATCCCATCGCGCAGCGGGGTAACCAGCATGACATCGGCGGCGAGATACAAAGCGATCAGTTCCTCGCGCTCGAGCACTCTGCGTAGGTAATGGATCGGGGTGACACCGAAAGTGGAAAGGGCTCCATTGAATCGGCCGACGAGAAGTTCAATCTCGTCTCGAATCTGCTGATACTGGGAAATGGTCTCCCGCGAAGGAACGGCCACTTGGGCGAAGACCGTGCTGCTGGGATCGAGGCGTTCGTCGTGGAGTAGTTCGGCGAACGCTTTCAAACGAATATCGATCCCCTTCGTGTAGTCCAACCGATCCACCCCGAGCAGCAAGGTGGTGGGGTCACCCATCTCCTCACGAATCTGCTTTGCTCGTGCGATCACCGCGGGATCGGCAGCCGTAGTGGAGAACCCCTCGGCATCGATGCCGATGGGGAAAGCCCCGATTGCCACCCGCCTGCCGTGCCATCGAACGGTGCCCTCATGTACGGGAAGGCCCAAGAAGCGCTCGCAGGAATACACGAACGCGCGGGCGTCGTCGTGGGTGTGAAATCCGATCAAGTCCGATCCGAGAATCCCCTCCAGAATCTGTTGGCGCCACGGCAATTGGGCGAAAAGTGCGCTTGGTGGAAAAGGAATATGTAAGAAGAATCCGATGCTGATGTCCGGACGCATCTCGCGCAGCATGCCCGGGACGAGTTGCAGTTGGTAGTCGTGCACCCACACGGTGGCGTTCGGTGCCGCGACATCGGCGATGCGCTGCGCGAAGGCACGGTTCACCCGCTCGTAGGCACGGAAGTGATGGCGGTGGTAAGCCGGTGTGACGATCGCATCGTGATAAAGCGGCCAGATGGCCGAATTCGCGAATCCTTCGTAGTAGTCATCGGCATCGGCCGGATCGATCGCAACCACTTCTAGGTGCAAGGAACCGTGCTCGACCTCGGGAACGAAATCGCCGGCACCGATCCAGATTGCATCTTCGGTGCGAAGCACGGACTCCAAGGCGCTCACCAGTCCGCCGGGGGCCAGCCGCCAGCCGGTGATCTCCTCATCGGGATCGCCATCGCGGTAGATCGGTTCTACGGGCAGCCTGTTGGCCACGACGACCAGTTGGCTTTCGGCCTCCTGCATGGCGGTGTTCGCCTCCGCGAATCGGCGCTTGACGGGTTTACCCGGACGCGCTCAGCATACGCAGGCGGCGGACTGCCAGAATTTGGCGCGACAGCCCCGCAACGGGGGCACGGCTGCAGGAGGCTTCATGACACAGGTGGGATTCATCGGGCTGGGCAACGTCGGATCCAAGCTCGCGGCCACGCTGATCCGCGGTGGTATCCCCACGATGGTCCACGATCTGGACCCATCGGCGGTGGCGCCATTGGTCGAAGCCGGTGGCCAGGCGGCCGAATCGCCGATCGAGTTGGCTCGCGCCTGCGACGTCGTCATCACCTGCCTGCCATCGCCGGCCGTCGTGGCCGAGGTCATGGAATCGGCTGATGGAGTGCTCGCGGGATTGTCGCCCGGGGCTATCTGGGTAGAGATGAGCACCACCGACGCCGGTGAAGTGCTTCGGTTGGGTGGCTTGGTTGCCGAGCGCGGTGGAAGTGCCGCCGATTGTCCGGTGTCCGGTGGCTGTCACCGTGCGGCAACCGGCAATATCTCGATCTTCGCTGGTTGCGACCGCGACACTTTCGAGAAGCTCATGCCACTGCTCGCCATCATGGGCCGGCGCATCTTGCACACCGGAGAGTTGGGCACGGCCTCGCAGTTGAAAGTCGTGACGAACTATCTGGCGACCGCCAACCTCGTTGCGGTGAGCGAAGCACTGGCCGCCTGCGCGAAAGCAGGGCTGGACCTGGGAGTGGCCTATGAGGCGATCGCTGCATCCTCGGGGACGTCGTTCGTACACGAAACCGAGAGCCAAGTGATCTTGAACGGCTCCCGCGACATCAACTTCACAATGGACTTAGTGAAAAAGGACGTAGGCCTGTTCGTGTCCATGGCGCGTGAAGCCGGAATGGAACTGGAGCTCGCCAATCTGGTGTCGAGGATCTTCGACGATGGAATCGAGCGCTACGGCCCGCGCGAATGGTCGCCGAACATCATCAAGCGACTCGAAGAGCAGTACCAAGTCGATGTGCTGGCACCGGGCTTTCCGCCGGAGATGGTGGACGACGAGCCCGAGGAACTCGGTGCTGAGATCGTGGTGCGCTAATTCAAGTGCCGACGGCACTGCTTACGTAAGTGCCGATCGCACCGCTTGGGGGACCGGGATCGGTTGCCCGTCGTCGTCGATGTTCACATAGCGGGCCACTCCGGTGAAGACGGGTTCGCCGCCGCGGGTGATCGAGTAGGTCAAGATCACACTGGAGTTGCCGACCCGATCGCAGCGCACATCGAAGTCCAAGACATCATCGATGCTCGCGCTGGCGTGGAAGGTGGCGTCCATGTGCGCTAACGCACCATTGAACGGCACTGCATAGAGATCTTCGGGGGTGAAACCCAATTCCCGGAAGTACTCGGTGAATGCTTCATCGCACATATCCAAGAATCGCGAGTTGAGGACGATTCCGGCTGAATAGACGTCCCGGTAGCGAACCCGGTAGCTGCCGACCTGCATGGCTAGCGTGTCATCACGATCTTGCCGCGCTGCGACCCGTCGATCATCGCGGCGAAACCTTCTCGGGCGTCATCCATCGCCACTGTGCGATCGATGATCGGGCGCATCCCGGATTCGCCGAGCAGTGCCAAGAGTCGATGGAACTCCTCTGCGGTGCCCATCGTGGAGCCGACAATCTGCAGTTGCAAGAAGAAGACGCGGTTCAATTGCGACGGCGGCATGGCCCCGGAAGTGGCGCCGGACACCACGATGGTTCCTCCGGGGCGCAGCGACTTCAGCGAGTGGTCCCAGGTGGCTTCGCCAACCGTCTCGATCACTGCATCGACTTTGTCCGGCAGCCGGGCACCGACTTCGAAGGCTTCGTCGGCACCGATCGTGGTGGCCCACTCGCCCTTCGCTGCATCGCGCGATGTCACCCACACCCGCATACCCATCGCCTTGGCCAGCAGCGTTGCCGCAGTCGAGACCCCGCCACCGGCACCTTGGATCAAGACGGTGTCGCCGGCCTGAGCGCCGGACTTGGTGGCCAGCATTCGGTAGGCGGTGAGGTAGGCAGTCGGCAGGCAAGAAGCCTCCTCGAAGCCCATGCCCTCGGGCAGGGGAATCAGATTGCCGGCCGGAACCCGAACCCGCTCGGCGAAGGTTCCCGGGTAGACCTCGCTGAGCAGCGAACGTTTCGGGTCCAAGGTTTCATCGCCACGAACCGGATTACCGATCACGGCATGCACCACCACCGGTGTGCCGTCCGGCCCGATGCCGGCTGCGTCGGTGCCCAAGATCATCGGGACCTGCTCCTCGCGCAGCGCTTGACCGCGCAGCGCCCACACATCGTGATGGTTCAGGCTCATCGCCTTCACATCGACATCCACCCAATCCTCGGGCGTTGGTTTGGGTTCCACATCTCCGATCGCGAGAACGGAAAGTGGATCATCGGGGCTGACACCGGCTGCGTAGATGGCATGCATGGGCCGAACGCTAGTGGAAAGGATGGGCGAAGGAAACGGGCTTGTGTGCCCGGTGCCGGGCAGTTAGCCTTAACTAGCCGGCTCATTCCTTTCAGCGTCGTCCGTACCCCTCCCATATCCGGTGCCTTTCACAACTCGAGTACTCGAACGCGGCATGCGTTCGGTTGTCCGTAGTAGTCGGCACCCTGGGGGCCCGCGTGAGCACGGTAGAGGCAGTCAACCCACTTGAGTCCTTACTGCCTACCCCTGAACGGGTGGCGCATCGCAGCGTTAAGGGGTTGATCGACCCCGATTCGATCGTGGTGGTGGGGGCGAGTGCTCGCCGATCGTCGGTGGTGGCCGAGGCGATAGCCGGTAGAAATCGTGCCTTCCTCGTGCACCCATCGGGGGAATCGATTCTGGGTGAAGACGTCTACACCTCGATCGCGGACTTACCCGAAAAGCCCGACTGCGCCTTCATGCTCGTCGGTCACGAAGCGATCCTGGAAGTGATGCGCGAAGCATTGGCGTTTGGGATCCGTGCCTTTGTGATCCCCGGTTTAGGCGCCGAAGCCGGTGCGCGAGCGGCGGAGATCTTGCCGGAGATCCTCGAACTCGCCGATGCCCACGACGCGGCGATCTTGGGTCCCAACTGCATGGGTCTGGCGATTCCCAACGGTGGCTCGATGTGGGTGGCCAATGTTCCCAAGTCATTTCGCCGCGGTCATGTATCGGTGATCGCCCAATCGGGCTCCATTGCCGATGCCATGCTCAACTGCGGCCCCAGAATTGGGTTCCGTGCGGTCTTCTCGACCGGCTCGGAAGGCAACCGCGACGCAGCCGACCTACTCATGGGGCTGGTGGATGATCCCGGCACGAAGGCGATCGGGCTCTTCGTCGAAACGGTGCGTCGTCCGGAGGCATTCGCCGATGGTTTACGCGCGTGCGCGGAAGCCGGCAAGCCGGTGGTGTGCATGAAGGTGGGCCGATCGAGGGTTGCCGCTCAGGCCGCACTCGCCCACACCGGTGCCATGGTCGGTTCGAGCAAGGCATTCACCAACTTCGTGCATCACCACGGTGGCATCGAAGTGACCGACACCTCTACCTTCATGGAAGCACTGGAAATCCTCGGTCAACCGAAATGGCCGACCGGTATCCGACTCGGAGCCATCTCCGAATCCGGCGGCGAATGCGGGATGCTCGCCGATGCCGCCGAACCGACGGGGCTGGAGTTCCCGCCGATGCCCTACGAACTTGTGGCGTCGTTGCAAGAGCGCTTCCCGAACTTCTTGAACCCGCAGAACCCGCTGGATGCCTGGATGGTGGACGAAGCCGAAGTTGTTTTCCCCGAATCGCTCGAACTGATGGCCCACTCCGGCGAATTCGACATCTTGCTAGCGCAGGTCGACATCACCCAGTACCGCGGAGATGCCGAGAACGATTGGTGTTTGGCGATCGTGCGCGGTTTGGCCGAGGCAACCAAGGATCGACGGATCTTCCCGGCTGTCACCACCGTGCATGTCACCGATCCGCCGCGACGCATCGCGAACTTCGCGGCGTCCAACGGCGTGGCACTGCTTCGCGGAACCAGGGCATCGGTGGAAGCCCTCGCGGCGGTATCGACGTGGCACCCGTTCACCAGCAAGGATCTCGATCCGCACGAAGCGATAGACCTTTCCGATCTGTTGAGCCCAGGGGCGCTCAGTGAGCATGTCTCGGCCGAGATCATGGAACGCTACGGAATCCCGATGGCCGATCGCCGGATTGCCGAAGGGCCGGATGAAGCCGTCAAAGCAGCACAGGAACTCGGGTTCCCCGTTGTGGTGAAAATGAA
>Ga0102945_1000666_pt1 | contig 10245 bp, 11 predicted proteins | sample SalPonred_H2O_MG_FD_78207 | JGI IMG/M metagenome (GOLD analysis project Ga0102945, IMG submission 78207) | Salt pond water microbial communities from South San Francisco under conditions of wetland restoration - Salt Pond MetaG R2_restored_H2O_MG ...
CTGCAAGGTAATCGGGGGTGAGGCCGGCGTTGCTCAGCAAGGCTTGCGCTGCTCGTACTGCAGCATTCGCTCCACCAGCGGCAGCGAGTTGGGCCGCTTCGAGTGCTAACGGAATCGCCGTGGCTCGTTGTCGTTGCTCGCCGTCCAAGAAAACATTGCGGGAGCTCAAGGCCAGACCATCGTGGTCGCGGACTGTGGCTGCTCCAACGATCTCGACTCCGAAGGACAGTTCACGGCACATCTGCCGGACTAGCACTAGTTGCTGATAGTCCTTTTCGCCGAAAACCGCGATATCCGGCTGCACCTTGTTCAACAGGATGCCGACAACCGTCAAAACACCCGAGAAGTGCTCGGGCCGGTGTTCACCTTCCCACTGACGACCAAGCGGACCGGGATCGATGGTGATGTCGGCAGCACCTCGTTCTCCGTAGATATCTCGAGCCGATGGGGCGTAGAGGACATCCACGCCTTCCTGCGAGCAAATCTGCGCATCGGAGTCCAGATCGCGGGGGTAAGCATCGAAGTCCTCACCGTGGCCGAACTGTGTCGGATTGACGAAAACACTGACGAACACTTCACCTTCGGGACCCACATGGCGGCGTGCCTCACGGATCAAGGATCGATGGCCTTCGTGCAGAGACCCCATGGTGGGGACGAATGCTCGAAGGGCGCGCGGTGGCGCTGGTGTATTCGTGCGTTCGCCGATTAGCTCGTGCAAGATCCTCACCTAGGTACCTCGAGACTCTTCAGGACGGACGAAGCTCCGGTGGTATCGAGAACCCCGGCCGCCAAGAGACGATCGACGGTCAACTTTCCTAGTGCCCGGTATGCCTGCGCGGCCAGCGGCGACGACTGCTCGAAATACTCCAGGTGGGCATCGATTGTCGGGGAATCCGCTCGAGTTATCGGACCGGTCTGGCCGCGATCCCCGCGCTCGAGGGCCGTCTCCACGCTTGCTCGCACGAGCGGCCCGAGTATGCGGCCTGGGTCTTCGGCCCCTGACGCCTCCAACAAGGCGACCGATTCATTCACGAGTGTCATCGCGTAGTTCGCCGCGAACGCCAAAGCAGCGTGATAGCCGGCGCGCGCTTGTTCGGGAATCCAAACCGGCTCCCCGCCGATCTCGACCACCAGCGCCTCAGCAACGCTGCGAACGGGCTCCGGTGCAGTGACTCCGAAGGCCGCACCGGCGAGGCGGTTCACATCGAGACTCGTCCCCGTCAAGGGAAGCGCCGGATGAATCGCCAGCGGAACGGCACCGAGGCTCGCCGCCGGCTCGAGCACACCGAGGCCGAACCGACCTGCCGGGTGAACGACGAATTGTCCGGCGCTTAGCGTGCCTTGATGCGCCAACTCGGCTACGAGTTCGGGCAAGACTCGATCGGGCACCGACACCAGAACCAAGTCCGCTTCGCGGGTGGCCTCTTCGGGTTGAACGATCGGTGCATGCGGAATCAGGGCTTCTGCGCGAAGTCTCGAGGTGTCCGAGCGAGCCGTGACCCCGACGATCCGGTGACCGGCGCGAAACCACGCAGCACCCAGAACCGCACCCACACGCCCGCATCCGATGATGGCGATCTTCAAACGCGAAGGCGCGGCATCACTCACAGCAGCCAAGCCTAGGTGGTCGGCGCTAGCGTTCGGATATGACCGATGCCGCCGTCGCATCAGCCTGCACGAATACTCTCCGGCCGTGGGTGTCTGCATGGCGCGACTCCCAACTGGGATCGCATGGCTTCTACCGGACCCATCAGGCGGAGGCGGAATTCACCACAGGTGTTCATGCCGATCGCAGTCTTGTTGACCACCTAGCCCGGATAATCGAGCAACGCATGGACCCGCGAACAACCGAGAACTTTGCGGTAATCGACATCGGGGCTGGGGACGGTCGACTCCTGCGCGATCTCAGTGATCGGCTGAACGAAGGCATCAGTTTCATCGGTGTGGACGTTAGACCTCGACCGGTGATGCTGGTAGACGTCATCGACTGGGTCGAGCGCGACATTGATCCCGACGCTCGCGAAATAACCGGGCGCGATGGGGATTGGTCCGGTCTGCTGATCGCCCACGAGTTCTTGGACGACGTTCCGTGCGATGTAGTCGAACTCGATGAGCACTGCGTGCCGCACGTTGTCTTGGTCGACACGCAATCAGGGGCAGAGGAAATCGGTCCGGCCCTCGATGATCCAGCTGCGCACCGATATGTCGAGGCCCCAGCTCTCAGTGCTCAGTGGCTAGCCCAGTGGTGGCCAGCAACCCGGCCCTATGCGCGAAGAGAGATCGGGCTGTCGCGCGATCGGATGTGGGCACGCCTACGTCGGGTTCTGCGAAGCGGGCAAGCCATCGCTGTCGACTACGGACACCGATTCAGCGATCGGCAGGCAGGTATGTGGGATGCCGGAACTTTGAAAGGCTTCGTGGCAGGCCGACCACACCGGGCGGTTCCCGATGGCTCGGTCAACATCACCGCCCACGTTGCACTGGATGCCTGTGCCAGCCCCACCGCAAATGTGCATAGTCAATCGAGCATGTTGGCTGGATTGGCGGGATTCCCCGGAGGTCGCGGCTCCTTCGACTGGCTGATCGAACCGTGGATGGATGAATCCACTGTTGGGAGTATGGGCCAGTGGTAGCCGACGAGCCCGAGAATGTCACCGCAACGGTAGGACTGGCCCAGTACCTGCATGACGACGACGCAACGGTGGTGCATCTCGATCTCGGGAGCTTCCACCCGGGGGCGCACGGTGGGCTGGAATTGGATCTCGTGGTGCGCCGTGGGTTCATCGAAGCCTGCCACCCGCGGCTGGGCCTCATGCACCGAAGCGCCGAGAAACTCTTCGAGGCCCGGGACTACCGACAGATCATGATGCTCGCCAACCGACATGACTGGGTGAGCGCGGTCTCATCTGAGCTGGGTGTGGCCCTGGCAGTGGAGCAAGCGACGGGCATCGTGCCACCGGAGCGGGCTACCTGGATGCGGATGCTGCTGGCCGAAGCCGGCCGAATTGGCGCCGGAGCCCTCCTGCTCGCCGCCCTGGGAGTTCCCGGTTGTCTGCAACTTCGGGAACGCTGGGCCACCTGGCAGGAGAAGGCAACCGGCGGACGAGTACACCCGATGATCAACCGCATCGGTGGCCTCGACCACCCGATCCCCGCGGCCGCATTGGATGAACTTGGTGCGATAGCCGATGAAGTCCTCCGGGATGCCGAGCGCTGCACAGCGGCGATCGATGGGCACACCGAACTGCCGGGACTGGCTGTCTTGACCCGTGAACAGGCGGTCACTTTCGCATGCTCGGGGCCGGTGGGCCAGGCAAGCGGGCTTGATTGGGATCTTCGTCGCGATGACCCCTACCTGTTCTATTCACACCTGGATATCGACTGGTCTATGCCGGTGCTGTCGGCCGGCGATGCGAGCAATCGTTACCAGTCGCTGGTTTTAAGCATGCAGCAAAGTGCATTGATCATCCAGCAGAGCCTGGCGCATATCGAGCAGTTCAGCCATCAACCGGTTTCGGTTCCGCTGCCGAAGACTCTACGAGCACCCGAAACGAGCGTCCATATCTGGACACAGAATCCCTTGGGTATCGCAGGTTGGCTGCTAGTAAGCGACGCAGACACCATGCCGTTACGGCTGAAAGCACGTACGCCGAGCTTTTCGCACCTGCAATCGATGCAACATGCACTTGTTGGGACACCCATGCACCTGCTGGGGCCTGCAGTGGCGTCGTTCTTCTTCGTCAGCGGAGATGCCGACCGTTAGCAGATCTACTTTTCGTGTTCGCGAATGTAAGTCGCGAAGCGCGCACGAAGCAATGCCTCGGTGTTCGGATCGAGATCACCGGAACCGAACATTTCTTTCACTGCACGCACGGTCTCGATGAATGTGCCGCCTATCGCCCCGAGATCACCTTGTTCGCCTTCGATCGCAACCATGCCTGGCATGTGACCGAACAGGTCGGTGAAGAAGCCGATATCAACCCGGTGCTCAGCAACATGGAAAGCACGATGCCGCAGCTCGTCGAACGGCAGATCCTCTAGGGGCGTCTCGCTCATGGCACCTGACCTTAGGTCACTCGTCGTCATCCGGGGAATCCGGCAGTAGGCACGCCCGCTCGATCCACAATGCGGCCGCGCAGGTAGCCGCCGCGCCCGTGGCGGCCAGCATGCCGGACCAGATCGCCTGCTGCGCTGCCGGCGTGGACATGCCTTCGGCAACGGTGGCGATGACCGTCCCGAGGTAGATGCCGGCCACCACCGCGCCCATCCGGGAAGCTGCCATGGTCAACACCGCGATCCGCGCGGCCATCAGCGCGGGCATCGGTTCAGCCTGCGGCATCTTCTCGTTTCGTGCACTCACCCGCGGCCGCACGAACCATCCCCACGCGAACAAGGCGATCCCCATCAACCACAGCGCCGAACCGGCAAGGGCGGGCAAGGGCAGCGAACGTCCCGTCCAACCGGACACAATGATGGCTAACGCCCAACCAAGTGCCGCTCCGATCACCACGAGCACGATCAGCAGGCGAATGGATGTCGGCTTCATCGACTCTCTTCCTCACCCAACATCTCGATGTCCTGATCGTGGAAACCAGCATCGATCACAGCTGCTATCGGTCCGATCCCGGTAAGGGATGCCTCCGGTTCGACCTCTTGCCAAGGGATGAGGACAAAGGCCCGTTCGTGGGCGCGCGGGTGGGGCAACGTCAAGTCAGGATCTTCACTCACTAGATTCCCAGCAACGACGACGTCCAGATCCAATGTTCGCGGACCCCAGTGCACATCACGCACGCGTCCTGCTTCCTGCTCGATGCCGTGAAGGGCGACGAGCACGTCATCCGGTGCCATCTCGGACTCCAGTACGAGCACAGCGTTGACGAAATCCGGCTGTTCGGGTCCACCGACCGGAGCCGTTCGATACAAGGAGGAACGACGCACATCGGTCGCTGTCAGGCGCTCCGCGACGTCGCGCATTGCGCGCCGAACACTGGCCGGTGCATCGCCGAGATTCGATCCGACCCCGATCACGTAGCGCATGCGTTAGGTGCGTTCCCGACGGATCCGAACGATCACATCGTCGAACGGCACCGGGATCGGTGCCGACGGCTTGTGCACGGCCACTTCCACGAATGCCAGTCCGTCGAAGACCAGCACCGCATCCGCGATCCGTTCGGCCAATGTCTCGATGAGGTCGACGGGCTCACCGACGATGAGGGCGTGCACCCGCTGGGCGACCTCACCGTAGTCGACTGTCAGCGCAAGCTCGTCGGTGCGGGCGGCTGCACTGGTGTCCACCCCGAGCACCACATCCACGGCGAACTTCTGGCCATCGCGTCGTTCTTCGGCCAGTACTCCGTGATGCCCCCAGCCGGTGATCCCCACGATCTCGATCCGGTCGTTGCTCACGTGTTGTCTCCTCGCATCGCCACAGCAACTTTGATGGCATCCACTGTCCCGTGAACGTCATGCACACGAACCCCCCACACCCCGAGTTCGGTGAACAGTGCGCTCAGAACCGAGGTCGCCACATCGCGACCATCGGTTTCCCGCGCTGAACCGTCCGCACTTGCCAGCAAGGCGCCTAGGAAGCGCTTTCGCGAGGGGCCGAGTAGCAGCGGGTATCCCAGATCCATCAGCGAATCGAGGTGCTGCAACACAGCCCAGTTGTGCTCGGCTTCTTTAGCGAAACCGAGTCCGGGATCGAGGATCAATGACGATTCATCGATCCCAGCAGCCAAAGCCGAGTCCACCTGCTCACGCAGTTCTTCGCACACTTGGGCGACTGGATCGTGGTACACCGCGAGCTGATCCATTTGCCGAGCATGTCCGCGCCAATGCATGAGAACGTAGGGAACACCGGTCGAAGCCACCACTTCATGCATGCGACCATCCGCACGACCACCGCTGACATCGTTGACGATGCGGGCACCAACCCGAATCGAGGCATCGGCTACCTCGGCTCGCATAGTGTCGATGCTCACGGTGATTCCTTGATTGGCAAGTGCCGCAATCACCGGCAACACCCGATCGCACTCCTGCTGAGGAGAAACTCTTTCGGCTCCAGGACGGGTCGATTCGCCACCCACGTCGATGACATCGGCTCCTTGCGCAAGCAGCGAGCGTGCGTGCGCCAGGGCAGACTCGGTCGTCTCGTGCAGGCCGCCATCGGAGAAGGAGTCCGGAGTTACGTTCACGACTCCCCAGACCACCGGGGAATGAGCGGCCAGACGCGGCTCGGGCAAGCCGGTCATGTCACTTACCCGCGATGAGCGACATTGCCTCTGCCCGCGTGGCCGGGTGCAGCAGACTGCCGCGCACCGCGCTGGTCACAGTGCGGGCACCTGGCTTGCGAACACCGCGAACTGCCATGCACATGTGCTCGGCTTCGACGACAACTATCGCACCGCGTGGTTCCAAGATACGCATCAAGGAATCGGCCACCTGCGAGGTGAGCCGCTCTTGTACCTGAGGACGGCGAGCGAAAACATCCACGAGTCTTGCGAGTTTCGAGAGGCCGGTTATCTGTCCCGATTCACTGGGCAGGTAACCCACGTGCGCAACCCCGAAGAACGGCAGGAGATGGTGTTCACAGGTGCTGTACAACTCGATGTCTTTCACCAAGACGAGTTCATCGTGACCGATGTCGAAGGTGGTGGTGAGCACCTCGTCTGCGCTCTGCTGCAGACCCCCGAAGAGTTCGGAGTAACTGCGAGCTACCCGCTCGGGTGTATCGCGCAGCCCTTCGCGGTCTGGATCTTCACCGATTGCCCGCAGGAGATCGCGAACAGCCTTGACCACACCGGCTTCGTCGAACTCACTGACCGGAGAATTCGTTCCTGGGGACACCGGATTGATGGACATCGACGAATCCTGACATACGGCAATCGGTCAGCGGGTGGATCTATCGGCCTTCGGGATCTTGGGCTTCACTGACGGCGGGTTCGATTCGCTCGCTGGTCCCTGCACCCGCGCCATTCGGGGCCGATGTAGCGTGATGGCCATTGGACTTCTCCACCGGGAAACCAATGGGCCCCCTCGAATCCGGGGCGCGTCGGGCCGAACCGGTCCACGCCGGGCGAGGAGAACGCAATCTCAATTCCGTGAAGATCTCCTGGATCTCGGCCTTGTCCAAGGTCTCACGCTCAAGTAGTGCCAACACCAGCGCATCGAGTACATCGCGGTTATCGACCAGGACGTCGTACGCCTCTTGATGGGCAGCTTCGATGAATGTCCGAACCTCTTCGTCGATTGCGGCAGCCACCTCTTCGGAGTAATCGCGGGTATGACCCATGTCGCGGCCGAGGAAAACCTCGCTTTGTTCTTGGCCATACTTAATAGCGCCGAGTCGTTCGGTCATGCCGTACTGAGTGACCATCGCCCGCGCTACCGACGTTGCCTTCTCGATGTCGTTTGCGGCGCCGGTTGTCGGATTGTGGAAGATCAACTCCTCGGCTGCTCTCCCACCAAGCATGTACGCCAGTTGATTGAGCATCTCGCTACGGGTCGTCGAATACTTGTCCTGATCCGGTAACACCATCGTGTAACCGAGGGCGCGACCGCGCGGCATGATCGTGATCTTGTGGACGGGATCGTTTCCCGGCAGAGCGGCAGCCACCAGAGCATGCCCGGCCTCGTGATAGGCGGTGATCGCCTTCTCATGATCATCCATGATGCGAGTGCGCTTCTGCGGACCTGCGATAACTCGATCGATGGCCTCATCCAGTGATTCGTTGTCGACGAAAGTACGATCCGATCGAGCAGTGAGCAACGCCGCTTCATTGAGGACGTTCGCTAAATCAGCACCGGTGAATCCTGGGGTCCGTCGTGCAACGGCCATCAGGTCCACATCCTCCGAGACCGGTTTGCCCTTCGCGTGGACCTGCAAGATTTCGTATCGTCCGTTGAGGTCTGGACGCTCAACGGCGATTTGCCGATCGAACCGGCCGGGCCGTAGTAACGCTGGATCCAAGATGTCGGGACGGTTCGTTGCGGCGATCAGAATCACTCCGCCGGTCACATCGAACCCATCCATCTCGACGAGCATCTGGTTCAGCGTCTGTTCACGCTCGTCGTGGCCCCCGCCGAGTCCGGCACCACGATGCCGTCCGACGGCATCGATTTCGTCGATGAACACGATCGCCGGCGCATTGGTCTTAGCCTGCTCGAACAAATCGCGAACGCGACTGGCGCCGACTCCCACGAACATCTCCACGAAGTCCGATCCGGAAATCGAGAAGAAGGGAACCCCAGCTTCACCGGCGACCGCGCGAGCCAGCAGGGTCTTCCCGGTACCAGGAGGGCCGTACAGCAAGACGCCCTTGGGAATCTTGGCCCCTACTTTTTGGAAGCGTTCCGGATCGGCCAGGAAGTCCTTGATTTCAACGAGCTCTTCGACGGCTTCATCGGCTCCGGCCACATCTTCGAAGGTTGTCTGCGGCATGTCCTTGCTGATGGCTTTCGCCTTGGACTTCCCGAAGTTCATCAAGCGGCCGCCACCGCCTTGCATCTGACTGAAGATGAACACCATCAACAGAATCAACAAGGCGAACGGCAGCAGGGAAATGAACAAAGTGACCAGGATGTTGTCGCTGGGCACCACCACGTTGTATCCGCCGGGTAACTGTCCGGAATCTGTGCGCTCTTGCAACAGGTTCTGCAGTTCCACGCCCTGGCCGGTTATGTACCGGGACCGAACGACATCGCCGTTTCGCAAGGTCAGTTCCAAAACCTGGTCCCGATCGATCAGAGTCGCGGTGTCCACCGAGCCGTTCGTAACCTGGGAAACAGCCTCCCCGGTATCGATCTCCTCGGGGGCTCCCAGGCCGGAAATGACGGTGGATCCAACCAGGACGAGGATGATGGCTATAGCGATCCACAGAATCGGGCCACGCAGCCATCGCTTCAGGTTCACCACACAACGGTAACGGACTGAGGATTCCCGGCACATCGGTCGGGGGCTGACCACTTACGCCCAGCGCGAACCTGGCCAACAACAAGACCACGCTGAATGGCCTGCGGGGGCGCTGTGGTCAGCGGGAGTACACGTGCGGGGCGAGGGTGCCCACACACCGCAGATTTCGGTAGCGCTGGTCGTAATCCAGGCCATAACCCACGACGAACTCATTCGGGATGTCGAAACCCACGTACTTCGGCTCGACCTTGACCTTCAAAGCATCGGGTTTGCGCAGAAGCGTGAAAACCTCCAACGAGGCTGGCTTGCGCGAGATCAAATTCTTCAGAAGCCACGACAATGTGAGGCCGGAGTCGAGAATATCTTCGACGATCACCACATCACGGTCTGCTACATCGGCATCGAGATCCTTCAAGATCCGCACCACGCCGCTGGAAGTCGTGCCAGACCCGTAGGAAGAGACCGCCATCCAGTCCATGTCCGCGTGTATATGCAAGGCACGCGCCAGATCAGCCATCACCATCACAGCACCATTCAGCACACCGACAAGTAGCGGAGTGCGTCCGGCGTAGTCCTGGTCGATCTGTTCGGCGATCTGCGCGATCCGCTCGCGTAATTGCTCCTCCGTCAAGAGCACATGCTCAAGGTCGGAGGCGATGTCCTGAGATTCCACTCACAGCTCCCGGGGTTGCATCACAAAGGTCAGCCTTCCATAGTCCACTTGCGCTTCCACTTCACCCGGCAGTCGGGCCGGCCCCTGGCCTTTCCAGCGAGAGACCATCGCCTCTACACGTTGGATGTGATCGAAGGTGAGCTCTTCGTGAACACCAACCAACTTCTGGTGCATGAGGCGCAGCACCCGCGTGCGAATAGCGCGCGGAAGTTCGATCAGGGCCGGGATATCTACCGTGCAGGAGTTCGGCTGCTGTTGGACGATCCGCTCGCACTCCCCAACTGCCCAGGCATCCAGCGCATCGGCATCGTCGGCGAGCAGTTTGGCCGATCGCGCCAGGTTGCCCGCCAGGCCCGGACCCAGATCGGCGTCGAGGCGTTCCAAACTGTTGCGCACGCGAACACGCGCGAACCTGTCATCGTGATTGTGCGGGTCATCCCAGGCAGCCAGGCCCAAGGGCGCTAACCGTTCGCGGGCCACCTGGTGGACAACCTCACGCGAGATATCCAAAAAGGGCCGGTGCCATGGGGCGTCACAGGCCCGCATTGCAGAAAGCGAGCGAGCACCCGAACCGCGGGCAAGTCGAAGGAAGACCGTCTCGGCCTGATCATCTCGCGTGTGTGCGAGCAAAATCTGGGCCGACTGACGTTCGCGGGCAACC
>Ga0102945_1000667_pt1 | contig 10230 bp, 6 predicted proteins | sample SalPonred_H2O_MG_FD_78207 | JGI IMG/M metagenome (GOLD analysis project Ga0102945, IMG submission 78207) | Salt pond water microbial communities from South San Francisco under conditions of wetland restoration - Salt Pond MetaG R2_restored_H2O_MG ...
AAGCGCACACCCAATCACCCCACCAAGTCACACGTTGTTGTGGCTAAAGAGGGTGACAAGGTGAAGACGATTCGTTTCGGGCAGCAGGGCGTTACGGGTGATAAGAAGCCTACGAAGCGTCAAGCGTCTTTCAAGGCACGTCACGCAAGCAATATCAAAAAAGGTAAAATGTCAGCGGCCTATTGGGCCGACAAAACTAAGTGGTAGAAGGAGAAAGTTATGCCGCAGCCTAACAAGGGCACGCACGGTAAGCCGCACACCGCAGCTCCGATTATGAGCAAGGATGGCAGCAAGGCCGATCACGCCGACAAGATCAAGTTCGGTATGCACACCAAGGGCACCAAAGGCAAGGGTAACAAGTAGGTTCAAGGGAGAGGGCAACAGAATGAGGATTCCAGCAAGGGATATGAGTGTTCATGTTGCCTACCTTGACTTGCATCTTGCCGTAGTGGCGCAAGGAGTGTCGTACTCGCCCGATGTGGCAGACGACATGATTGGTCGAATGAGTAAACTGCTTGACGAGTCGCTTACGCGACTGTTTGAGTACGGTTTGCTTGGTGAGCAGGACGATGAGGACGAGTTCGGTCCGGTTCCTGACAGTGAATTAGTTGACCCTCGAGTGGTCTTTGTGGAGGATGAAGATGGCTGAAGTTGGAGGATACCAACAGCCTCGAAACCCAGCTTCGGTTTCGGGCCCCGGTCGCTTGTCCCGCCGCACGGACGGTGGGCCACAGCAGACAACTAATCGTATGAGTGGCATGGCGTATGGTGAGAACCAGGATTATAACGATATCCAATCCTCGGCACCACTGCGCGCCACCTCTGCAGTGGACCAGTCAACGGCTAATCGCCCGCGCCGTGGTGGGCGTTCAGGGCGTGGACCCATGACTACGCCTCTTATGGCACCTACTCAGCGACCAAATGAGCCGGTTACGGCTGGTGCTGCTTTTGGTCCCGGTCGGACGGTTAGTGAATCGGAACGCCAAATGCAAATGCGTTCTTCACGCCGGCCAACCGTTGTTGACACTCTGTCAAAGATTGCCCCTTACGATACTTCCGGTCGTTTGGGTTCTATTGTTAACTACCTAAGGTCTATGTAAATTGGCTAAAGACCCGGATCACTTGACTCGAAGTGATCTCCAACAGGGTAGTGACGAGCCTGTTAACTTGCGTCAGCAGGAGGATTACAGCCTCCAGCAAATGGAAAGGCGCGAGCAGGCCGCTGCTATTGATGTTGGCGAAACTTACCGCCAGATTATTCGTCAAGCTGAGCGGATTGATAAAGGTGACACGCGAACTGAAGTTGCTCGCGGCTTAGCGCCCGCTGGTGGCGGGCGTGGATTGCCTAGTGCCGTTGATCGCTTGCGCCCACAATCTGAAGAGTACCTGCGCGAGGTCTACCCAGGCCGTCGCCCCGGTTTTGTTTACGACGCTTCGGTACCCTCGGATGCCTCAATATTCGCTAAGCCGAGTCTGTCGTATGCGGATGCTCGTGTTGCTTACGCTAATGAGCTACTGACCCGCTTTCAGGATGAGCGCCGAACCCGCAGCAGCAGGGAACTTTCGGACTACCCGTACCTCAGTGAGCTTCGCCAGGAGTTTGAGAAGAGCTACGGGCAGAAACTATCTGACGACGATATCAACAACCTCATCATGTGGGGTCAGGCTGAGTCGGCTGCCAATGCTTATGCTCGCCACGTTAACAGTGGCAATCTAGAGCTGGCAAGTAATATCGCTAAGACTATCTCAGATCCTAGCACTGGCAATCCGGTCATGGCTAGCATCTTTGGTTCTCTCGTTGAGGACGCTGTTCGGGAGTACGTGGAGCCCGCCGCTAAGGATCAGAACTTTCTTGACAAGTCTCTCGAGTGGCTGGGTGATAAGGCTAGCACCGCATTGGGCTACCTTATGGCCCCCGGCGACAAGTTTTTTGATGAGTCCGTTGCCGTAGCTGAGTTTCAGAGGGACAGGCCTGAGAGTAGGTTGAACCTAGGTTCACTTGCTGCCTCAATCATGGTTGACCCCGAAGGTTACGAAGAGGCGAAGGCAAAAACTGAGCCGGGAAACTTTAACGAAAATTATCTGAAGCAACTCGAGGGCGACCCTAATCGCGGGTTGTACACTCCACTAGAAATTGAGTTAGCCAAAGATGTCGTTCGTCGCCAGTCACTTCAGGAAGAAAACCCTGTTAGTACCGCGTGGAATGAACGCGAAGATCGCATGTCTGAGGATGTGGCATCTTTCTTCACTAGCCTTCAGTTTTCCTTCGGACCTGATGCTGAGCGAATCAATAAGCTTATCCGGCAGGTCCAGTCAGTTGAGCTTAGTAACTATGCGGCGCAAGCATCTGGTGGAGCTAACCCAGATCTAGAGTACGACCCTTCCCGTGGGGACGAGTGGTTCTCTAATAGCATGAGTATCTCCAATTTTGGGTACCGCATCCTTACTGACCCCATTAACCTTGTTCCGATTCCCATGCGGGCGGGCCTTGCTGCAAAGTGGAGCTTAGGTAAGCTTCGCCCCGGTGCAGTTGATGAGTTTGGCAATCCACTACTAGCTCGGGATGTTCTCAGCAAGAAGTCACTTCTTGGCTTTGACGTTAACACTTCAGCCAGCCGGTATTTTGATAGGTTTGCTAAGGATCTTAACAGACTTGAGGATCTTGAAACCGCTGTTCGTAATGCTGACTCGCCGGCACAGCTAGCTCGGGCGAAGGACCGAGTGGCTAATCACCGTCGTCGCATGTCTCGCCAATATCGGGAAATGCCTGAGCAGCTGATTGAGTCTTTCCGCACCAACCCGGCGCACAAGCGCAACGCGGAAGGCAAGTTTGATCTTGAAACTGTCGCTAATTACATTGATGATACCAATGAAGCCTTCCTTGTTATGCAAGGAAAGGTTGGCACAAAGGCAGCGCAAGAAGGCGTCGTAGAGGCAGCCGATCTGGCAGCTATCGAAACTTTCCTTTCCGAGCGACCGCTGTTTGCTCAATCTGTGGCTGCAGCCACGGAAACTCGAGCATTGATGATCCCTCGCCGGGGGCCCATCGGCTTGCTTCGTCAGAACATGGTCAACAGTGTTATTGCCGATGTTATGCCTAGCGGTGCAGCTCGACGTATTCTTGAGCGTAGTTTTGATGAGGCCGCAACGCCGGCACAAATTGCTCAGAAGATGGATGAAGAGTTCCTTCAAGTTGGCAAGCTTCTTGCTGGAAACAAGAAGGGCCCCGGTCGCTGGTTTTCTAGCATCCCTACTGGCCTTGTTATCAACTTAGATAACGCGAATGGCGCTAAAGAGTTTTATCGTTTCGCTCGGCAGTTCATGGATCGCGGGACGGCCTCTTTCCTTGCCGACGCTTTCCGTCTAGGCAATCCGGCTTCTCGTCGCACCCTGGTCGCCGCCACTTACCGCAGTGGCATGGCAAGTAGGGGCGTGGTTATTAGTCGTGGCATGACTGACGACTGGATGACAAGAACCACTGGCGCGCCAACGAGGGCTGGCGATGGTCAGGTCACTGGCTCTATGTCCGGTGAGGCGTACTCTGTCGCTATTGAGGATGGGGTAATTCCCAGTCAGCGACTAGCTAAGGACCGTGAGCAGCGCGCAGCGATGCGTCGCGCAACCACACCAGAAGGCGAGCAGGAGCAACTGCTTCCCGGCGCAGGCTCTATTATGGGTGTCACTGAGCCACCCGTTCGGTACGGCGTCATTCCTCGAGTCGTTGACGACAAGGGGAACCTGCAGCTTTCTCAAACTCTAAATGAGTTCAAGGATGCTGACGCAGAGTTCATGCGGTTATTTGATGACGCTCAGCGGCTACTTAACGACCCCAATGCCTCGATTGAGGCGCAGACAACTGCTTACCGCCTTGCCGATGAGCGCGAGTCCCTGCTTGGTGCTATCTATTCCCGCGAGCTGGAGATCCTAGAGGCAGAGAAGGCTTTGGCTCAGCTGCCTCGCTTCCGCACCTTGGACGATGGTACACGGGAAGCTATCTTTCCCGGCCACAGCGACGCAAATATCACTCAGCGAGCACAGCAGCTTATTGACGAAATGGATCTACCGACTCCGGTAGCCAGTGACTTTGAGCTGGCTTCTGGTGTTTCTATGACACCGAGAGAAGCTGAGCTTTACACAGAGTACGGCTTTCTCACGGAAGCCTACCTGCGTCGCGCCTACAAGAACATGCTGGGCAATACTCGAGCTGGTCAGCGCATTACTGCGCCCAAACTCAGTCCCGATGATGCTAAGAATACTGCGCCTAACACTACGCCTTCCGGTGGCCTAGAGGTATTTAACTTCACCTTGCGGCGGTCAAGCCAGAATGACGAAGCTCTGGATGCTATGCAGGAAACTTATGGCATTTCCAAAGAAGTAGATACAACTATTTCGCTAGCTGACCTTGAAAGCTCGTTTACTTTCTTTGATCCCGTTCGGTCCGTTCCTGGCTATCGCCCCGAAGCGAAGCGCAAGCTTCGCCCCACCCTTTCTATTGATGAAGCTAAGGGAATCCGGGACCAAGAGTTTACTTACGACGAAGTATTCCAAATCGTTAAGACTGAAGGTCGCACGCTCACAAAAGAACAATCTGCCCTTATTCGTAGGATTTATGGCATTAACGTTCGGGCGAGTTCGCGGCGTGGAAAGAATCAACCCCTTGGCTACTACGTCGAGTGGGCAGAAAACGCAACTCAGGCTGGCCGTGCGCGCAAGCTTGAAGAGATTAAAGATGATATTCGCCTTGCCGACGAGTCCGAATACAATTCTTACGCCGAAATGGAGCTCTCAACGGTTGAGAATCTTGAGGCTCGGCTAGTTGAATTGGATGCCTCGGTTCGGACAGCAAGGCAAGCGCTTGATGATCCTTCGGGTGACGCGGCTTTGCGTATCGCTGATGACCTTCGCGCTGACGCTGACGCTAGGTTTAACGCTCAAAGGCCAATGGAGTCTCAGCCTGGAGATCCAGTTGTCACCGTTGCTGATGACCTTAACGATGGACTGAGCCGAACCACTTGGTCACCAAGCCGCGATGAGAATGGCATGGAAGAGGCCATCCATCAGTATCAGATTGCTCGGTCTGTTCGCGTTCCTTCCGTGCAAGACATGGATGAGCTGGCTCGGCAGGTAAAGGGCTCGACTCGAGTTTTTGGTGTTGCAAACGAATGGTTCGGCAAGGTTGTTGACGGTTGGTCATTTGCCACTCTTTTTGGACCTCGATTTTCTTTGCGTAACGCTATCGAGGAAGTGCTATTCTACGTCCTAACGGGCGGCAGGATTGGTGATCTTTACTCTGGCCGACGCGCAAGTACCGCTTTGCGTTCAGCTCGCCCACGGTTCGTGTACGAGGAAGTTGTTGGCGAAACTGGTGAAAAGTCCCTTGAGCTTGTTATTAAGACAAACCTTGGTTTGTTTAATCGTCTTAGTCGCGGCTATACGCTTGGTGGCAAGCTACGCGATGACATGAACCAGGAGTGGCTGGCTGCCATTACCATCCCGAACGCCACCAGGGACGATTTCATTAAAGCGCAGATAGCGTGGCAGGCTGGTGACACATCAGCCTATGTCCGTCTATTCTCTAAGGCTCTTATCCGCGAGAACGCAAACATTCCTACAAACATTACCGCAAGGCAACAAGAGGCACTGGAGTGGATTGCCGGCTCACAGCATGGCATGAATCTTGTACAAAACGTTGCTGAGGGTGGCAACAGCCTACTGAATGGCCGACTGCCGAATGTTGTTGAGGATGCAGTCAGGCTTGAGGATCTCGCTCCGGGCGAGGTTGATGCCATGCTCAAGTCTTACCCTAATTTTAACTCCAGTCTTAGCGGTCGTGAGTTTGGCGCGCTGCGTCCAGTGCAAATAGATCCCACAACTCGTGAGCGTATTAACGGTGTCTGGTACTGGTGGCGTGAGCTGCAGGCAACCGTTAACGGCGACGGTCCTATCGGCAAATTGGCTATCAAGTACATCGGCAACCCCGATGCCGCCAAGAAAGCTATTGCCGATTACGTGCGCCAGGACAGCAAGTGGGGCTACCGTAAAACTTGGTCTATGTTTGCCGAAGGCCGCGACATTGATGCGGCTGCATCACGTTACTACGAGAATGTGCTGCGCAACTTCCAGAAGCCTAGCGGAGAAATTAACTGGTCGCTGCGCAACATGTTTGTTGATAACATTGATGGCGAAGATATTGTCAACTGGTACAGGCCTCGCAAGCCAGGGCAAACCCCATTTGACGACTTTTCTAAGGCCGAAAAGACTCACCGTGTCTCGGTACAGGATCTTAGTAAGATTCCCGAAAGAGATCGCCCGAGCTATGTTTTTGGCCGGCTGCCTAGTGCGCCTGAGCCCGTGCCGGTTCTTACCGGCTGGGAAGGCTTCATAACCAAGGGCTATGGAATCCTTGGCCGGCAGAACGCTCGCATTTCTCGTGAGCCGATCTTCTACGCCAACTACCTTAACATGGTTAAGCAGCTGGAGAAGTCGGACGAAGCTATGGCTAACGCTATGGCTAGGGCCGCTGGGCGCGATGCACCCAACGAGTTTGACAAGGCTATCGCTGCGGAGTGGAGCAACAAGACTGCAGCTGATTCCGCTTACGCCATGACATTGGCATATGTGGACAATCCGGCTAACCGTTCGATGCTCGCTTGGCGAGTTCGTAACGTGGCGCGCTACTACCGCGCAACGGAGGACTTCTATCGCCGCGCCAAGAGGCTTGCTATCACAAGGCCTGAGTCTTACTACCGGCTTGCTTTGACGTATGGCTTGCTAGATCAAACTGGTTTTGTATTTACCGACGACAATGGGCAAAAGTATTTCTACTACCCTGGCAACGAGTACGTACAGAAAGCCATCGGGTCATTTGCCGCGTTTATTTCACCAGAGCTCAAGCCTTTCGTGTGGGACATGGCAAACCCATTCCAGATCGGCGGCAAGGTAACTGGCCTTACGCCGTCTGCTGATCCTCGGATGGCAGTCCCAACGCTCATTGGTCCCGGTACTTTCCCGGCGGCATTTGCGTTTGACTTCTTCCCACCGTTGAAGGAGTTTGCTGGGCTACGGTCGGCCCTGGTCGGCCCGTACATTGAGCAGCAAGGTTCGGTCACTCAGCTATTGCTTGATACGTTTACGCCGGCTGGCGTGTCCAAGCTACAGCAGTTGAGTCAAGATGAGATTGATTCAGTCACCCAAGAAGCGGCTTTCGACACAATCAAAATTATGATTGCGGAAGGCCTACTTGATCCCGAGTCGTTGACCGCTGGCGATGGCGTCGTGGGAATTGAAAGCTTCATGGAGAGCGACATTTGGAAGCAGGCCTCTACTGTTGGCGTCGGTTTAGCTGGCACTAAGTTTATTCTTGGTTTCCTTGGGCCCGCCGCGCCACAGGTATATGAGGCTGGTCAGATTAACCCTGCCGCCCGTGAGCTTGGTATCTCAAGTGTTGACACTGTATTCCGGCAACTGCTTGACTTGAATAAGGATGAGCCTGATCCTTGGTCATCCGCTGTGTCCATGTACTACGCCGCTAAGATTCGCAAGAACACTGGTCAGCCAACTAAGTACACTCCTTGGGATAACCTACTTCCGTTTACCTTGAGTGGTTCCAAAGCTGCGCCAGATAAACTTGCCGGTCTAGCTGGAATCCGGGCTACGGATGCGTTTGTCTTGTGGACTCAAAGTGATGAATACAAGAATCTCGAGAACCTGCCTGGGGCGTCCGAGTCTCTTATGTGGCTTGCGCCTCCTGACGGTGAGTTTGACTGGCAGGCATGGCAGCTGATTACCAATACCTATGGTTTGCGTATTCCCAAAACCACGACAGAAAAGCTGGAGTCTTTGTTCGCGGTTCAAGGTCAGTACCGTGACACGCAGATCAGGAAGAGCTACGACGAGCTAATTAGTCTGCTCGACCCTCGTGACATTGACCAGAAGAAGGCGATAAACCTTCTGAATGACGCGAAGCTCAAAGAGCGCAAGCTTAATGAGAAACAGAATCCTTACTGGAAAACTTTGCGATCCAAGCAGGGTACGGCTTACACACCAACTCGCTTGGCTGAGTCGGTCAAGCAGATGGAGATATTTATTGACTCGATTCGGGAATCGGAGTACGAGGTTCCTGAGGCTCTCGAGTACGTAGATGCCGCGATTGATGTGTACCGGAATTACAAGTCTGCGGTTTCTGGGCTTGGTCAGAAAAAGATAGAGCAGCAGGCAAAAGCTGAACTACTTTACGAAATGAATACCAAGTTGCAGAATATCGCTGCCGGCAACGAGCAAGCGAAGAAGTTTATTGACACGGTTCTGGACACCTTGAATTACGGTGAACTTGAAGAACTTGATCCGTTGATTGTGGAAGAGGTTTCCTAGTGCTGTGCGTTAATCCGAACGATCCTAGCGACACTCGGGCGGCAGTTGGCGGCAAGTGCCCTAGTGGCTATCAGCCAATGGATACGGGAACTGACCCTCAAGCGGTCGTTGATGGGCTACTGGCGGCTCTTGGTGGTGGCGTCAAGACAGCTGATGGTGAGTATGTTCCTTATCAGGCTGACACTCGACCTACTGGTGTTTCTGGCTATTCCGGTGGAGTCGTTAGTGAAGGCGCCGGTAAGAGTGTCTACACCCTCCTGAAGGACTTTGAGACGCTTCGCACGAAGGACCCGAATAAGTACCGTGGAATCGTTAATCAGCTACGTAAAGCTGGTTTGATTGGGCCTAGGGTTACTTCCCTTACCACGATTTCTGACGCCTACAAGCTTGTCCTTGAGGGCTCAGCTAGCCTTTACGAAGAGGGCGTGGTCAAGCCACCAGACGCAATTTTATACGAGCTGTCTAAAGGTGGCGCCGCTTTGGGTCTAGGTGGCGATGAACCTGGGCCCACTGGCGGGGTTGCGGCTTACACGGGGCCACGTTCCACAGTGCAGCTTTCTAATGAGACAACCGCCTACACTTTGCTGAACACTGCGGCTCGGGACATGATTGGCCGTGATCTTACGCCGGACGAGGTTCGCAAGTACACAAGCGAATTGAATCGGATCGAGGGTGAGTCGGCTCAAGTCACCACGCCACAGGGTCCAGGCATGACGGTGTATAGCGGCGGTGTTGACCGGCAGGAGGTTGTTCGGCAGCTGATTTCGGATAATCCCGACTTTGCCGGCTACCAACTCAATCACGAGATTATGGACACAATACTGGCTGACATTGATGAAGGCCAAGCTTTCTTGAACGAGTGGAGTTAATGTGAGCGTTGATGCTGGCTTTGACGTTGACATTGATACCGTCGAGGGCCGAGAGCAGGACAAGCCTAAGAAGAAAAAGGGTTTTGATCCTGTTTCTTTCGGGGACTTCTATAAGCGCTATTCTTACGTCGCCAATTTGATTGAGGCTTACCCTGAGCTTCAGCAGTATTACAACGATATCCTGGAATACTACAACAACAACAACGGCCAGATGCCTCCGGCCAACTGGCTCAAGGAGAAGCGGGCACAGAACCCCTGGTTCCAGGCTCGAGACTCTAATCAAGAAGCGTTCGATTTTGCTCGGCAAGATCCTGCGCTGCAGGACGACGTTAACACTGCCCTTCGCCGCAACCAAGCTAAGATTCTTCGCTGGGCAGCGCAACGCGGTATCGAGATCCCTGACGAGCGCCTAGAGGAATTAACTCTTGACGCTACACGAAACAAGTGGGCCGACGATGATGTTCAGCTTGAGCTAAACCTTGGTGTTTTTCTTGCTCAAGGTGGTCAGCCGGGAGACTTGCGTGGTAGTGCCGGCGAGTTTGAGACTGAGCTTCTTACCTGGTCTAGAAAGAATGGGATTAATCTGTCACAAGATGCCATTAGACAGTATGTCCAGCGGCTTACCTTGAACCAACAGAGCATTGATGACGCTAAGCAGGAGATCCGAGAGACCTACATGGTTGGGGCTTATCCGGCATGGGAAGAGCAGATTCGTGGTGGCACTGACCCGGATTCAATTATTTCACCGTACCGCGCCCGCGTTTCTAGCTTGCTGGAGATCCCAGAAGAGAATCTTGGCTGGGATGATCCTTTGGTACAGAAGGCCATGCAGAATGTTGACGCCGAAGGCAAGCCCCGAGTGATGCCGCTGTGGGAGTACGAGCGTGAGGTTCGTAAGGACACTCGCTGGCAGCAAACCGATAATTCCTATGCTACTTAAGCGAAAGTTGGTAATGATTTGCTAAGAATGTTTGGGCTTCGGTGATTTAGA
>Ga0102945_1000668_pt1 | contig 10224 bp, 16 predicted proteins | sample SalPonred_H2O_MG_FD_78207 | JGI IMG/M metagenome (GOLD analysis project Ga0102945, IMG submission 78207) | Salt pond water microbial communities from South San Francisco under conditions of wetland restoration - Salt Pond MetaG R2_restored_H2O_MG ...
TATAAAGAATGATTGAATTTTTAAATGAAGAAAAAGAATCATAATGAAGATTATTTTCATATAAATAATATAATACTATATCCGTTTTATCATTCATTTTTCCAGATATAAGAAAAAAATAATTATTATCATATTTATTTAAAAAAAGAAATATATGATTTTAAAAATTAATAGTAGAGGCTCAAGAGTTAAAGAACTACAAGAAGCATTAAATAAATGTGGATTTTGGTCACATTCAAGTATAACATATTTTTTCGGACCAATTACAGAAAAGGCTGTTATTAAATTTCAAAAAGAAAACAACCTTAATCCCGATGGGGTAGTTGGACCAAAGACTTGGGCTAAATTAACTGAATATATAGAAGTGAACATAACTCCTGTTTATAAAGACGAAAATAAGACAGAAGACGAATCAGACCCAGAAGAAGAAATGTTGGTTGATGATATTGAAGAAAGTCAACCAACTTGTCCTAATTTGTCTGAGTTAATTAATTTAATAAACAAATCTAAAATAACTAGAAAAGTTAATAAATTAGTTTTTCATTGTACAGCAACTCATCAAACAGCAACTGTTGAAGCTATACTTAGGTTTTGGAAAGAAAAAAGAGGTTGGAAAAACCCTGGATATCATATCATGGTAAGACCTGATGGTTCATGGACACAGTTGCAGGATTTTAATAGAATTACAAATGGTGTTGCAGGTATAAATTCTACGTCATTACATATATCCTATATAGGAGGGATAAATTCTAAAGGAAAAGCTTTCGATAATAGAACGGAAGGTCAAAAAGAAGTTTTTGAAACAGTATATAATACTTTTAAAAATAAAATGCCTGAATTAACATTTCATGGACATTATGAATTTAGCAATAAAGCTTGCCCTTCTTTCAGTGTTGAAAAATGGATTAAAGAAATAGAACAAAAAAATAATTAATTTTATTTAAATCTATATAGATTTAAATTTATATAGATTTAAATCTATTTTCTTTTCTACTAAAACATTTCTAGAATAATATATATTATTTTTTATTCTATCTTTTGTTCTAAGAGAATATAATTTATTTTTGTTTTCTATTTTCAATAAATAACAGTAATCACCTTTAAATTCTTTTATAATACAGTTTTTATTTATATTAGTGATGTTTAATGTTGATGAAGAGTTATGAATTTCAAATGTATGTCTTAAACTTACGGTGTCACCAATTGTAAAGTAACTATTTCTTTTATTTGTTTTCATTACATTTTTTTTCTAATTCATTCATAGCCTGCTCAGGATTTTTAAATAAAATACCTGTACCTCCTGCATTTAAAAATTTATCAACATACTTTTGTCTATCATCAATTAGTATATCGTTTTTACTAGTTACAACTCTACCTTTATCTATTGTTATTTCTAGTTTATTTATTAACCCTCCGAAATTATTTTCAACCCATTGTGTTTTTTCTAATACAGAAGGGTTTTTTGGGTCATTCTCATTCCCTGCAGGTGCAGTTAGTATATTTGGTTTTACACCTGTTAACTCTTTAGCTTTTACTAGCATCTCTTTTGCTTTATCCATCAATTCTAAATTGATATAGAAACCAGGTTTACCAGCTACTCTAAAAATAGAACTATTATATTCCTTATATGCTTTTTTTAACTTTTTTAATTCTATATTTTCAGGATTTTTTTCCAATTCTGATTTTATTTTAAGTTTTAGCAAATCATTGTTCAACCCTCTAAAAGAATCAAATTCTTTATTGTTATTTATAATATCGTCCAAAGCCTTTTTTTTGTCTTGGATTTGTTCGTTGTTTTCGATTCCTTTCTCCATATCAGCCAAAACACCATCTAAGTCAAACCAAACTTGTATTTGATTATCTTGATTTATTTCGTTTAATATATTTTTCATATTATTATAATTTAATTAAAATCTTTTTTTGTTACGTCTCCTATAGATTTAAATGGGTCTCCTTCAAAGTTGTTTGCAATAGTTATGTGGAAAAATCTATTGGGTTCTAGATTTTCTAAATCTTGACTTTTATACAAATCATCAACGAAATCTTTTATTTCTTGTTGATTTTTTATTGAAACTACATAAGTTACCTTTTCAATTTCCCCATCACTACCGTTTCTATAAACAAATTTTGCATCTCCTAATATTATTTTTGGGAAAATTATATTATTTGGTAATTCAAATATCTTTTTGAAAGGTTTGAATAATTTTATGCTAGTAAGCGTTATATGCTTTTTGTCATTCGGTAATGATTTTAAAGGTATGCCATTATTTTCATCAGGAATTTTTATAGAATTCAAATCAGATAATGTACTATCATCCAATTTCATTATTAGCCCAACTTTATGTTCTATTTTTTTTTCTTCAACTATAATTCCAGCTAATTGTTTCATTCTTAATTGTTCTGATAATAATGTTTTTTTTCATTTTTTATTTTGTTAATAAATAGATTAAATTTAAAAAAAATTAAAAGGTTTAAGTTTTATTTTTTTCTCAACCATTAATTGTCTTTTAAATTGTGTTTTGCCTAAAACATACAATTCAAATAAGAAACTTTCTTGTAATTTATGTCGATAATAATATTTTTTTTCATCATCTATGTAGAACTGTTCTTTCATTTTTTTAAAAAAATAATTTATGTAAATTTAATTTTTTTTTTCATTTAAAAAAAATTATACATTCATATATTTCATATTTTAGTTGAATAAATGTAATATATATGAAAAAAATTCGTTATAAAATAAAAACAATAAGATATGGAACTTGGATATGCTTGTATAAATATGACTCTCGGAAATGACAAAATTACCACAAATAGAAGTATGATAAAAAGAACTTTTAAAGAAAAAGGAGTTGAGTATGCTTCTGAATTAATAGTTAAAAACCTAAAAGACTTATTAACTATTATTAATTGGAATTATGAAAATGATATAAATTTTTATAGAATGTCTTCTGATATGATGCCATGGATGAGCGAGTATAATATGGAAGATTTACCAAATTTTAATGAAATTAAAAAACTACTTAGGTTGATAGGTGATTTCTCTAAAGAAAAAAATCAAAGACTAACATTCCACCCTGGACCTTTTAATGTATTATGCTCACCTAAAGATTCTGTTGTATTAAAAACAATAAAAGAGTTGAATAATCATGCAAAAATAATGGATTTGATGGGTTTAGAAGAATCTCAATATAACAAAATAAACATTCATGTTGGCGGTGCTTATGGTGATAAAACTTCTGCCTTAAAAAGGTGGGTAGATAATTTTAAATTACTAAACCCTTCAGCTAAAAATAGAATAACAATAGAAAATGACGATAAAACATCTTGTTATACTGTCAAAGATTTAATGTATATATCTGAAAACACAGAAGTTCCTATCGTTTTTGATTACCATCATCATACATGTCATTCTGATGGTATGGAGCATAAAGATGCTTTGAGTTTAGCTGTTAAAACTTGGCCTGAAGATATCGTTCCAATTGTACATGTATCAGAACCAAGAGATGAGCAAAAATTTAGGGCTCACCATGATTATGTGTTAAATAAAATAGAAACCTTTGGTCATAATGTAGATATTATGCTAGAAGCTAAAGCTAAAGAATTAGCACTTATTAAATACAGAGAATTACACCTCAAGTAATTTAATATAAATATATTTTTGCAATTTGCAATATTATTCATAATTTTACGTTACATTATATAAATTATTAATTTAAAAAAAATGAAAAAAAGTTTATCTATTTTTGGAATTGCATTATTATTTTTTGGTGCAATTATTTTCGGAATGTATATTACATATACAAATTCTGAAATAGAATTAAAGGAAAGAACAGAATCTCAAAAAGAAGTTTGTGAAGCAAATTTTGATAAGATGTTTAAAGTAATCTCCCAAACTGCAGAAATTCCACAAGAATTCATGGAGCAAGCAAAAAATACATTTAAAGAGATTTATACCCCCCTTATGGAAGGTAGGTATTCTAATGAAAGAGGAGGAGCTCTTATGAGTTGGGTTGGTGAACATAACCCTCAGTTTGATTTAAACGCAGTTTCAGACCTGTATAAGCAACTTCAAAGAACTATTGAGGCTAATAGACAAGAATTCTTTTTAGAGCAAAAGAAGTTAATTGATATGTGTAGAGAACACTTAACTTATATACAGAAATTTCCAAATAGAATTTTCCTATCAGACAAAAAAGAAATAGAAATTATCATTATTAAATCTACCCACACTGAAGAAGTTTTTCAAAAAGGTAAGGATGATAATATTAAATTGTTTAATGAAGACTAAGAAAATGAAAGTTAAAAAAACAGAAAGAGGATTTGACATTACTAACTTTACTGATTCATATGGTGAAACTTGCAGTTTACAAAAATCAAGCACAGCATTTGTTGATAAAATATGGCTAGGAATTTCAAATCCAAAATTAACAGTCTTTGAAAATGAAAGTAAAGGTAAATACATTGTAACAGATATGCCTAAAAACTTTAGTGTAAATGCAAGAATGCACTTAACAAGAGAGCAAGTGTCAGAGCTTTTACCTTATTTACAAAAATTTGTTGAAACTGGAGAATTGGTTTAAAATAAAAAAATAAATTATGGAGTGGTTGGCAATTACTATCCCTTTCTTGTCTGTTTTGATTCTTTTTATGTTTTTTAAAAAGAAAACTCTTTGGTGGGAAATAACAACTCTCATTGGAATAGTAGCTATTTTTATTCTGACCTTTAAAATTACTGCGGAACACTATATGACTCGTTTTGATGAATATTGGACTGGTCATATAGTAAAAGCAGAACATTACGAGCCTTGGAACGAATATATACATAGAACCTGTACAAGAACAGTAAGTTGTGGGAAAGATTGTACAACAACACAAACTTATGATTGTTCTTATGTACAATACCATCCTGAAAAATGGGTTATGTATGACAATAATGGAATTAGCTTTTCTATTTCAAAAAGTTATTATAATAGTTTAATTAAAAAATTCAAAACAAAACCAATTTTTGTTGATTTGAATAGAAATTATTACAACAAAGATGGAGATAAATACCAAATTTATTGGAATAAAATTAAAGAAGATGCTGAAATAGTCACAAGTGTTCACTCCTATGAAAATAGAGTTAGAGCATCTAAAAGTGTTTTTAATTTTCAAGAGGTCACAGAAGAAGAAAAAGAAATATATAAACTTTTTGATTATCCTAAAGTTACTAATTTAAAACAAAAAAATATTTTAGGATATGATGATGAAATTTCAGAAAAAAAAATAGAAATTCTTAATGGTTTTTTAGGAAAGAAAAAAGAAGTCAAGGCTTTTGTGTTAGTTTTTAAAGACCAACCAATAAAAGCTGCTGAATTACAAGAGTCTTATTGGGAGGGGGGAAATAAAAACGAATTTATAACTTGCATAGGAATAGATTCAGATACGAAAAAAATTAATTGGGTATATGTTATTTCTTGGGATACAAATAAAATTTTAAATATAAATGTTAGAGATTGGATTTATGAACAAGAAACTCTAAATTTAAGTAATGTAATAGATTACTTGTATATACAGATAGAAAAAGATTTTGTTAGAAAGCAATTTAAGGAATTTTCCTATCTAAAAGTTGAGTTGACATCAAATCAATTAATAATAGTTTGGATTGTATCCATTATTTTGTCTGTAGGATTATCTATTTGGATTGTATTAAACCCTTTTGAGGATAACCCTAAATTTAATCACTCAAGGAAAATTTATAATCGATTTGGCAAAAGATTTTTTTGATTTTTTTCAAATATTTTTATTTTATTATTGTTTTTAAAATCATTTTTAATCTCTATTAGTAACATTTTACAACAGTGAAGTTCTGATTTATTAAATCTTTTAGTGCCCGAACCTACTACAACGCTAAAATTAGTTTTGCATTTTTCTTTGTTATTAAAATAATTCCAACCTCCTGAATATAAGCTTCTAGATTCTCTAATAAAACTTTCAGTAACAAAGCCTTTTGCAAAAATTCTTTTTTTGGATTTATAATTATAATAACCTCCATTGAAACACACTGTGTCTCCTACTTTATAATTTACAAAATCCATAATACAAATATATAAAAAAAAATCATATTTATTTATGATTAATGTTGATTAATTTGATATTAACATACAAAATGAATATTAGAAGAATCATAAGAGAAGAATTAGATAAGATAATCAATCCTCAACCTGAAGTCATAGAGATTGACTATGAAGAAGGTAGTGTTTTTGGTGTGGTTCACTTTGACAGAAAGCATTTAAAGAACTGGGAAGCCAAGGAGAAGGTTCAGCCAGATTTTGATACAATTCCTGATGATGAACTATTTCCAGTTGGTATTCTTAAAAATATAAATGTTGATGAAGATTATAGAAATCAAGGCTTTGGTGTAGATTTACTTGAAAATTTTTTAACCGAATGTAGTCATTGTCAGTATATTGTTTTAATTGCAGATACATCAGAGGAAAATGATTTTAATATAATTGATTGGTATAAGTCTTATGGATTTAATATATTTGGAGAATCTGGAGGAATGCCCGTTATGATTAAAAAAAATAAATTATAAAAAAATGCTTTCAGAATCATATAAAAATAGATTATTAGAATTGGCAGGAGTTATAAATGAAATAACTTCAAAAGAGGCGTTTGATAAATTCTATAGTGACACAATAAAATTTCCTGCACTTAAAGGAGATGAAGAATTGTTCAATAAAATAAATGATACTATACCTATCGAAAGCAACAATCAATTTAATAGAGGTTATTTTGAGTGGCTTTATAGATTATATTCAAAAGGAAATTTACCAATTAATAAATTAGATAAAGTAAAAGAATATTTAAATATTTTTAAATCATATATTAATGTTATTCCTCAAGAAAATAGAGATATAAATAAATTTAAAAGCTTAGATGATTTATATAATGTTGTAAAAGAATTTGAAGGAAAGGAAGAAATAATCCCAACAAGTAAAACTCAAAAAATTAAAGAAATAAAAAAAGAGGTAAAAAAAGTTTTTAATGATGGGGAATGGTTAGTTTTAGTACCAACAACAGAAAGAGCTGCTTGTATAGTAGGAAAGGGGACAAAATGGTGTACATCAGCAGATGATAATAATATGTTTGATTCTTATTATGAAGATGGTAATCTGTATATTATTATTGATAAAAATAACAACAAAAAATATCAATTACATATAGAAAAAGAAGAGCTAATGGATGAAGAAGATAGAAAAGTAGGGCCATTATTGTTTTTTGATTATATAGCAGAAGGTTCTGATTTGGCTGATTTTTTTATCAAAGAAAATAAACATTTTCATAAATTTATACTTAACGAAGGGATTGAAGAATTGCAAGATGGAGGGTATAGTGAATTGTTTTATGAGATTTTTCATGACGTATATCATGAAAGTTCTAAAATAGATATACCTCAATCAGAAAAGGATGAAATTTTAAATTCTATGAGAGACTCTTATTACAATGAGGACTTTATTTATTATGGATTTGTATATGAAGAAAATGTTGATAATATTGAAAAAAATCAAATTTCTGAATTATTAGAAAGTAAATATATAGAAAAAGAAATGTTAGATAGAATATTTAAACATCTAAGAGAAATTGAATTTGATTTTGAGGATGAAGATATTAATTTAACTGAATATATTAAAGCTATAGAAAATTTAGAAAAAGAAAATAAAAAAACTAACGTTCCATACTCTATAGATAAAGGTTACGAATTAACAATAGTTTCAATAGATGTATTAAATACAGAAAAGCCTTATAAAATAAAATTACAAAATAAAGAAAAAAACTTTTTTAAAGAAGGAAATGTAAATGCTGAAACTTTAAACAATTTATTCAATCAAGGAATTCTTTTTGAGAAAAAATAAAATATCAACATTAACAATAACATAATATTATAACCTCATTTTAAGACTATTTATTTTCATAGTATGTGATATGAAAAATAAATCAATAAGTGTTGTAATTCCAACAAAAAACGAAGAGAAGAATATATACCGATTATTAATCTCTCTAAAGAATCAAGTAAATTTTATAGATAAAATTATCATAGCAGATGCTAATTCTACAGACAATACAATAAAGGTTGTTAATTCATTTCCTTATAATACAAAATTAATTAATGGTGGTCTTCCTGCTAAAGGCAGAAACGATGGGGCAAAATATGTAAAAAGTGATTACATACTGTTTATTGATGCTGATATAGTTTTATCGGAAAATATAATAGAAAACTCAATAAAAAAAATATCTGAAACAGATGCAGATTTAATAACTTGTAAATTTAGATGTAACTCTAATTTTTCATCTAAGATAATATACTTATTAAGCAACATTTTTATTTCTTTATCTAAATTAGACAAGCCTTTTGCGATAGGTGGTTATTTTCTAATAAAAAAGTCTGTGTTTGATGATTTGGGAGGTTTTGACGAAACTTTAATGCACTGTGAAGATTATTTTTTAAGTAAAAAAGTTAAACGAAAAAAATTTCACATCATAAAAGATAAAGTTTACACAGATGATAGAAGGGTTGAAAAAATGGGTAGACTAGGTATAATAAAATATTTTATAAAAAACATAATCAAAAGAAACAATATTAATTATTTTAAAAAAGATGTCGGATACTGGAAATAAGAAATATAAGACAATAATAATGTCTGATATACACCTTGGAATGAAAGATTCTAAAGCAAAAGAAGTTGTAGATTTTTTGGAAAAAAATAGTTGTGAAACACTTATTCTAAACGGAGATATAATTGACGCTTGGGCAATAAACAGAGGAGCCAAATTAAAACCTAAACATATAAAATGTATCAGAAAGATAATGAAGTTATCAGAAAATGGGACAAAGGTGTATTGGCTTAGAGGCAATCATGATGACTTTCTAAAGAATTTTATTCCTATAAAAATAGGCGAAATAATGATACAGGAAGAACTTGTTATTAATTCTAAAGGGAAAAAATACTTGGTATTACATGGAGATGTATTCGATGTTTTCATAACGAAGATGGGCTGGCTCGCTAAACTAGGAAGTGTTTTATATGACTTTTCATTGTGGATTAACAGGTGGTATAATAGACTTAGAAAAGTTAGAGGTAAAGATTATTTGTCTATATCTAAAAAAATGAAAGAAAGTGTAAAATTTGCTAGTAATTTTATAAATAAATTTGAACATCATTTAGTTCATTTAGCAAAAAAAAATAAATACGATGGAATCATATGTGGACATATACATTATCCTATAATAAAAAATATCGATGGAATAGATTATATGAACTCTGGAGATTGGGTGGAAACTATGAGTTGTCTAACAGAAGATAAAGAAGGGAATTGGGAAATTTTGTATTATAAAAAGTAATTATCTATCGCATATTACTCTCTATACTTCAGGCTCAACCTCAGGTTCAGGAATAATAATTTCTACTTCTTCCACTAATATAGAAAAAGTTTCAGCCATTTGAATTTTAAATCTACATAGATACTTATACACAATTTGCTCTCTTTCGCCTAATGTAGAATAGTCATTTGGTAGTAAACTTTGAACTTGCGTACTTAGTGTGTCTATTTCATATCTTTGTAGAACTAGTTTGTCTGATTTAACTAATGAATAATCCTCAGTTTTGTACATATAATGTACAACCAATGTTTAAAAGTTATCACCTTTACATTCGACCATGTATTTGAACCCATCTTCCATTCTTTTAGGGACAATACCATTTTCATCACATATTCTTAGAGACTTAAACTTAATCCCATACTTATCCATGTTCTTTTTAAATACGGTTCTAGAATCATCATACATATGGTCAGCTAGACCGTCTTTAACCCATAAGAATGGTTTGTATGTGTGAGTTTCAATATACTTACCTTTCTCTAGGTGATTGATTACTAAATATACTTCATTTTTATGATATGCAGCTTCAATTGCTACAATGTACTTTTATTAATTATATAAGGACAAAAACAATGTTTGTCATTGTGGTATTGATTTTTCGGTATCTCAGTTTTAATTTTTATTAAATCCAAAACAAGTGAATCCTCGTAATTATAAATATCTTTACCCTTTGGTTCAAAGTATGTAAATATCCCACCTTCTTTTAAATATCTATCAACTACTAATTTTTTAAAATTTTTCATATTAGAACAATCTGCATCATAAAATATACCATCATAATCCTTGTCACTTATTTTTGATAA
>Ga0102945_1000669_pt1 | contig 10220 bp, 7 predicted proteins | sample SalPonred_H2O_MG_FD_78207 | JGI IMG/M metagenome (GOLD analysis project Ga0102945, IMG submission 78207) | Salt pond water microbial communities from South San Francisco under conditions of wetland restoration - Salt Pond MetaG R2_restored_H2O_MG ...
GAGCCGGAGCCGGAGCCGGAGCCGGAGCCGGAGCCGGAGCCGGAGCCGGAGCCGGAGCCGGAGCCCGAGCCGGAGCCCGAGCCGGAGCCCGAGCCGGAGCCCGAGCCCGAGCAGCCTGTCATCGCTTTGCGCTTTGCTGACGGCCGAGTGTTCAGCGTGGATCGACCTGTAGTGGTTGGACGTGCGCCCGCTGCGGTCTCGCAAGAAGAGCAGGTGCCGGCGCTCGTAACGGTGGTCGGGTCTGACATTTCACGCTCGCACCTGCTCGTGCGTCAGATCGACGGCGTGGTGAGCGTGTGCGATCTGGGGTCCGCGAACGGTACCTACGTGACGCCGCCCGATGCCGAGCCGTTCACACTCGTGGCGGACGTTCCGGTTCGGCTCCACCTTGGTGCACGCGTGACGCTGTCCGACGAGGTGTGGTTCGTGGCGGTGGCCGACGAGTGAACGAAAACCAGCGCACGCCCGATCCGGCACCGGAACTCGCGGGGTTCACCTACCAGCGAGTTCTTGGAGTCGGCGGCTATTCCACCGTATTCCTATACGAGCAAGAGCGACCGCGGCGTCCTGTCGCGGTCAAGGTGCTACTAGCAGATGGGATGACCCGAGAAGGAATAGCTAGTTTTGAGTCTGAGGCGAACATCATGGCCGCTCTCTCAGCACATCCGAACATCGTCACGATTCTGGGCGCTGACATGACCGAGGATGGCCGCCCGTACCTGGTGATGGAGTACTACCCGGGTCAGCACATGGGCGATCGGGCTCGCCATGAGAGGCTGCCGGTTAGCGAGGTGCTTGAGGTCGTTGTGCAGGTAGCGTCAGCACTTGAGTCTGCGCACCGCGCGGGCATCCTGCACCGGGACATCAAACCGGCGAATGTCCTCAGCAGTGCCATCGACCGACCGGGACTAACCGACTTCGGTATCTCCGTATTGGCGGCTCACTCTGGGCCGAGTTCCGTTGACTCGGTCGATGAGGGAATGTCGATTCCATGGTCCCCACCCGAGGCTTTCCGCGCGAATGGTGAGCTCGATGCTAGCTCCGACATCTACTCTCTCGGGGCACTCGTCTACACATTGCTAGCGGGGCGCTCGCCGTACGAAGGTCCGGATGGGGTCGAAAGTGCACTGGCCCTGGTACCTCGAATCCTCGAAGGTTCGCCGCCGCCTACTGGTCGTGCTGACGTGCCACCGCGGCTGGAGGAGCTACTGCAGCAGTCGCTCAGCCGTGCGCCAGAACATCGCCCCGAGTCGGCACTGCAGTTTGCGCACGAGCTGCAGGAGATCGAGGAGGACCTCGGGCTGCCGCGCACGCGGTTCGACGTTCTGGACGTTGCGGTGGCCGAGCCCCCGACTACCATCGCGAAGGCACCGGTAGTGGAGATCACTGCGCCGCGGGGAGCCGCTGCGCTGTGCGCAGCCTGTGGGGAGTCGCTATCTACGGGCACGCGGTTCTGCAAAAGGTGCGGCGAACCGGTGGCGAGGGCCCGGCCCGTCAATGAGAAGACGGCGACCAAAGAACGAGAGGCACCGCCCGTACCTTCGGTAGCGGTGGCCGCTGACAGTGACCCGTTATCGGACGGGGCGCCAGCCGATGCCCGACGACGATCGCGAATGCTCACCATCGGGGTGCCCGTGGCGCTACTCACTGTCGTCGTGGGCGCGGGTGCGGCCGTCGTGGCGGCTCAGGGTGGCAGCGAGTCGATCGGCCGCGCGTCGGTAGACGTCTCCGCTGTGCCAAGCCCGGTGGCCACTGCGAGTGCATCGCCTCCCATCAATGCGTCGTCGACCACGCCGTCGGATTCGGATCCACCGATCACGCCTACCGCGCCCACCCCTTCGATCAGCCCAACCGCTTGGCCCACCCCAACGACTGAACGCGCAGTGCCGATAGGGGTCGTCGCCGCGTACCGCGAGGGCAGCCGGCTCACAGCCAAGGATCCGCTCGGTACGGACTACTCGGTGCGCATAACGTGGGAGAATGCGGCACCCGCGGACGGGGGCGAGCCTGCGGCCCACGTCATCACTCTGAGCAGTGACGGCAGGGCGATCGGCTCCGTAGAGACGCTCAACGCAAACAGCTATGACTGGATGTCGACGGACGGCGAGTTGCGACCCGAGACGACCTACACGGTCACGGTGGCCGCGGCGAACGATAGCGGCGACGGCGAAGCGTCCGCGGTTGCAACATTCCGCACACCCACGGGATACGTGAGGCCAACACCGCCGTCGAATTCGTCCTCCGGCAACACTACGAGCGATTCAGGCGGCGGTTCCGGTAGCGGGTCCGGGAGTAAGGACAGAGACGGAGGCAACGACGACAGGCAAAACGGCAGTGGGGATAGCGATATCCTGCCGCAATTCCCAGGCGGGGGTGACGGTGGCTTCGCCGACTGACCGGGACCAAACCGGGGTCGCGGTGGTGGAAACCGCCGAGTTCATCACCAAGCAGCGGAGAGCGAGCTACCGGGAGTGCGCGACCTGCGGTGCCGAGGTCGGAATGGCTGCCGTGTACTGCTCACGATGCGGCGCTGAGCGCAGTGGCCGCGTGGCACCGATGCTGCGTTCTGTCGACCGATCCGGTCATTGGCTGCTGGCGGACTGGGATGCCGCGTTGATGTGGGTTGTCGCGGCAGTCCTTATGCGCACCATGCTGTCAGTGCTCGTCGTCCTACCCATGCTTATCGTGAACGAGCCCGCCGACCTTGCCGGCGGTGTCGGCAATCTAGCTGCAACGACCACTTACCAGTTGATCGCGCCGGCGACGGCAGTTGCGGTTGCTGTCGCCGCGTGGCTGCTGGCCGCTTTACCGCTGCGCGGCCGAATATCGATGATGGGACGGACTCACCGTCTGCTGCTTGTCGCCCGAGTGTCGCTGGTCAACATCCTTGTGACGGTCGGCATCTCGCTCGCGTGGCCGGACATTATGAGCGTTGGCGCGGCCGCGTTGCTCGGCGTCATTCTGCCGGCGCTCGTCATGCTGGTCGCGGTCGCGGGTGCGCACCGCGGCATCCCGCTCGGAAGGCTGCTGGGTTCTTGGGTAGTTATGGTCATGGTCGCCTGCGCGACGGCAGTCGCGCTTGGCGTCACCCTGAGCCGCAGTCGGGGGAGCCTTATGAGCCGTATCGCCGACGTATTGCCGCAGTGGGTTGATCTGGGCTCTGCCACGCTTTCCTGGGGCTTCTGGCCGATTACTTCGCTCGGACCGTCCACTGCGGAGCTGGTCGTCGGACCGTCCGGCTTCGTCGCCAGCCGTGTCGAACCCTCACTGTCCATCGCCGTCGCACTGGGCAGCTACCTGCTGCTGATCTCGGCGACAGCATTCGTCACTGTCGGTCTCCGCCCGCATCGCGAGCGCATGGCGGCGTTGATCACCGCGGTGATTATCTCCGCCGTTCTCCCCGCAGCTGTATTCCTAGGCACACTCGACATCAGCGAAACGAACCCGATCCCGGCCCTTGCTGCGTCGATGACCATCGCCGCGGGCATCGGCACCTCGGTGGTCCACCTTTGGACCAGAGACCGCGTCGCTGCAACGGGAGAGGCTGACGCTGCATGAGATCATTGCGCGTATTCGGACGTTTGCTACTGGTTGCCGTGATCGCCCTAGCGGTGCTCATTGCCGGCGCTATCACTGTTCCGGTCTCGCAGGCGACGGACCCTCGAACTTTCGTCGCGCTGAAAGCCGACGTGCCCTCAGTACCCGAGGGCACGCCCCTCGAGATCACCCTCGGTGTGGGTGCTGATCGGACGCAAAACGTACGAAACGGCGATGACTTCGAGGCAGTAGGCACTCCGGACGCCACCGGCATGATCACCGTCACCGACCCCGACGGCGAGTTGGTTGCGATAGGCGTCGCGCCGAAAATTCCGGAAATCGAGTCGCCACTGCGTCCGCTGAATGATCAATCGAGTGCCATCGGGTTGGTCTTCTCTATGCCGGGGTTCGCTGGCTTCACTGTGCTCGAGGACGCGATGCTCGTCGACGCTGCCTACTCGGTTCCCGAGCTTGAAGAGGCGGCCGCGGCGATCGCGAGGCAACGAGCCGCGGGCACCAACCCGCTAGTCGAACCGAGCACGGAGACCCTCGTTGCTGTCATGAATCTAGTCAATGCCGCAGATCGCGAGATCGCGGCTCGGCTGGACCAGTTGCTGGCTGAGATCCAGCCGGCGACGGCCGAGGTGACACCGTCGGGGGGTATCGCAACCGTCCCGACCGTCGCGATGCACGCCAATGGGGGTAGTCGGGCGCCCACGATTGTGTCAGCCGCCGACATACAGGGACTCCCCCAGGCCTGCGAGGATGGTCTCGACGATCCCTCTGTATGCGGGAATGATCGGCCGGAGCGTCCCTGCGAGGTCAGGTACCCGGGCGTCGTCATTGATCTGGACGGCCGCGATGGCGACGCAGTGTGCGTCGTAGCCCACAGTTTCGACCCTGCGGCAAACACGGTCGACCTCTCGGGTACCAACTTCCTCGCACGCTGGTCGCTCGTGTACCAGGCGAGCAATACGTCTCTGCTGCCCGACGCGATGCTCGCTCCCAAGCGCTGGAGTTTGCCCAGTGTGGAGGAGTTCCTGGTAGATGCTGCTGAGTTCGGACTCGAGACTTGGGCCGACGGTCTGAGGGAGAACTTGCCCGGTGCTGACTTAATCGCGAGGACATTGTTTCGTCAGGCCGAATTAGAGGGCACAGCCACTGAGCGCTTCGCGCAGCGTGTCCGGGAGATGATCCGCCAGTACATCACGCTTCCGACCTCGGACTTCGCGCTCTCTGTCGGCAAACCCGGGGACGCCCCGGAGGGCACCCGGTTCACGACATTCGCGTTCGGGTGGCCTCGTGACTCCATGAGTTCCCAGGCGGATCGGTGGCTTCTCTCCTTGTCGATGACCGCCATCACCGAATGGGTCATTCCCGGAATACGCGTTGCATTGGACATCAAGAAGTCGTCCGGGAGTACGGGAATCTGCCGCCCGTTCAGTAATTATTCGACGAAGGAAGCTGAGACTCTCAACGAGAAGCGGATGGACATCTGCACGGCGATTCTAGACCTCTCAGCGGTTCTCGTCCCGACGCTTGCTGATGTCCTTGCACGACAGAACGATCCCGAAGTAGGGGACTACCTCGCGATAGCAGGGGAAGTGCTGTCCACCATCTTCACCATCTTTCAGGATCGCATCGACCCGAAATTGGACGGCTATCTCAACAAGATCCGGGTTGGGGAGGTTGAAGTCGCCCGAGAGCTGTTCCAGGTCGTGGTCGTCGAAAAAGCGGATATCAACCAGCCTGGTAGTACGGCCAGCGACGAGATCACCGAGCGTGCAGTCGATGGAGCCGGCGCGGCGATCGCTGAAGGCTCGGGCGCCGGTGATCCTGCTGAGTTAGTCGAGGCCGCGATCATCGGCATCGTGACGTTTGCCCTCGGATCGACCGACCTCGGTGACATCACGGTGTTGGTACTCACCCAGGTCTTGGAACGGGCCATGGCGGCACTCATCCCTGCTGCAGGAACGGCAAAGGCACTCATTACTGCGACGAACACCATCATCGCGACGGTGAACATCCTCGGAGGTGTTGCGGAAGTACTCGCCAAGGGTGCCTCCACCGACACCCAGGACACTTACATCATCACGGTGGCCGGACTTGATTCCTTGCCGTTGTCGCCTGGGGCTATGCCGGCCGGTGGAACCCCGGTCGCCCGCGGTGAGACCGGAGCCACCATCCTCGTGATGGATGTATCCGGATCGATGGCCGACCCTGCCAGCACCGAGGAGGGGTACGACGATTCGCCGAAGATGGATGCGGCTCGCGACGCAGCCCTTGCCCTCACATCCGTGGCTGCGATCGGCGGGGCAAGCGGCGTCAGCCAATCTGTCGGTCTCGTCGCGTTCTCGGACTCTGCGTCCACGCTGGCGCTGCCCACTCAGGACACGGCAACCGTAGACGCGCGAATTGAAGGCCTCTATCCGACCAACGGCACGGACATCGAGTCCGGTCTCGAGGCGGCGCTGGATGCGCTCTCTGGTGTTGGGGGTCTTCGCCGAATCGTCTTGCTGTCCGACGGCGCAGACTCGGTGGATGCCACCGGCGCTCACATTCTCGCTGGATCAGTGGAGAGAGCCCGTAGTGAGGGCATACCGATCGACACCATCGCCTTCGACCTGCAGGACACGACGGCGTCCGGCCTGATGGCCCAGATAGCTGAACAGACCGGGGGGATGTTCGGGGAGGCGGCCGGAGCTTCCGAGTTGGCCAGGCTAGTGATCAGGAGCCAGCACGCGGCGACCGGAGACATCATCGAGGAGTCCATCCGGCCGATGACCGGCACGTCGACCTCCGTGCGCCTCGAGGTGCCGAACGAGGGCGGTGTCGGACCGGCCGAGATGCTCGTGACGGTCGTGCTGCGCGGGGAGAAGTTCACGGTCGATCTGCTTGATGCGAACGGTGCTCCTCTCGATTCGTCGGATACAGAGGTGTCGACCAATGGTGAATCGACATCGATCACCGTTTACAACCCACCACCCGGAACGCTCACGCTCGTTGTGACCCGAATTGGCGCGGTGGCGGATTCGGACGCCGGTGATGCGAACCCTGTCTTGCTAGACGAAGCGACGGGGCGCTTCGTATCCGCTTCGAATGTCAAATCGACAGCGGCACCTGCCGCTGTCCGGGCAGAGGAGTCGATACCGCTGAATCTGGTGGTGGTCGCCTCCGTCAGCGGCACGGCCGAAAGTCGCGCTGTAGCCGTACCCGAGCCGAGGCAGCAGGTGGCGGCGATCGTTGCAGTTGCCATGTGGGTTCTGCTGCTGTTAACGCTCGCGGTCGTCGTGGCCGTGCGGATGCGAAGGAGGCTGGTTTGAAGCCCGCGGCTCGCGATGCCATCCGGGGGGCGACCACCGGCTTCCTCGCCTCGCTTGTGATGCTCGCAGTCCTGACCGGCTACGCTATCGCTCTCACACTCGCCTTCGGATCGACCCTCGCGCCGGGCCGCATCGCCGGCACGACCGGTGGCCTGTTGCAGTCGGCGCTCGCCGGCCCCGTTTCCATACGGGTCGGCGAGAACCTCAGCCGTTCGCAGTTCGAGATGAGCGGGGTGGCCATCGGGATGGTGTTCCTCACCGTTCTTGTCCTGGTGGCGTTCCTGCCGCGGCAGCCTGTGCGAGCCCTCCTGCACGCCGCCGTCATCGGTGCGGTACTTGCCGTGACCGTGTTGGTATTCGGCACAGTGACGGAGGTTCGCGGACTCAGCGCGCTGACCGGGCTGTTAATCGTGGCGGTCACGACCATGGTGATCATGGTTTCGCGCCGGTCGGATCGCATAGGCGGCTGGACCACTCTCGTGCGCGCCGGGCTGTGGGCGTTTCTCATACTGTGGATCTTGGCGGCGGCAATGGGCGGCGCGATAGCCCTGGCCGCCGCTGGCCCCACGGGTGATCTCCTGCTCCTGGTTCTTGCCCCACTGCTGCTTCCCGGACTCGGCCTCTTGGGAATCCAGGGGCTGCTTGGTCAGCCAGTTTCTATCTCCATCTCGCCGCCCTTGCCGGAGATGGCGTCCGCCTTCGCTGGCGACGCCGTGGGCTCGCTCGCGCAGTACCTCAGGGTGTCGGGGTGGCTGCTCGCCGTTGCCGTCATCGTCATGGTGGCGCTGCTCATCAGCTGGCAGGCGCTCGAGTTGATGGGCCGACGGCCGCCCTCGACGGTCGCGGGCGTCACAGCTGTGGCTGTACTCGTGGGGGCTGTATTCGGACTGCTAGCGCTCCTCACAATGCCGCTTGCTTCCTTCTCGACAGATCTGTCGTGGCCGGAGGCGTCGGACGGGGTTCCTGACCGCACACTGACCGTCGGTCTCGGACCAGCCGCCACTGGTGCTGCCGCACTGATGATGGGTCTTGCTGCGGCCCTGCTCGCCGCACTTGTCGTGGCCGGTCTCGTGAGGGTAGTGCGCCGCCTTCCGTGGGTGAGCCCAGCGCCGTCGAATTGTGCCGCGTGCGGCGGTGCGCTCGGCATCGGTGACGGGTACTGCGCTTCGTGTGGGGTGCGGGTCGCCACGTCCGATGTCGTTGCTGAAGTGGCTGCTCCCTCGGCCACCCCACCGGATGAATCCGACCCCGTGAGGTCCTCATGAGGTTCTGTCGGTCCTGCGGTCAGCAGGTGCCAGAGGACAAGAGGTTTTGTTCTGCGTGCGGCATGCCCCACGAGGTACGCCGGGCGGCAGCCGATGGAGTTTCCACGGATCCGGTCGAGGCCACGGCGAAAACCCGAGCAGCGACGGCAGTAGCCCTCGCACCCTCAGAGGAGGCCGCCGAGATTGCCCCTCCGGGGGAGACTCGGCGGCTTCCCAGGCGCGGATTGCTGGCCATTGCGACGGTTGTCGGGATCCTGCTGATCGGGGGGCTCGCGTTTGCAGTGACTTTGTGGCTGCTGGATCGAGGCGATGACGCACCGGCGCCATTGACGTCTCCGTCGGTAACGACGACCGAAGATCCGCTGTCTGAATCGTCCGAGCCCGCATCACCGACTGCGTCACCGACTGCATCAGCCTCGAACACGGATCCTGAGACGACAATCGTCACGGACCTGCTGAGCGTGGCCGACGCCATGGATGCGGCATACGGAGCGGCCGCCGCCTTTCCGGTCAATGCTGCCGATGCCGCCTTCGAAACCCTTCGGCTGGGAGACGGGAATCTCATTACCGTATACGTGCGACCAGATGGCGCCTCTTACGTGATTCGGGGCTGCAATGGCGCCGCCTCCACGGACGTCACCTATGACTCGGCGTTGGCATCGACCGACAGGCTGCAAACCAGGTCACCATCGGCCGTCGCATGCCCAGCATCGGCGACCAGGCCGGGCAGTCTGCTGTTCACACTGGAACCTTCCGACGTAGAGGTTGAGTCCCTCCAGCCGACCCCATCGACTTCAGCCACTCCGTCTGCACCGTCCACCGCTCGCAGTCCAGACCTGCCAACGATCCGGGAAAACACTCCGAACAACCCCAATTTCGTGCTGGTCACCCAAACTGAATTGCGCCCGGACGGCTGGGCACTTATCACATTCGACCAAGTCATCCCGTGGGACGGCGTCCAAGAACTCCCGGACGGATGTCGCCTCTTGCCCTGGGACTCCGGCACCCAATGTGCCGACACCAGTTCGGCCATCGGGCAGCAAGCAGCGGTAGTGCCCGGAGCACTGATCCGGGTCGAATCAGGGGACGAGGTCGTGTTGTCCGACGCTGCTCTCAACAGCCTGGTAAGCCCACCGAATACGCCTTTGCCGTTGGCACGCATAGTGCAACTGGCTGTCAACTCAGACGGCTACGTCGTGTCATTGGGTGTATCGGAATAAGGGGTATTGAGCGCGGACACGCCTCTAAGGGGGAAATGCGCGCCCGTTGTGTGATGGCATCTCCGCCCGGATGTCACGGTCAGCTGTCGGATTCCGACCGCGAGGCGAGAATCGAGGTGTTCTCAGCAATGCGGAAGATAACCACGACGAACTCGAGTACCACCCTGTAGACGAGAAGCCATATGAAGAAAGTTAGGGGCCCCAAGATGAGGGCCAGCAGAATTCCGACACCACCTTGTCGAGCAGACTGGAAGAAAACCGCAAGGGCGACCAGGGCGGCAATTGCCATGAATATGCCGTAAAGGATTTTGATGAATCGCAGGGTTACGAAGGAAGTAAACGAGAAGTCAAACAGGGACGAAAGGAAGTTCTTGCTCTGCATCAGGCTGTCGTTGTTGGACACTCTTCCCCCAGTTGGCGGTGATTGAGGAGTCGGTCTCCTCTTGACTAAGGGAAAGCGTAACCGGCTGAGGCCGAAATCCGTGGAGAAATGAGGCAGCGCATGCATGAAGGCCCGCTGATTCACCGCTGGTGGATGGTGTCACCAGATAGGGGTGTGATTGACGCTGGAGCCGTCGCGGGGTGGAGCAGCTCGGTAGCTCGCTGGGCTCATAACCCAGAGGTCGCAGGTTCAAATCCTGCCCCCGCTACCAATCGAAGGAACCCAGGGCCTCGGCCCTGGGTTCCTTCGTTTCCGTTACTTGCGGGCGCTCAATTCGACAACAGGGCCCTGGCGTCCTCGCGGATCTCACCCGGTGCGGTCTTGGGTGCATAGCGCTTGACGTCGCTGCCGTCGGGGGAGACGAGGAATTTGGTGAAGTTCCACTTGATCGAGGATCCAAGCAAGCCGCTGGTGTGGTCCTTCAGGTAGGCGA
>Ga0102945_1000670_pt1 | contig 10188 bp, 10 predicted proteins | sample SalPonred_H2O_MG_FD_78207 | JGI IMG/M metagenome (GOLD analysis project Ga0102945, IMG submission 78207) | Salt pond water microbial communities from South San Francisco under conditions of wetland restoration - Salt Pond MetaG R2_restored_H2O_MG ...
ACCTCCGATCTGAGGGCATCCGCGCCGAACTGGATGATTCGGACGACCGGATGCCAAAGAAGATTCGTACCCACACAAAATCAAAAGTCCCGTTCATTCTGATCGCTGGTGAGGAAGACCGCAGTGCGGACGCGGTCAGCTTTCGATTCCGTGATGGCTCACAGAAAAACGGTGTGCCACGGGAGGAAGCGCGCGCCCTCATCCGCGACGCGATTGAGCAGAAGTCCCATGCCTGAGAGCGTGGAGGGTCCGAGCGCGTCTTTCGATGCGTCAGCCCTGCCCGGAGTTCCCGATGCGTTTCAGCGGCTGTGGACGCCCCATCGCATCGCCTATATCCAGGGGGAGACGAAGCCGGCGGACGGCAGTTGCGTGTTCTGTACTGCGCCGTCGCGGCCGGAGGATGATTCTCTCGTGGTTCACCGGGGGGAGTTGACCTATGCCGTGCTTAATCTCTACCCCTACAACGCGGGTCACCTGTTGATCTGTCCTGTGCGCCATGTTGCGAATTATGACGATCTCACGCCCGAGGAGCTTCACGAGATGGGCGAGGCTGTGCAAGACGCTATTCGCACCCTTCGGGCCGTGTCGGGCGCTCATGGTTTTAACGTCGGAATTAACCAGGGAAAGGTTGCAGGCGCTGGGATTGAGGAGCACCTCCACCAACACGTTGTTCCGCGCTGGGGGCAAGATTCCAACTTTTTCCCGATCATCGCGCGCACTAAGGCGATGCCTCAACTTTTGGGCGAGATGCGCGACATTCTGCGAACGAGCTGGCACTCAGGTTCCACCGGTTACACTTTTGACGCTCACGATGGAGCATCGCGAGGAGAGGATTTCGATACACCATGACCGAACCCAGCACCGGAGTTGCGTCGGGAACAGCCCGTGTCAAGCGAGGCCTGGCGGAAATGCTCAAAGGCGGCGTCATCATGGACGTTGTCAACGCCGAGCAAGCCCGCATTGCCGAGGATGCAGGCGCGGTAGCGGTCATGGCTCTGGAGCGCGTTCCGGCGGACATTCGCGCCGAAGGTGGCGTTGCGCGGATGAGCGACCCGGATTTGATCCAGGGCATTATCGACACCGTGTCCATTCCGGTGATGGCAAAATCCCGCATCGGTCACTTTGTGGAAGCTCAAGTCCTCGAGGCCCTCAAGGTCGACTACATCGATGAGTCCGAAGTCCTCAGCCCTGCGGATTACGTCAACCACATCGACAAGTGGCGCTACACGGTTCCCTTCGTGTGCGGTGCCACCAACTTGGGTGAAGCGCTCCGTCGCATCACCGAGGGTGCTGCGATGATTCGCTCCAAAGGTGAAGCGGGAACGGGTGATGTGTCCGAGGCCACCAAGCACATCCGCACGATCAGGGGCGAAATCAACCGTCTGTCGTCGATGACCCCGGATGAGCTGTATGTGCAGGCAAAAGAGCTCCAGGCTCCCTATGAGTTGGTGGCAGAGGTTGCCCAGACCGGAAAGCTGCCCGTTGTGCTCTTCACCGCGGGAGGCATTGCCACGCCGGCAGATGCGGCCATGATGATGCAGCTGGGTGCCGATGGCGTATTCGTCGGCTCGGGGGTCTTCAAGTCGGGAAACCCCGAGGAACGAGCAGCCGCCATCGTCAAAGCAACCGCGCAATACACCGATGCTGCGGTCATCGCTGAGGTGTCCCGAGGGCTCGGTGAAGCAATGGTGGGCATCAACGTCAACGACCTTCCCGCACCTCACCGGCTCGCCGAGCGTGGCTGGTAACACCACTCCTCTGATTGGCGTTCTCGCCCTCCAAGGAGACGTGAGAGAACATCGCCAGATGCTGGAAGAGCTGGGCTGTCACGTCCGAGAGGTTCGGCAACCTTCGCATCTTGTGGGCCTGAACGGTGTGGTCCTCCCGGGAGGCGAGTCCAGCGTGATGGACAAGTTGCTGCGTATTTTTGGCCTCGCTGCTCCGCTCCGAGAGGCCATCGCCGGGGGACTGCCCGTTTTTGGCACCTGCGCGGGCCTGATACTGCTCGCCAGCGAACTAGAGGATGGCATTGCTGGCCAGGAAACGCTGGGTGGACTGGACGTGACGGTGCGTCGGAACGCCTTTGGATCCCAGGTTGACTCTCATGAGACCGATGTCACGATTATGGGTGTGCAGGGGCCTCCGGTTCATGTCGCGTTCATTCGAGCCCCGCTAGTCACCCGTGTGGGCACCGAGGTCGAGGTGGTCGCGACCCTGCCCGGTGGCGAGGTGGTGGGCGTGCGCCAGGGAGCGGCTCTGGGAGTTGCTTTCCACCCCGAAATCACGGGTGATGACCGTCTTCACCGCATTTTTGTCGAGAGTGTGCGAAGCGCAGGGTTCCGCCTCGCCTCACTGCAGACTGCCTAGAATGGTGGCTTGAGAGAAGGAGACCAATGTCCGGCCACTCTAAATGGGCGACGACCAAGCACAAGAAAGCCGTCATTGACGCCCGTCGCGCAAAGTCTTTTGCGAAGCTGATTAAAAACATTGAGGTCGCCGCCAAAGTCGGCGGGCCCGATATTGCGGGAAATCCCACGCTCGCTGATGCCATCCAGAAAGCTAAGAAGACCAGCGTTCCGAATGACAACATTGACCGAGCGGTCAAGCGCGGAGCGGGGCTGAGCGGCGACGCCATTGACTACCAGACCATCATGTATGAGGGCTATGGCGCCGGTGGTGTCGCGCTGTTGGTGGAGTGTTTGACCGACAACAAGAACAGGGCCGCGGCCGAGGTTCGCACCATCATGTCGCGCAATAGCGGGACGATGGCGGATCCCGGCAGTGTTGCCTACAACTTTTCACGAAAAGGTGTGGTCTCGATTTCCAAAACGGACTCGCTCACAGAGGACGATCTGTTGCTGGCTGTCCTCGACGCAGGAGCGGAAGAGGTGATTGATCGCGGGGGAGGGTTCGAGGTCATCACCGATCCATCGCACTTGGTCGAAGCTCGCACCGCGGTCCAGGCTGCGGGTATTGACTATGACGCCGCGGAGGCTGAATTCGTGCCCAGCGTGAAAGTCGAAGTGGATGCTGCGACTGCTCAGAAGGTGATGGGGCTGGTCGACGCCCTCGAGGACTGCGATGATGTGCAGAACGTTTTCACCAATATGGACCTCAGCGCCGAGGTTGCACACGCTCTCGACCAACTCGCGGAGTAGCGTGTCGGCATGACGGTAATCCTCGGTATTGACCCGGGATTAACGCGTCTGGGCGTTGGAGTCATCTCCCATGGGCCTGGCCGCACGGTCAAGTTGCTGCACGTCGATGTGTACACAACTCCTCCTGCGGACGATCCAGCGGCGCGTATCGGAGCTTTGTCCCTTCAGATGGAAACCGTTCTCGATGCCTACCAGCCCGATGTGGTCGCGCTGGAGCGCGTTTTCGCGCAACACAACGTGCGCACAGTGATGGGCACTGCTCAAATCAGTGGCGTCGTTCTGGCTCTCGCTCATGCGAGGAGCATTCCCGTCTCGCTCCGAACCCCCAGTGAGGTGAAAGCCGCCGTCACCGGGCACGGGCGGGCATCGAAGGCTCAGGTGGGGTCCCTGGTTCAAGCAATTCTTGGTTTGGAGAGCATTCCCAAGCCCGCGGACGCCGCAGATGCTCTCGCGCTCGCCATCACTGAAGCGTGGCGGGGTGTTGCACCGGCAGCTGGCTCGGCGCCAGCGGGTACTACTCCAGCTCAACAGGCGTGGCGGGAAGCCGAAGCGAAAGCCAAGCGACCTAGGCTGAAGTAGTGATTGCGTTTCTTCGCGGGTTAGTGGCTGACATTGCGGGGCCCGATGTCGTCCTCGAGGTTCAGGGCATCGGCTATCTCGTGACGGTGCCCGACAGAAGCGCTCTGCATCTCACGCTGGGCGAGGAGGTCCACCTGCACACGTCGATGGTCGTCCGCGACGATCATGTGGCCATCTTCGGATTCGAATCCCGTGAGGAACTGGGGCTTTTTTCGTTGCTCCGAAGCGTGACCGGCGTAGGTCCGAAAATGGCCCTTGCAGTCCTCGGGCAGATGACCCCCGGAGCCATACACGAGGCCGTGGTGTCAGAAAATGACGCGGCTTTTCGTGCCGTGAGTGGGGTCGGCGCCAAGACAGCAAAACTCATTGTCCTGTCGCTTCAGGGAGCCTTTGACCACCTCCCCCGTTCTGTGGAAACCGCGTCGACTGGGCTGTCTGTGCCGGAGGCACTCACAGCCTCGGTGGTCCAGGCTCTCGTGGGGTTGGGCTGGTCGGAAAAGTTTGCGAAGACGGGTGTCGAGCAAGCACTGGAGCAGCGCTCGGCGGAGCCTGTGGATGCTTCCACGCTGCTGCGCGAGGCACTGAGTATTCTGGGTCCTCAGACGAATAGGGAGCCCCGACGGTGAGCGCAGATGTAGACCCCGCAGTTCCCGAATCCGAGGGCGAGGTCCAATTCGAGGGCGCTTTGCGACCCAAGTCGCTCGGGGAGTTCGTAGGACAAAGCAAAGTCCGCGAGCAGCTCGTGTTACTTCTGGACGCAGCGAAGAAGGACAACCGAACGCCCGATCACATTCTGTTGTCGGGGCCTCCAGGGTTAGGAAAAACGACGCTGGCCATGATTGTGGCGGAGGAGACACAGCAGTCCCTCCGAATTACGAGCGGCCCGGCAATCAATCACGCCGGCGACCTCGCCGCTGTCCTTTCCTCCTTGGTGCCCGGTGAGGTGCTGTTCATTGATGAAATCCACCGGATGGCCAGGCCAGCCGAGGAAATGCTCTATCTGGGTATGGAAGATTTCCGCATTGACATCATGGTGGGGAAGGGTGCTGGTGCCACCACGCTTCCCCTCGACCTCGCTCCGTTTACCTTGGTTGGCGCAACAACACGGTCCGGTCTTCTGCCGGGGCCCCTGCGGGATCGCTTCGGCTTCACCGCCCACCTCGAGTTCTATTCCGAAACCGAACTCACCGAGGTGGTCAAGCGCTCGAGCGCCGTTCTTGGGTTGACCTGGCCCACCGAGGCACTAGGTGAGATTGCCTCCCGGTCACGAGGAACCCCTCGTATCGCTAATCGGCTTCTGCGGCGCGTCAGGGACTACGTGTTGGTCCATGACACGCCTCCCGATGTTTCGTCCGTGAAGGCTGCGTTGTCCCTCTATGACGTCGACGAACTGGGCCTTGATCGCCTGGATCGCGCTGTCTTGGACACACTCATCCGAAAGTTTGCCGGGGGGCCGGTGGGCTTGGGCACGCTGTCGGTAAGCGTGGGGGAGGAGGCGGAGACCATTGAGTCTGTGGTGGAGCCGTTCCTGGTGAGGCAGGGCTTTATTCAACGTACTCCTCGGGGTCGGCAAGCAACGCCTGCGGCCTATGCCCACATGGGCCACGAATCCGCCCAGCCGTAATGACCTATAGTTGCGGGTAGCGCAAACCGTTTAGAGGCAATGGAAAGGCACGTGGTTCGCCATGGATCCCATCTCCCTGTTTATGATCGCCATCCTCGGGATGCTGATCTATTTCATGATTCGTAATTCCCGTAAGCAGCGAAAGACGCAAGAGGAGTTGCAAGAAAAACTCAAGCCCGGTGTTGACGTGATGACCTCGTTCGGCCTGTATGCGAAGTTGCTGGAGCTCGACGACGAGAACAACGTGGCAACGCTGGACGTGGGCAAAGGCGTGCTCATCAAGGTGCATCGTCAAACCGTCACTAAGGTTGTCGAGGACGAGCCCAGTGAAGTCGAGGCTTCCACCGAAGAAGCCTCTGACAAGTCGTCCTAACCCCTCTCTTTACCGAAAGTTCCTGCTTTGGCATCTAAAACAGCCGTGTCTTCTGCGTGGCGGAAGCTCGTGTGGCTTGGCGTCATATTCCTGTTGCTGATCGGTGGTAACGCCCTGGCGGTATGGCAGGGAACAGGCTCGTGGGTTCCCAAGTTGGCATTGGACTTGCAGGGTGGAACGCAAATCATTCTGGCCCCGCAAATAGCCGAGAATCAGACGGTGTCCGAGGAGCAGCTCGATCAAGCCGTCGCCATCATCCGCCAGAGGGTCGATGCCGGAGGTGTTGCCGAAGCCGAAGTGAGCACCCAGGGTGGCGCCAACATCGTGGTGTCCATTCCCGGGGTGCCCGACGAGGCGACGCTTGAGAGAATTCGCTCCAGCGCAAAGCTGGAGTTCCGCGCGGTCCTTCGGGTGGGGGCTGCGACGACCGAGGCCACCGCGCCCGCCGAGGGTGTCGAGTTCGTGGAGCCCGATCGCACTCCGGAAAACCCCAGCGACTTGGCCTGGATTACCTCAGACGTGGACACCGCCTACAACAACCTGACCTGTGACCAGCTCGATGGTCTGGGCGCGAACGTCGCAGACCCCACGCTTCCGTTGGTCACCTGTGACGATTTTGGGGCCCAGAAATACATCTTGGGTCCTGTGGAGGTCGGTGGCGAGACGATTGAGGACGCTGTGGCCGGTCTTGTGCCGGGGCCGCAGGGCACCGTCACCACTGAGTGGGGTGTCTTTCTCGAGTTTGACGAAGGCGGCTCGGAGGGTTTCCGAGAGGTCACGGAGCGTCTGGTCGGTTTGCCCGGCGTTCAGAACCAATTCGCCATCGTGTTGGACGGTCGAGTAATTAGTGCCCCGCGAACCCTCGCTGCCATTACCGATGGCCGGCCACAAATTAGTGGCTCGTTCACCCAAGACTCCGCCGAGGTCCTGGCGGACCAGTTGAAGTTTGGTGCTCTTCCGATTGGGTTCGAGGTTCAAAGCGCGGAGACCATCACGGCAACCTTGGGTCTGACCCAGTTGCAAAGTGGTCTTCTGGCGGGCGCCATTGGTCTCATTCTGGTGGTGCTTTACTCGCTCTTCCAATACCGAACCCTCGGATTTGTGACGGTTTTCTCCCTCACTGTGGCGTTTATCCTCAGCTACTTCGTCATTACCTATCTCTCAAACTCGCAGGGTTATCGGTTGTCGCTCGCGGGAGTTGCCGGTTTGATCGTGGCCATTGGTATCACCGCAGACTCGTTCATCGTGTTTTTTGAACGTATTCGTGATGAGCTTCGAGACGGGAGGGTGCTCGATTCCGCGATCGTGGCGGCCTGGAAGCGCGCCTTTAGAACAATCTTGGCGTCTGACGCCGTGGGATTCTTGGCCGCCGCCGTCCTGTTTCTTTTGGCGGTGGGCAACGTGCGGGGCTTTGCGTTTACCTTGGGTATTACGACCATTGTGGACTTGATCATCGTCGCCTTGTTCACGCAGCCGTTGATGACGCTGATGGGAAGGACGCGCTTCTTTGGTTCTGGTCACCCCCTGAGCGGTCTTGACCCCCGCGCTCTCGGCGCGGTCTACCGTGGGCGCGCCCGGTTCCGGGATCCTGTCGACGTCCACGACACGGCACGCAAGAAGAGCGCTCGCGAGGTCAAGCGTCGCCAGACCATCGCGGAGCGCAAAGCAGCGGACGAAGCTGCAGCGGAAAGGAAGAGCTGATGTCTCGCTTGACGACCTTCGGTAACGCTCTCTACACCGGGGAGAAGTCCTTCGATTTCGTGGGCAACCGAGTGCGGTGGTACGCCATTGGGGTGTCTATCGTTGTGTTGGCCATTGTCCTCACCATCCTGCGGGGCGGTTTCACCTTTGGAATCGAATTCCGGGGCGGTTCAGAATTTCGCGTCTCCGCTCCGGCGTCGTTGTCCGAGCAGACTGCCATTGACACGGTGACCTCGGCCGCGGGCGTGAGCTCAAACCCGCGGGTCTCCATCGTGGGCGGCGACTCCGTCCGGGTCCAGACCGAACAGCTCACGGACCAGCAAACGACGGACCTGCGGGGTGATCTCGCCGATGCCTACGCGGTCGATATCGAACAGGTCACGGCGTCCTTTATTGGTGCCACCTGGGGACAAGACATTACTCGCCAAGCTTTGATCGGGCTGTTCGTCTTCCTGGTGCTGGTGTCCCTGGTGATGGCTTTATATTTCCGCACGTGGAAAATGTCTGTAGCCGCGTTGACAGCTCTGGCGCACGACCTCATCCTGACCGCCGGGGTTTACGGGGTGTTGGGCTATGAAATTACTCCCGCCGCTGTCATCGGCCTGCTTACAATTTTGGGTTATTCCCTCTATGACACCGTGGTGGTGTTCGACAAGGTTCGGGAAAACACCTCCCAGGACGGGGAGGAGAGCAGGCGTACCTTCGCGGAATCGGTAAACCTGGCGGTGAACCAGACCCTGGTGCGCTCGATTAATACCTCCGTGGTGGCGGTTCTGCCGGTCGGATCTATTCTCTTCATTGGGTCTGTTCTTCTGGGTGCTGGCACGCTGCGCGATATCGCTCTTGCGCTCTTTATCGGGATGTTGGCCGGTACCTACTCGAGTGTTTTTATCGCGGCTCCGTTATATGTGCACCTGCGGGAAAACGAACCAGAAAACCAAAAGCAGGGGCGCCGAGTGCGGGAAGCAAGACCCGCATCGGGCGCTGTTCGCTAAGAGAAAGCCCATTCACACCCAACCCTCGTACACTGAACGTGGTGAAGGGGGTGTGATGTGACAGAAGTTCAGAGTTCTTCTCCGACGAGCTTGCGTGCTCTTCTTCCGAGGCTGTTTTCTAAAGCCCCCACCGACAATGCTCTGGAGACGTTGTTCAAAACGGTCCGCAAGCACCACCCCAAAGCGGATGTCAACCTTCTCGAGCGCGCCTATCGCGTGGCGGAAAAGGCGCATGTGGGCCAGACCCGGCACAGTGGAGAGCCCTACATCACGCACCCGCTCGCCGTTGCTCAAATCCTCGCCGAGCTCGGAATCGGCCCGATCACTATTGCTGCAGCCCTCCTTCACGACACCGTAGAGGACACCACCTACTCGCTGAATCAGGTGCGCGCCGACTTCGGCGACGAAATCGGCATGCTCGTCGATGGCGTGACAAAGCTCGACAAGGTGAAATACGGGGAGAGCGCCCAGGCCGAAACCGTGCGGAAAATGATCGTGGCGATGTCCAAGGACATTCGGGTTCTCGTCATTAAGTTGGCCGATCGGTTACACAACGCTCGAACCTGGGGTTTCGTGTCACCGGAGTCCGCTCAGCGAAAAGCGCAAGAAACCCTAGACATTTATACGCCGCTCGCTCACCGCCTCGGTATCCAGGCAGTCAAGTGGGAGCTGGAAGACCTTTCCTTCGCCGTATTGCACCCCAAGATTTACATGGAGATCGAGTCGTTGGTGAAGACGCGGTCCCCCGAGCGTGAAGTGTTTGTTGACTCGGTCATCGATACCGTCAAAGAGGATTTACGCAAGGCAAAAATCAAAGCCGACGTGGGTGGTCGGCCGAAGCAGTACTTCTCGATTTACCAAAAAATGGTCAATCGAGGGCGGGACTTCACCGACATTCACGACCTGACCGGAATTCGCATTCTCGTCAGCTCTATTCGCGACTGCTACGCGGCACTGGGAGCTGTTCACGCTCGCTGGAATCCGCTGCCCGGCCGGTTCAAGGATTACATTGCGACGCCCAAGTTCAACCTGTATCAGTCGCTCCACACGACTGTGTACGGGCCCGAGGGGCGGGCTGTCGAGATTCAAATCCGAACGACAGATATGCACCAGCGGGCAGAGTTTGGTGTGGCTGCGCACTGGAAGTACAAAGAGCGAATGGCCTCCCAGGGAAAGGAAATCGAGCGAGCTTCGCACGACACAGATATGGCCTGGCTCGCCCACCTCTCCGACTGGCAGGCCGAAACGACCGATCCTGCTGAGTTTCTGGAGACTCTCCGGTATGAGATCGGCGCCAAGGAGCTCTACGTCTTCACGCCGCAGGGAAAGGTCATCGGTCTCCCCAAGGGCGCGACCCCGGTCGATTTCGCCTATGCCGTGCACACCGAAGTGGGACACCGAACGATGGGCGCGAAAGTCAATCAACGGCTTGTCCCGTTGGACACCGAGCTCTCCAGCGGCGACTCTGTCGAGATTTTCACGTCTAAGAACCCCGACGCCGGGCCCAGTCAAGACTGGATGAACTTCGTCACCTCGCAACGTGCCCGCAGCAAGATTCGCCAGTGGTTCACCAAGGAGCGTCGCGAAGAAGCCGTGGAGCAGGGCAAGGATGCCATCGCCCGTGCAATGCGGAAACAAAATTTGCCCCTGCAGAAGCTGATGAACCAAGAGTCGGTTGCCGAGGTTGCGGCCCAGCTTAATTACCCCGCTGTGGAAGCCCTCTACGCCGCCGTCGGAGAAGGACACGTGTCGACGCAG
>Ga0102945_1000671_pt1 | contig 10187 bp, 25 predicted proteins | sample SalPonred_H2O_MG_FD_78207 | JGI IMG/M metagenome (GOLD analysis project Ga0102945, IMG submission 78207) | Salt pond water microbial communities from South San Francisco under conditions of wetland restoration - Salt Pond MetaG R2_restored_H2O_MG ...
AAAGGAAACACCATGAAAACCCTTCGACTCAAAAACAAGAGCATTGATCGCGTTGATGACGCCACGGCGTTTGAAATGGTCCAGGCTGGCAAAGCCTCATACATTCCCAAGAATGTTTGGAAGCGCGAAGTCCGCGACGCCAAGTAAAAGATTGGATGGACAAGCCAATTGGAGGTGGCCGCTGCCTTGAAAGCAGTTAGGAGCTCACGACTCGTGAGGGTTCGACTCCCTCTCCATCCGCCAAAATCACGGAGGGTGCCGGCAAGGTGCCAAACTGGATTCGAACTCCAGGGGAACTGAAAGGTTCGGGTTTCGATACTCCACCTTCCGCCAAACAATGCGTCGGTAGCTCAGCGGTAGAGCGTCTGTGTCAAGCCTAAGAAACCCGGCGGCAGAAGGTCGTGAGTGGGGTGTATAAGGACGTCTACAAGCCCCACGTGGTTCGAATCCCTCCCGGCGCGCCATAAATATCATTAGTTGGAGAGAAATATGACTGATCTTGAAAAAGACATCAAGCACTTTGAAGATCGTCTGGCACGACATCAACGCTATGCGCGTAAAGGTGTTGACAATGCAGAAACAATTGCATATGAGGAAATGGCTCTGCGACAATTAAGAGGAGGCGCCAATGAGTGTAAACCTAAACGACGTAGCTGTTGACCTCACCCTACGCGAAGGTCTAGAAGACAGCCAGAATATCACCAGCATCAAGGAATTCCTTGCAGTGTTGGGTCAGCGTTGGAGGGAGATTGGTCCTGAAGCAGCGCAAGCAGAATTTGAAGCCATCGTGGCGCGGGCCGGAACCAGCAGCGCACACGACGATTGAGTGATATACCCCCGCCGTTGGGCCGGAGTTGGGTCTTCTAAACCCGAACTGGATGAGTTCGATTCTCTCCGGGGGTGCCAAAATATAGGTGTGGCGCGGGATCCCCTCTGATTCTGGCAGTTGACTACCCAGGTCGACTTAGAAGCCGATCAAGCGACCGCGGTTTCAGCTATAAGGAGTGGGATCCTTATGGCTCCCATTGGAACGCCAGTTATCTAATAGGTGCTGGCAACACAGTTTTGGTAGGCAGCATTGGTTATGCAGGAGGCCCTTATAAAGCCTTTAGCGCCCGATTAGCGTTCTTGACTAGGTTCGATTCCTAGGCCTACTACCAACATAAGACCCCAGGGCCAACGTGAAGGAGAATGTTATGACGCGTTTGGAGCAAATCGAATATCGGTTGAACTATCTTTTATCTCGGTATGATACTCAGAAAAATGAACCTGGGTTCAAAATACAAATCGCTATACTTGCTGCCGAGAGGAAGCGTATTCTCAAAAAGCAAGAATCTGCTAACGTAAACTAAATACGTTATGCGAACTCCCTGTAAAAATATATGCCGCATTGAAGATGAACAATGCACAGGCTGCAATCGAACATTATATGAGATTGCAGCCTGGAGTCGCTTGACAGATGCGGACCGAGACCGTATTATGGAGACGCTAGACAACCCTAGGAGGGTTCAAGATGGACTCGCATACCAAAACCCCAAGCGGCGACGATCTCGTCGAGATGATTCGCAAAGCTGATCGAGCGGTCGTCAAACAAAACTATTATCGTATCATTAAACTTATGCAGGAACGCATGAGTTCAGATCAAGAGGCTTTCAAGTGACAGAAGTTACTCAAGACGAATGGGACGCCGCCCGAACAACGTTTTATCGTGTTCTTAACAATTGGCAAGATCAATCTGGTGATACACGGGCGCAGATGGCGGAGATGATGAAGGTCATCGAAAGCAATCTTGAAATGTTTCGCAAGGCACAAAAACAAGAAGAACAAGCACAAGCCGCCCGTCGACGAGGAACTGCCGCAGAACGAAAGAAGATTCGTGACGCACTGATTCCTGTGTGGTGCAAAGAAAATCTCAAGCCCGGCATGGTAGTCAAAGTCAAAGCCAACAGCAATTCGAAATTTCGACGGGTTGAAGGCGTGAGTGGTGGAGAAATAACTGGGCGTCATTGTCACTTTGACAGCCGCGGAGACCTTGTGCTTGATGGTTATATAACGAATCACGTATTAAGAAATGTTCAGGGCATTGTCTACAGCATAGACGCGCGGAGAAAGCCGATCGTGACACCCATCATGGAGGTCATCGAAAGCCCTCAAGATCTTAACACTTGACGGCACTAAATAAAGCTGCTATATTGAATAAAATAACGGGGTATGGCTTAGTCTGGTAAAGCGTCCGCTTTGGGAGCGGAAGATCGTAGGTTCGAATCCTACTACCCCGACCATAATTTGTAGGTGCCCACATCAGAATTGGGTAAGAAAGCAGGCCAAATAACCAGGCCCTAAGACGAGTGCTACCCTGTAGTAGCAACGTGATCCGAGGATGACAGACCGTGGATCCTAAGTGCAGATCTTGTCAGCCTACAACCCTTGTTCAGCCGCTAGCGGCTCAGTGCTGCTAGCTGACCGCCGTAGGACCGTGGCGGTGTTTGCTATTAGACTAAGAAAGCCGCAAAAGTCCCTAGGGGGTTCGATGACAGTAGTCCACATCTGTCGAGCTAACGGTCCGCCAAACATTCAACAAATCATTTAAGACAAAATCGAAAATGGATAAACCACATATCATTCACGTCAATCGTCAGCACATTGCTATGAATGCAAAAGACGGTGGCAATCGCCCAGTTTACACGATCAAACTCAATAATGGAACTACACGTTACGCGCGTGAAGTAGAAATCCTGGGTCATAGTCGTCTTGTTTATGACGGGCGACAACTCTCTTGCGGTGCAAGAGCCTGGAGTGAAACCAACGCTGAACTTAATCTTGTGGACGAGATGAGTTGAGCAGAAGCACGAGAGGATACTCAACTAGATGTATAAATTTTCACTCGATCCCGAACAAATTCAGAAACTTGACGCATGGTGCGCAAAACAAAATTCCGATGCAGTCGCCGCGCAGCGGGAGAATCCTCCTGACGTTCCAATCGATCTTCTCGAAAGCATGTGGGAAGAGGGATATCCTTATGGCGGCGCTATTGGAGGAAGTCTAACTTTTAGCTTTACACCTACAAGTTTGGGTGTTGCAGTGAAAGTTACTGACGCACATACAAACAAAACAATTGATCTCACAGACTACGAAAGCTGGTGATGCGGTTATATTCTAAACGCCTGGCGGTCCGCAATAGGATCATTGCTCGCAACATCCCCATGTGGCAGTTGCGAACCACGCTTGTCATGCAACAGATTGCTTTGTTTGGAACAGGCGGACTGGTGTTTCTTGGGTTGTTCCAGCTAATATCAATTTGGTGGTTTGGTGTGGGTCTGGCACTGGTTCTATTGATAACATCACTCTATGCCCGTTTGTGGTTCAAGATGTTGAGCAATATGAAAAACGGACCAGATCGAATCTTTATAAAGAAAATGATAGGTGAGGAGCCTTGGTAATGACTATTCGACTTGAACCTTGTCAGTGTCCAACATGTGAAACGTTACTTGATGCAACCACTGCAATGAATGCAGACGCTAACACTCGTCCCGCCGCCGGCGACGTCACGCTTTGTGCTTATTGTGGAGAACTTTGTGAGTTTGATTCTGAGACTCGTATGCACAAGATCAATATCAAAGAACTTGAACCAGAAGTCCAGGATGTGATCGCGATAATGCGGGTCGAACTAGAACAATATCTTCCAACGAGGCACTAGATGACAGACACAAGCTGGAGTAGACTACTGCATACTGAAATGGGCGATCTTGTTATGAGTCGCATGGATGGCGACCCCAGGCTACGTTATCACAACGGAGGTCACGTTCGCCGCATGTATGAGCGGGCTGGCGGCTGGCGCCTGCCATATGATCCCACACTTGACGCAGCCGTTCTCTGGCATGACAGTGTATATGACAGTGAACCAGAGAAAGAGATCCGCAGTGCAGAATGGATGCGCGACACAGCGAGTTTGTTTCCTGATTGGTTTGTGGATGTCGATCTCTCTTGTGCAAGCGAACTGATACTCTCAACCACCAGCCATATTGTGATACCCGAAGTCAGCAGTCATCTCATCAAGCTTGATTTGTTTGAACTAGGCATCCCAGAACGCCGCCGCGCGAATTTTTGGAATATCATGGAAGAAAGTTGCTCATTGTATGGCGTTGATATTTCTGATGCCGCACAATCAACACTTGACTTTATGAGTCATTTTGCTACAACAATGAGTGAGAACTCTGTAAAAGACTTCTGGAGCAACCAGTTTCCAGGAGACGGCGACAAATATTGGCCTGATATTGTCCGTGGCGTCCAAGATACATCGATCATGGCACAAACCATTGTTGACCTTTATGACCAAGGACTAACCAAAAGTGAACAACATTGAACAAGCACCATACTATCGCATAATTACAGCAAGAGGCGGCGATTCGTATTGGCTTATGGTAGAGGTCAACAAGGCTATTGAAAAGGGCTGGCAGCCAATTGGTGGCGTTTCTGTAAAGGGTCCTGCATTGATGCAAGCAATGTTTTATGTTGGTGATACATCGGCGCTAGAGAAATTTAATAAAGAGAGCAATAGATGATCTATTTTCCTTCGACGCTTACTCCTGTCCCCTATAGTCCGGGTTATTTTTGGGACGTCAAAAAACACAAGCTGTTCAGCATCAAGGTGGGTGGCGTGCTACGAGAGCTCAAAATGCTTAGGGCTCACCCAGCCATGTTTAACTATGGCAGATTTACCTACAGTAAGGGCGGATTAAGTGTTGGTGATCCATATTATCGTGTGAGCGTGAATGGACGTTACCGCTATCTTACGGTTGCAAGCCTCAAAAAGCTTGAATTGGTTCACTATGATATGCCTGTAATTGAGAGAGTAGAAGAATATGAAAATTCGTGAAGACAGCTGGCACTTCCGCCTTTATGTGTTTATGAGCCAGTGGAATGCGGCGTGGCGAGGCAACAATGACTATTTGGATCATCCCCAAATCAGCAGTTTTGGTATTGGACTGTGTCCATATATGCGCATGATACTCATTTGGGGACCGTTAGCCATTCTCAGCAACGTCTTCCCCATCGCCGCAGTAATTGGCTCTTTGGTTGCATTTCCAGGAAGTGTAGCCGGCACATCTGGAATATTTTGGTTGTTTGGTTGGATAGCCGGTTTCGTTGGTGCAATATTTGCACTTGGATGGATTAAGAATTGGCAAGATGAACGACAAGAAAGCCGTGAAATCAGTCAACTAATTAAACAAGATCCAAACTATGTTGAACCAGAATCTTTCTGGAAACTAATCAAGGACTATGTGAAGTCTGCCAAAACAAAAGTCTGCCCTGTATTGGAGTTGGAAGAATGATCGAACATCAGCCTCGTTGGTATCATCATCTGATGATATCTCTCCCCGTGCAAATGTTAATTGTTCTCGTAGCAGTTTTGATTTTAGGAATACAGGTGTTGGTTTACGAGTATATGGAAGAGGACATGGTTATTTTTGATGGGTCCTGTGATGTCACTGTTGGTCCACGGGACGAACAAGGAGAAGTCACCCGCAAGGGTGCAACCATGCAGTGTGGTGATGATGTGATTGATCTAGGCACTTTGGAGACACCATACCTTTATGAATTATTGACTAATAAGCGCGAGCCTGTTATCGTATGTGTTAAGACTGTAAGTGAATATCTTAAAAACGTTAACTGGCAGTGTGAAATGGACCCTGAAGAACGGACAGAAGAAACATGACAAAAGTTTTCCTAAAAAGCGGCAACACGATTCGAATTCGTGACAATGATGCTGTTCGAGCATTTGATGAACTACCACCTGAGACCTATACGGTCAAGTTTGACGAGCGGAGTGGTGAGTTCTATCTAGAGCAGATTGAAAACTTCACTCTGCCCGACAAAATCTACGGCAAGAATAACAACTACTCTGAGCGTATTCTCAACACTTTCAACCAGAGGACAGGAAGCACAGGTGTTCTTCTCAGTGGTATCAAAGGTGCTGGCAAGACACTTCTTGCCAAGCAAACCGCAGTGTCGGCTAGAGGCCTGGGTATCCCGACAATTGTGATCAACCGCGACTGGCATGGTGATGAGTTTAATTCGTTCATTCAGAGCATCAGCACACCAGCAATCGTCTTGTTTGATGAGTTCGAGAAGATTTACGATTACATGTCACAGCGTAAGATCCTTACTCTGTTTGACGGAGTGTTCCCAAGCCGCAAGCTGTTTATGGTCACAACCAATACAGATCGCGATGTTTCGGAGTTCATGCAGAACCGGCCTGGTCGTGTTTACTACAACTTCCGTTTTGATACACTCGAACAAGACTTCATCCAGGAGTTTCTTGAGGATCGCCTCGAGGATAAAAGTCAGATTGATGATATCCTCAAGTATACCAAGGTGTTCAGTTTCTTCAACTTTGACATGCTCAACGCCGCAGTAGAGGAAATGAATCGTTACGGTGAAACTCTTCCTGAAGTTCTTGAGGTGCTTAACATTCGTCCCGAGAACCGTAATACGGATACCTTCAAGCTTGAGATTGTCATGAACGGCAAGACCTTCATGGTTGACCGTAATTACAGCAACTTCCAGCCCAATAGTTTTGAATACCTAGTATGGCTGGATGACGACATGCCCAAGGAACTCAGCAAGGATACTGAGGCCAAGAGCACCCTCACTGAAATGGCTGGTGAGAATGAGTGGGGCGAAACTTATCTTTCCTTCAATCCGCAACTTATTAAGAGTTTTGATCAGGTTGACAACCGTTTTGTATACGAAGTCAACCGTAATGGCAAGACTGTAGAACTACACGTAACCCGTAACGATCCACTTGCCAAGTGGACTTACAACCCCAACGCATTTTAAGGAAAAGTATCATGTTAGACTTTGGATTACTTGCAATGATGGGCGCCTTGATTTTTGTCATCGGTGGCATTGTTGCATCTGAAATGGACAGCGCAATCATGAGTGTTGCAACATTTGTAATTGGTTTGCTTACGCTTCAATACGGCTTTGGTTTTGGTATTTGGGCCATGATATCAGCCAATCCCTTATGGGCTTTTGGATTTATTCTCCTCTACGTCGCAGCCGGAGCAGCATATACAGCACTGTGGCGCTGGCCAGAATTCATTCGCAATAACAATGCGGAACTCATGAGAGACTATTCTGATTGGGCTAATCGTTTAGAAGATTCAGAGGACAATAGCTTTGATGCCTTTCTTGACAGCGATTCATATCGCTTTAACGCCTGGCAGCACAAAGAGCGCCTAGGCACTTGGGTAGGTATGTGGCCATTCAGCGCCGCTTGGGAACTTAGCCGCAAGCCCGCTATCTGGATTTGGAATACTGCATATGCCAGCCTTGGCAATCTGTTCCAGAACGTTGGTCGCAGAACTGCTCGCAACATTCACGACAGGGGTTGACACATGTTGGTTCATAAACACCTAATCATCCGTGCAGAGGTTTCAGAACCTCCCCGTGCCCCGGTTTTTGTTGAAGAGTGGCTACAAGATCTGGTAGACCGAATCGGAATGAAAGTTCTTGGTGGGCCATATGCGCGGTATGTGAACATTCCTGGAAATCAAGGTGTCACTGGCGTAGTAATTATTGAGACCAGTCACATTGCTTTACATGTTTGGGACGAAACCAATCCTGGACTATTGCAGCTAGATGTTTACACATGTGGTCCTTTTGATCCGGATATTGTTTTTGACCAGATCAAGCAATTTGAACCTGTCAAGGTAGAGTATAAGTATCTTGACCGTGAACACGGACTGTTGGAAGTAATACTAGATGCCTGATCTACCCAAACTCAAACTTTATCGTTACACACAGGAATACATCGACCTGTGTTGTGAACACGGCTATGAAGAGTTCATTCGTGCTAAGGCGGATAAAATTTGGGTATGCTTGGGCGAGTTTAGTGATGCGCCAGGGCATGTCATGATGGTAGAATTTGGAACCTGAGAAACCATGCAGGGTATGCCAGAGATTTACAACTTTGAAGAACTAGATCATCATCCTGATGATTTCTCAATCTTCATTTCAGACGACGATATAGAAGAGTTACATGAGTAAGACATGGTTAGTTAGTGATACCCATTTTGGTCATCACGGCTGTTACACAAAGTTCAAGGATCGGCACACAGGGCTGCCGATTCGCCCTTGGGCCACGAGTGCTGAAGAGGGCGATGAAATCATTCGCGAGACATGGAACTCGCGTGTGCGTCCAAACGATAAAGTCTATCACCTTGGCGACGTTGCGATTCCTCGCAAAGCGCTCAAGTGTATGGAGGGCCTGAATGGTCGCAAAGTCTTGATTCGTGGCAATCACGATATCTTCAAGATGAAAGACTATGCTGAGTATTTCGACGATATTCGCGGCACTCACAAGCTTGCTGATATTATCCTCACCCACTATCCCATCCATCCCGAGAGCATTCCGTTACACTGGTGCCGCGGCATCATTCACGGACATACACATACCAATTGCGTTGTGCTTGAGGATAGTGTAACGCCTGATCGGCGTTATGAAAACGTTTGTATCGAGCACACTGACATGGGACCCGTTGAGTTTGAAGAGGTCCGCAGTCGTTTCCCAGAACTAGGATCATTTGGCACGGAGAATACTCTTGGGTAGGTTTGCGGTCTGCACAGAAGAAGATGGAGTTGAAGCTTGCCTAAGCGCAGCACAAGTCAACCTCAAACTGTTTGAGGAAGATTTGGATCGAAACGAACACTTTGATAGTGCTTATTTGTTAGCATTTGCTCAGACTTGTATTGACAAAGCAACATTGGCTCTTGACCGTGAAAAACAATGTGTTGCTGAAAAAGGTGGTAACTTAACTTAATTTTAACACAATTTTGTTCTATATTAGCGATATCCAGGAATAATCCTGGTCAGCGCCGGCTTAACACTATGCCCCCATGTGTGAGCCGGCGTTTTCATCTAAAAAAAGATTGACAAACCAAGGCACATTGCTTATATTGATAGGGTAAGCAAAGGAGATACACATGTTTGACACCATTCGCACCGTAGTTTTTGAGCGCGTCAACGAAACTGTTGTTCGCATGATTGCGTTCGAAACCGACGCTGACACTGGTGCGCGGAGTGTTGCAGACATTTACGAAAGCGGCGGCTCAGATTCTGACTACTCTGTTATTGCTCGTATTGCTGCCGACTACACTGAGCGCAGCGACACTGATGTCGAATACTTTGCCTACCAGGACGGGGCACAGCGCAAGCTGGAAGACTTTGACACTGGCCGGGCCCGCAAGCTACAGAGCAAGATCCAGAAAATGATTCAGGCTATTTGATATGAACATCCAAGAACATGAACAGAAAAACTGGCGCGGCGAGCCAGTGCATCCTGTGGATGAATGGGACCACTGGAAGATGAAACTCGAAGAATATGAAGATATTCGTCTTGTATATGATCTTCTTGTTTTGGCTGGAACCGACATGGTTCTTGTTCACAAGATGATTGAACATGTTGGTCGTTTCTACAGGCTAGAAGAAGCCGACCACGCGGCTGGAGAAAGTATCTAATGTTTACCCTGCCCACGCGCCATTACAAAGAACGGTCCAACATTGGTTTTTACTACTTGGCTGTGGTTGTGATCTTGATCGTGGTCGTATTCAGTGTGGCCGGTGACGCTGTTACCAGCACAACGGAGTCACTGGACGCCGTTCTGCAGATGGAGATCCAAAAACAATGAGCAAATATGACCGTTATCACAAGCCCGCATTGGGTGTTCGTTACGATCACCACCCAGCGTTTGGCGCAGAGTGCTTGTTTGCTGGTGGCAAGAAAAACGACCCCAAAACCTACACAGTCACGATGACTGCTCGAGGCTTTCAGTGCGACTGTCCTGGATTCAAGTTTCGTGGCAAGTGCAAACACGTCAACCAGATTGGCGACTGTTTAGTCAGCCCAATAGGATGGATGATTTCATGAAACTGATCGACTGGGCACCTGAAGAGTTTGCACAAAGCTTTGACGACACTCGTGCTTATCGCTACTGCGATGTCAAGGTCGTGAGCGAACACGGCTGGGGTGAGGATAACAAACCCTGGCCGGGTCCTCATAAGAATGTCATGAACTGGTGTGTCCTTGAAAATGGATACGCTGTCGGTTGGAACGAGAACCCCAGTCGTGGTTGGAGTTTTCCTGTAGTGAAGATGAAATGATGTGGACAGCAAAACTATATCC
>Ga0102945_1000672_pt1 | contig 10178 bp, 9 predicted proteins | sample SalPonred_H2O_MG_FD_78207 | JGI IMG/M metagenome (GOLD analysis project Ga0102945, IMG submission 78207) | Salt pond water microbial communities from South San Francisco under conditions of wetland restoration - Salt Pond MetaG R2_restored_H2O_MG ...
CCGAGGTGACCAATGCTCTCGTGAATGGCATAAATGATGGTTTGACCATGCGCCAAAACCTCATTGTCGTTTTGATAGAGGTCGGTGATCCAGCCAAGTGCCTGAGGCGGGGGCGTGATGTTGTCGCCCTTAGAGCAAAACACGATGATGGGCGATCGGATGTTGCGTAAGTCGATGCGCAAGCCATCCTTGGTAACCATCCTGGCTGTTGAGAGCTTATTGCCGATAAAAAGATTATCGACAATGTATTGAATTTCTTTACCGTTTAAAAAAACGTGGCCACCCCACCAACGTTCAAATCCAAGGTAGCGTGTCGCTTCAGTGTCGACATTGGCGTAAAGGCTGTATTGCTTGGACCAATAAGTGTTAGCAGGGTTAAGATTCTCAAAGTTCTGAACCAGATTGGCACCATCAAACAAACCGCCACCCATATCGCTGGCCATGGTGGTCATCCAAGAGCCGCCTGTCATGCCGCCGGTATATCGCATAGGATTTTTATTACGCCATCCAGCCCAATACGACAGGGGGGCGCCGGCAATGATGATCGGTCCAAAAAGGTCGGGACGCACGGCGGCGGCCATCATCAGTTGCCAGCCAGCTTGGCAATTTCCGATCACGACGGGTTTGCCTTCGGCTTCCGGATGTAGTGCGATGACTTCTTCTAAAAACTGTGTTTCGGCCCAAACCACATCTTCCACGCCTTGATCTGGCTCAGGGCGCGGCAAGAATCCGATGAAGTAACAGGCGTGTCCTTCGGCAACTGCCACCCCAATTTCGCTTTCAGGTTTGAAGCCAGCTATACCCGGACCGTGTCCTGCACGTGGGTCAACCACCACAAAAGGTCGTTTGATCGGGTCGACAGGCTGTGATTTTGGGGGAGTGATCCGCGTCAAAATGTAATTGACGGGTCTTTTGAGTTTGCGACCATCCATGACCACTTCAACCTTCATGCTCAGCACATTCGGCGCTTCTTTAGCCATATGCCGCTGGTACTGATTGCCGCGTTGACGCATGACATCAGCGTATAAGACGCTGCGCTGCCAAGTGTCGATGGCGTACTCTAAGGCTGCATCCACGGCTGGCGGCAACAAAGGGATTGGTTGGCGTTGCTCAGGTTGCTGGTCGCTCACGGATATGTCCCCTCAAGATATTTCTACTGATTACAACGTATTTTATGTTGCATTGCAACAAGTAACTTGTACTCAACTTGACTTTCATTTTTGGCGAATCAAACACGCCCGACTACTCAAAACCCGTGCATGAATAAGGATCCATACTACTCGTCGGTGATAACGATCTTAAATTAACAAAAATTTAGCGTCAGGTGGTGTGTTCAGTGGTGTGACTAAGTGCGTCAACATAGGCGCATCCAAACCTGCCAAAATACTTAAAAAAACGCTCTAACTCTCGTTTTAAGGACAACTGATGCCACAAGAAGATACCTCTGCGCGTGCTGAGTCACTGACCGTCGGTCTGATATCCATCTCGGACAGGGCTTCACAAGGGGTTTACGCAGACCAAGGCGTTCCTGCCCTGCGCGAATGGTTTGGTAAAGCGTTATTGAGCCCTGTGCAATTCGAAGAGCGGCTGATTGCCGATGATCAGCACACCATCACGCAGACTATTAAAGAGTTGGTTGATCAAAAGCAATGTGATTTGGTGTTAACAACCGGTGGCACGGGCCCGTCTCGCCGCGACGTGACCCCAGAGGCCACTTTAGCGGCGGCTACTCGGGAAATGCCAGGCTTTGGTGAGCAGATGCGTCAGATAAGCTTGAATTTCGTGCCAACTGCCATCTTGTCGCGTCAAGTGGGTGCTCTGCGCGAAATTGAAGGTCACGCGGCATTGATCATCAACTTACCTGGTCAGCCCAAGGCGATCGCTCAAACACTTGAGGGGTTGAAGGGTTCAGAGGGGGAGGTGATTGTCCCTGGCATTTTTGCGGCTGTGCCGTACTGCATTGATTTAATTGGCGGTCCCTACATTGAAACGGATGAATCCATCGTCAAGGCATTTAGGCCAAAGTCAGCTGCCAAAGCGAAGTGATTTCACGTTGACGCACGCCAATCAGTGGATCTGCGTCTTTTTTTAACTTGGCGTGATCAGGCTTGATGTCATGCCGAGTCAATACTTTCAAACCCCCTTCGTGAATAAGGGCAAGTAAGGTTTGGCGGTCACGAAGCCGCAGATGCTCGGCCAAGTCCGACAGGACCAGCCAAGCTTGACCACCGGGATTTAGGTGTTGGGCAACGCCAGTCAGGAATTGGGTCAGTAAGCGACTATCAGGGTCATAAATGGCCGCATCGAGTGCGTTTTTGGCAGCGCCAGGCAGCCAAGGTGGATTACACACTATCAAATCGAATCGACCGGGCGCAAAGACATCGGCCTTTTGAATTTGGATTTTATGGCCTAGTCCCAGAGAGTCGACATTGTCTTGGCTGCAGCGCAAAGCGGGTGCCTCAGTATCGGTGGCGACCACGTGTTTGAAGCCTCGCTTGGCCAAAATAGCCGCAATGACGCCCGTGCCAGTACCCACATCAAGTGCACTTTGGCATTGAGCGGGTAGCGGCGTCTGAGCGATTAAATCCAAATATTCATGTCGGGTCGGTACAAACACGCCGTAGCGAGGATGGATGCGTTGACCTGCGGGTGGGCCCAAGGCATCTACCACCAGTCCTTGTCGTTGCCACTCATATGCACTCATGATGCCAATGAGTTCGGTGAAGGGCATCAGTAGACTGGGTACGGGGATAGGGCTCAATGCCATCTCACAAGCTGTTGCAATTGAAGGGCTTCGCCGGTGGGTGAGCTGGTAATCAGGTCCGATTGGGATGAGTAGCCGGCCAAGGGCTCTGGCATTCTGACTGCGAGCTTGCCGAATGAGATGAAAGCGGTTCGGGTAGGCGATGCTCTCTGATGGAAGTTTCTTTTTAGCGATTCTTCTTTTTAGAGCAGCTAGCAGTTGCTTGCCGTTCTGAAAGTCACCACGCCAAACGATGCCAATGCCTTCGTTAATTAAGCGAAACGCAAGGTCTGCTGAAAGCGTGTCCTCGCCAATCAGGACTTGCTTGGGTGCGGTCCAACCATGAACAGACTGCCAGCTGGCCTGGTGCAGGCCACTTTTTTCTGGCCATTGGACGCAATTGTCAGGGAGTATTTCTAAAGAAAACGTATCGATGTTTTGCAAGGCACGCGCTTTTGATAGGGATGGGGGTGGTGCTGAGCAGAATGCTCAAGTCTTCCAAACTGAGCTAGATTTTAAGTCAAGTGTCGGTGATGAAGGTAAACTGAAAGCTTTTAAACATCTTCGCCAAGCATCACCGCTACATGCCGCATTGGAAATTTGCGGACGAGCGATGATGGAACACACCAAATTTTAATTCTTTAAAGAAGGACTCCGATCATGTCTCTCGTTTCCATGCGTCAGTTATTGGATCACGCCGCCGAGCACAGCTATGGCATTCCCGCTTTCAATGTCAATAATCTGGAGCAAGTTCAAGCGATCATGGAAGCGGCCGATGAAACCAACAGTCCTGTCATCATGCAGGCATCGGCTGGCGCTCGCAAGTATGCCGGTGAGGGGTTTCTTAAGCATCTAATCCAAGCCGCCGTTGAGTCCTACCCGCACATTCCCATCGTGATGCACCAGGATCATGGACAATCGCCAGCGGTTTGCCAAGGGGCTATCGACTTGGGCTTTTCAAGCGTCATGATGGATGGCTCTTTAAAAGAAGATGGCAAAACCATTGCTGAGTACGAATATAACGTGGAGGTTACCCGCAGGGTCGTCGAAACAGCCCATAAGCTTGGTGTCACAGTCGAAGGTGAGCTTGGTTGTTTGGGATCGCTAGAAACCATGATGGGTGACAAAGAAGACGGTCACGGCGCAGACGGCACATTGACCATGGATCAATTGCTGACCGATCCTGAGCAAGCCGCTGACTTTGTGCGTCAAACACAACTCGATGCCTTGGCGATTGCTATTGGGACGAGCCATGGCGCCTACAAATTTACGCGTAAACCAACCGGCGATATTTTATCGATTGGACGTATCAAAGAGATCAACGCCCGCTTGCCTAACACTCACCTTGTGATGCACGGTAGCTCAAGTGTGCCGCAAGAGCTATTGGAAGAAATTCGCAGCTTTGGTGGCGACATGAAAGAAACCTACGGCGTGCCTGTAGAAGAAATTCAAGAGGCGATTAAGTTTGGCGTCAGAAAAATCAACATTGACACTGACATTCGCTTGGCTATGACCGGCGCAATCCGTCGTTTCCTAGCGGAAAACCCCAGCAAATTTGATCCACGTGACTACCTGAAGCCAGCCCGCGCCGCCGCAAAAGCCATCTGTGTGGCCCGTTACCAGCAGTTTGGTACGGCCGGTCACGCAAGCCAAGTCAAGGCCCGTGCGTTGCCCGACATCGCAGCCGATTACGCGGCTGGCAAGTTGTCACAAGTTGTCAATTAAGCTTACACGAGACATCAAGTGACATTGCTGCACCAATCAAGCTTGACCTCTTTGCCCTTGCTTGCCAGAGGCAAAGTCAGGGACATGTACGCGGTTGGCGACGACAAATTATTGATTGTCGCCTCTGATCGCTTATCAGCCTTTGATGTCATCCTTGACGATCCCATCCCTGGCAAAGGTGAAGTATTAACGCGCTTGACGGCGTTCTGGTTAGAGCGTCTAAAGCACATCATTCCCAATCACAGCACAGACATTGACCCAGAATCAGTGGTGACGACAACTGAGCGCGCGCAAGTTAGAGGCCGCTCAATGGTCGTAAAACGACTAAAACCCATCATGGTAGAAGCTGTGGCGCGCGGTTATATCATCGGCTCGGGTTGGAAAGACTACCAAGCCAGTGGAGCGATTTGCGGTATCCGCTTGCCGGCCGGTCTTAAGCAGGCCAGTCGCTTGGCTCAGCCTATTTTTACCCCTGCAGCCAAAGCCGAAGTTGGCGAGCATGATCAAAACGTCGACTTCGCTTACGTTGTGAATGCGGTGGGCGAGTCGTTGGCACAAACACTACGTGATGTCACGCTAAGCCTCTACGATGAAGCGTCTTCTTATGCCGCAAGCCGTGGCATTCTGATTGCTGACACCAAATTTGAATTTGGCTTGGATGGTCAGGGTGCTTTGCATCTGATGGACGAGGTTCTAACGCCTGACTCGTCGCGGTTTTGGCCGGCTGATCATTGGCAAGAGGGCATTAGTCCACCGTCGTATGACAAGCCGTTCGTGCGCGATTGTTTGGAAACCCAACCATGGGACAAGACAGCACCTGCTCCGCGACTGCCAGCAGAGGTAATCGAGCGTACTGCCGCCATTTATCGTGAGGCTTTGCAACGTCTTGAGCAACGCCCGAGCGCAATCCCCCTCCCTCATGGCGGGGTCTAGCGAATGTCAATGGACGGCCAACTCAAAGGAGGCTAAAACATGCAATTAACGTACAAGTTTCGCCTTCGCGACACGGCCACGTCAGAATTAAATCGTCAGGCTCGTGCCGTAAATATGGTTTTTAACTATTGCAACGAGCGTCAAAAAGAAGCCGTCAATAAAGGTCGTAAATGGTTGTCAAAGTATGATTTGCAAAAATTGACTGCCGGATCATCTAAAGAATTAGACATTCACGCCCACACAATCCAAGGCGTTTGTCACCAGTACGAGCGCAGCCGTACGCAACACAAAAAAGCGTGGCTTAAATGGCGCAGTAATAAGAAGTCACTTGGGTGGGTTCCATTCAATCAGGGACACGTCACTTACAAAAACGGCGCATTCTATTTCCGTGGTCGTGAGTACAAGGCTTGGGTCACGCGAGATTTAAAAGACGGTCAGAGGTTTGCAGCCGGTTCATTCAATCAGGATTCGCAAGGTCGCTGGTATATCAACCTACCCGTTGATGTTGAGCAAGTGCAAACAACAGCAACCGACTCAATTGGCATCGACTTGGGTCTTAAAGATTTAGCAACACTGAGTAACGGTCGCAAGGTTGAGCGTCAGTCTTGGTATCGTCGCATGGAGCAACGTATTGCCACAGCGCAACGTGCTCGTCACAAGAAGCAAATCAAGAAGTTGCACGCAAAGGTTAAGAGTCAGCGTCGTGATTTTTTGCATAAAGAATCAAGCCGACTCGTCAAAGAGCACGGTGCGATATTCGTCGGCAACGTAAAGCCGTCTGCCATTGCTAAGACCAACATGAGCAAATCATCGCTCGATGCTGGCTGGGCAATGTTTAAGCAGCAACTTCAGTACAAAGCCATTAGGCATGGCGTGTTGTTCGCAGAGGTTAACGAAGCCCATACAACCCAGACCTGCTCAGAATGCGGAGAAATACCGCAGGAAGCCCCGAAAGGGATAACAGGTCTTGGAATAAGGCACTGGACTTGCCTGTGTGGTGCGTCTCACGATCGAGACGTTAACGCCGCCAAGAACATTGCCGCTCGCGGACAAGCGAGTCTCGCAGGAGGAGCCCAGCATGGATAACGGAGATATCAAGAATCCCCGTGCTTCAGCGCAGGGAGTTGTCAAGAATGACCCGGTCATTGAACACTCGGCCGGCGTGGTGCTGATACGTAATCAAAACACCACCATCGGTTATTGTCGATACTACGACGATGGGGATGTCGAATACATCTTCGTCAATCCTCTGTATCGTCGCCAAGGCCACGGTAGTACGCTTTTACGCGAAGTCATCAAAATGACCGGAAGAGTCGGTCAGGCCCATCAGCCCGTCTCCCCCATGGGCAAACAATTTTTTACCGCTCACGGCGTGCCATTGCAAGCTGACACCGAGCCACCACAGCGAACCCCGTAAAATACTCTTTTTCGATTGTCGGTATTCAAACATGTCCTCAAGCACGAACCACAACACAGCTGATGCCCATTCTCATCCGCAAGTGGCGGTCATCATGGGATCCTCAAGCGATTGGGATACGATGGCCCCGGCGGTCGCCGTTTTAGAGTCTTTTGGGGTGGCGGTTAAGGCACAAGTGATTTCAGCCCATCGGATGCCTCATGACATGGTTGCGTTTGCCTCGCAAGCATCACAGCAAGGTTTACGTGCCATTATTGCAGGAGCGGGTGGTGCAGCCCATTTGCCTGGTATGGTCGCCGCGCTGACTGAAGTGCCGGTATTCGGGGTTCCAGTGGCCAGCCAGCATTTACGCGGTGAGGACTCGTTGCTGTCGATCGTGCAAATGCCCAAGGGCGTACCTGTGGCAACCTTTGCGATTGGACAGGCGGGTGCGACTAACGCCGCCTTACATGTGGTGGCTACCTTGGCCACCACCGATGCGACATTGCGCGCGAAGCTCATTGAATACCGGTCAGCACAAACAGAAAAGGCGCGGGCCATGAAGGTGCCCACATGATGGTGACTCCTGGTCAGTGGTTGGGTGTGCTTGGTGGTGGTCAATTAGGGCGCATGTTTTGTCAGTCGGCTCAGTCCATGGGCTATCGGGTGATGGTGCTCGATCCAGAAGAAGAAAGCCCCACGGCGGCGCTGGCTGATGCTCACATACTGGCGGACTTCGACGATCAAGATTCTCTGGCCGAATTGGCGCGCTATTGCTCGGCTATCACCACCGAGTTTGAGAATGTTCCTGCTCGTAGTTTAGAAACCCTAGCGCGACGCATCCAGGTGGCACCGGGTGCGCGGGCCGTGGAAGTGGTTCAGGATCGCGGGGTTGAAAAAGCGTTTATCAAAGCCCAAGGCGTGCCTGTTGCGCCTTATGCTGAGATCCACTCAATGAACGATTTTGAGCAAATCAGCGCTGATTTATTTCCTGGCATATTAAAAGTCGCCAGACTGGGCTATGACGGTAAAGGTCAGCATAGAGTGACCTCGAAAGCGCAAGCCATCGAAGCATTCATCGAGATGGGTGAAGTGGATTGTGTTTTAGAGGCACAGCTCTCTTTAAAAGCCGAATTGTCTGTGGTGTTGGCACGCGATGTAGAGGGTCGCAGTCGGGTCTTCCCGGTGGCCCGTAATGTCCACCATGAGGGCATTCTGGCGGTCACGGTGGTTGACGGACAAGAAACCGCCTTGAACGAAGCCGCTATTAAAGCAGCCACTCGGATCGCTGAGGGATTGGGTTATCACGGTGTGCTGTGTGTCGAGTTTTTTGTTTTGCAAGACAATTCATTGTTGGTCAATGAAATAGCGCCACGGCCTCATAACAGTGGTCATTTCACGCTCAATGCCTGTTCGACCAGTCAATTTGAACAGCAAGCCCGGGTAATGGCGGGTATGCCTCTTGGCGATACGCGTTTACTCAGTCCGGTTGTCATGCTCAATCTTCTTGGCGAAGTGTGGATGCCAGCTGGTGACGACCAGATCGTAGAGCCCGATTGGCAAGCCGTGTTGGCACTACCAGGGACTTCTTTGCATTTATACGGCAAGAAAGAGGCTCGACGGGGTCGTAAAATGGGACATATCAACATCACAGCGCAAGAGACGGCCCAAGCGGTTGAGGTGGCTAACCAGATCGTGACGCGTTTGCGTTTGCCAAGCCCAGCCACGCTTTCACCACTGTGACGGCTAAATCGACTAGCGATGCCATCTTGCAGGCGGTTGACGTCCTCAATCGCGGTGGTTTGGTGGCTTTCCCTACTGAGACCGTTTACGGACTTGGCGCTGATGCGAGCAACCCAGACGCGATTCAAGCCATCTATGCGGCCAAAGGAAGACCTAGCAATCACCCTGTGATTGTGCATGTGGACAAGCCCTCTCAGATGTGGAGATGGATAAATGTCAGTCCTAAAACAAAGGCGCTGGCACAGCAATTGGTGGCTGCGTTTTGGCCGGGTCCTTTGACATTGATTTTTAAGCGCCACTCTAGCGTACCCGCCTCTGTCAGTGGGGGGCAGGACACTATCGGTATTCGCTGTCCCTCGCACCCAATCGCACATGCTTTATTAGTAGCCTTTGCAAGCACCCGTGGCGAGCGATTGGCAGGTATAGCGGCGCCTTCAGCCAATCGCTTTGGTCATGTGTCGCCGACCCGTGCCCAGCATGTGGTCGATGAGTTTGCTGATTTGGTCGCACAAGGCTTGCCCGTTTTAGATGGCGGCGACAGCGAGGTTGGCATTGAATCGACCATTCTTGATTTGTCACGTATTGATCAAGGCCATGGTGTTGCCTTGTTACGCCCTGGCGGGATTGAAGCGAGTGCGATTGAAGCCATCATTGGCGAGCCACTGCAGAGTCCTAACGGGCAAGCACCACGTGTTTCAGGGTCTTTAAAAGCGCATTATTCACCACGTACGCCAATGCAATTGTGCGATTTTGATGTCTTACAGGTCCTGGCGTTAGATTCAAATTTTGCAACAAACAATCATGACGAGTGGGCGTTGGTATTAAGACAGAGCCAAGTCGAACAGGCGCGCGCCATGGTTCCTTCATCCGCAAAAGTTAGCTTGATTGCACTACCGGACGATCCGATGATGTATGCCCGCCAGTTGTATGCCCAGCTGCGTGAGCTCGATCAAGGGCAGTTCTTTCGAATCGTTTGGTTAAGCGTACCTGAGGGGCAAGCGTGGGATGCGGTCCGTGACCGTCTAACGCGAGCGGCCGCGGCTTTTGAAGGCCGCGACTGAACTTACAGTAAACCGGCCGAAGGTGGCCGTTAAACCCAATTAGAAAAATGCTTGTAAACCGGTCTGCGCACGGCCCAGGATCAACGCATGGACGTCGTGGGTGCCTTCATATGTGTTGACCACTTCGAGGTTGACCAAGTGTCGAGCCACGCCGTACTCGTCTGAGATGCCGTTGCCACCCAACATATCCCGAGCCAATCGCGCCACATCCAGCGACTTGCCGCAGGAATTACGTTTCATGATCGAGGTGATTTCAACAGCGGCGGTGCCTTCATCTTTCATGCGACCAAGGCGTAAGCAGCCTTGCAGTCCGAGCGTGATTTCGGTCTGCATATCAGCCAGTTTTTTCTGAATCAATTGGTTTTGTGCCAATGGACGGCCAAACTGGTGTCTGTCGAGCGTGTATTGACGGGCGGTGTGCCAGCACGATTCCGCTGCACCCAAGGCGCCCCAAGCGATGCCATAGCGTGCCGAATTCAGACACGTGAATGGGCCCTTTAAGCCCGTCACGTGAGGCAGCATTTGTTCATCACCGATTTCTACACCATCCATGACGATCTCACCGGTCACGGAGGCG
>Ga0102945_1000673_pt1 | contig 10175 bp, 13 predicted proteins | sample SalPonred_H2O_MG_FD_78207 | JGI IMG/M metagenome (GOLD analysis project Ga0102945, IMG submission 78207) | Salt pond water microbial communities from South San Francisco under conditions of wetland restoration - Salt Pond MetaG R2_restored_H2O_MG ...
AGCATTTGCTATGAATTCGGCTGAGCAGTTAATGCGTGATGCTCGGAATGACAAACAGCGTGCCTTAGAGATTTTGCGAAATGCTCGCAATGCGGAAGAATTAAAAAATAAACTGGCTGGCAATAAAGGAAGCGATCTAAAACGCTATCTTGATAGTTTCAAGCCTGGCGATCCTACACTGAAACGATTCCTCAAAAAAGTAGTTCAGTTCATACAGACCACAGAAAGTATTGAAGAAAACTTTGCCGATGGTAAAAAGAAAGGAAAAAGTCGTCCTGGTCGTGTAAAAAAGGCGGGGGCAAGTTGTAAAGGATCAGTCACAGATCTAAGAAAGCGAGCCAAGAAGTATTCAGGCGAAAAGGCTAAAATGTATCACTGGTGTGCGAATATGAAGTCAGGCCGTAAAAAGAGTAAATAGTACTATGAAGATCAAAGATATCATTATGGAAGGAGAATTTAGACCGGGAGTTTCGGAACCGATGGTTAAATCTGAGTATTATCCAGAACTTCCTAGCTCATCTCCTTATATGACGTATCGATTTGGTATGGGGATGGCTGACCATACTACATTTCATCCTAACGGTCCTGCAAAAAATTCTGCGGTAATCGTACAGTACTCCGATGCAGAGGAAGAAATTGTTAAGGCCACAGAGAAAAAATTAGGAAAGTTCGGCAAGCAAAAGCTGGCAGATCGCGGATCAGACGAAGCTCCTGGTACAAATACACAGAGCCCTGTTGCTAAAAGAAAGAAAAACAAACACGGAATTTAAAATGAAGATTAGAGAACTTATTGTAGAAGCAGATCCAGCAGAACTAGGGCCAATGAACGACAAAATGAAGTCAGTATTGGGTAAAGTTCACGCAGATGACGAAGAACAGGCCAGAACTGATGCTGAAGCAAAAGCAAAAGCCAAAGAAGATCAACGAGCAGAAGCAGCTCGCTTGAGAAAAGAAAATCCAGAGATGTTGGAAAAGTACATAGATATGCTGAAGAAACACGATTGGACATACGAGTATTCAGATGGCTACAGTCGTGCTTATGTCAAGGGCCAAGAAGAACACTACGATATTATGAATATGGCCAAAAAGATCGATCCTGACTTTGAAATCTACAACAAGTATGATCCTCTCAAAAAAGAAGATATGGGCGAGTCAGCAACAGCAGGTGCTACCAGTGCGGGCAATGTTGCCAGTGTTGCTAATCCTCAAGTAGCATATTCAAAACCAAAGCGTGATAGCAAAGGTGTTCCTCAAGCAAAACAAAAAAAGAAGAAAGACGGCACGGCGGTTAATGCACTGGATATGGGCACAAGCATATTCGGTGGCGGTGCGGTAAAAAGATAAATACAGTATACGATCAGGATTTCATTATGGATTTTAAAAACATTTTAACCCAATTAGATCAACTCAACGAAGGCGTTGAAGTTGTGACAGAGAAGGCGGAAAGCAAAAACCAAGCTACCGCGGCTCGCATTGCTCTCAAGCACAAAAAAGAAGGTACTAAACCCAAAGCGGGTACTGCCAGTGCTGAGATGATGAAAATGAGTAAGTCGGACCTCGAAGACTTTACCAAAGCAAAAAAAGGTGCTCCTAAAAAGAAAACCAAAGAATCTGTAGATAGAAGTTTTGACACCGATGCATTCCGCAAAAATTTCGAAGCAATGGTTGAAGCAAAGGCTAAACCAGACTATATTGACCTAGACAAGGACGGCGACAAGAAAGAGCCAATGAAAAAAGCCGCCAAAGATGCAAAGAAGAAAAAAGGTCAAGATGTAGAAGAAGGCAAGAGCCCGCACAAGAAAGGTTCGAAAGCCTATAAAAAACAGATGGCAGCTAAACATGCCAGTATGGCAGAAAGCATTAACGAAAGTTTCGAAAAGTTTATCGGCAATGAAAAGATGAGTTTTGAAGAAATGGTTGCTGTAGTGCAAGAAAGCGGCGGACAACAAAAGATCGATCCTGTTGACAATGTATTATGGCAGTGGGCTAATCGCGTAGCGTCTAGCAAAGGCGAAGGTGAAATGTTTGCCGCTGAAATTTACGAAAGCAACGGCGGTCGTTTTGAACTACACGATGTTCTGTCGGAGAGCACTGGAAAAAAGCCTGAAAACGCATAATAATCTACTTAAACCGAAAAAAGCCAGTTAAATGAGTTGACTGGCTTTTTTTATGGCTATATAATAACTATATTACAGGAGAATATATGACTGATCCGATCAAACGATACATCAACATTGTAGAATCAGCAACAGAAATCACAGACGACTGGTTCAAAGACGGGTTTGAAACTTACAAAATACCTGCTGAAGAAAAATACGAAATAGCAGACAAAGATGGTACTGTTCAAACACTGGAAGGTCCAGTATCTTACAAAAAAGGCTTCTACATTATGACTGGGCCAAAAGGAGAACAATATCCTATGCCGCCGGAAAAGTTTCGAGAACTTAAAGACGATCAAGGCAACGGCATTGCCACACCCAAGAAGATTATCAAAGTAGCAAAATTAGCCGATCACGATGGTGTTGTAAATACATCTTGGGGTGCCGCACTGGAATATTCCAAGGGCAACGATTATATTGTGAAGCACGGCCCTAATGACTACGGTGTAGTAAAAGCAGACATTTTTAAGAAAACATATAAAACAGGAGAATAATGTGGCAAAGATTTACGGCCCAGAAGAAAAAGCAAAACTAGAACGACTGATCAAAGAAGGATCAAATGTACTTCGCGAAGTAGAGGATCTTAACGAAGGACTTAAAGAAACCGTTAAGGCAGTAGCAGAAGAACTACAAATCAAACCTGCTATTATCAACAAGGCTATTAAGATTGCCCACAAAGATGATTGGCAAAAGCACGAAGAAGAGTGGGAAGAAATTGAAGGCATCTTGGGTATTACAAAAAATCTACCACAAGACAAAGAATAATAAATACTCCGAAGAAGGTAAGCTGGGCCATAAACCGCAACGAGAAAGGCAGTGTGAGCCAACAATCACATAAGGAGAAAAATGAGTTACGTCGACGCTTTCTATGACAGAGAGCAGGATGTTATCCACGTCGTTGAACGAGACGACAAAGGACAACGACACTTTAAAGAATATCCTGCACGTCACATCTTTTATTACGAAGATCCTCGCGGCAAATACCAATCAATATTTGGAGATCCTGTTGCTCGCGTGAGTTGTAAAAACATCAAAGAACTACGCAAAGAACTTGCAATTCATTCTAACAAGAAATTATACGAATCGGATATCAATCCAATTTATCGCTGTCTTGAGGACAACTATCTAAATACCGATGCACCTAAACTGAATGTAGCGTTTTTCGATATCGAGGTCGACTTCGATCCAGAAAGAGGCTATGCGTCACCGGAAGATGCATTTATGCCTATTACCAGTATCGCTGTTCATTTACAGTGGATGGACACACTGGTATGTCTTGCTATTCCTCCAAAGACTATGAGTATGGAAGAAGCGGAACGTGCCGTTGAAGACTTTGAAAACACAATGCTGTTCGAAACAGAAAGAGAAATGCTAGATGTGTTTTTAGATCTTATTGAAGATGCTGATATCTTAACTGGTTGGAACTCAGAAGGCTTTGATATTCCCTATACTGTAAACCGTGTCACAAAAGTTCTAAGCAAAGAAGATACCAGACGTTTCTGCTTGTGGAACCAACTTCCTAAAAAGCGTGAGTATGAAAAGTATGGAAAAACTTCTGTAACTTACGATTTAGTAGGTCGTGTGCATCTAGACTGTCTTGAACTGTACAGAAAGTATACCTATGAAGAACGACATACCTATCGACTAGATGCTATCGGTGAATTAGAGATTGGTGAAAACAAAACGGTATACGAAGGCACACTGGATCAGTTATATAACAACGACTTCAAAACGTTCATCGAATATAACAGACAGGATACCGCACTGTTAGACAAACTGGATAACAAACTTAAATTTCTCGATCTAGCAAATAAGATTGCTCACGAAAACACAGTGTTATTGCAAACAACAATGGGTGCTGTTGCTGTTACAGAACAGGCAATTATTAACGAAGCACACCGCAGAGGGTTTGTTGTTCCAAATCGTGTAAGGCGTGACGAACTTGGAAACACGGCAGCCGCTGGTGCGTATGTTGCATTTCCTAAAAAAGGAATTCATTCGTGGATCGGGTCAGTGGACATTAACTCACTGTATCCTTCAGTAATTCGTGCTCTTAATATGGGGCCAGAGACTATTGTTGGACAGCTACGCCAGGACGGAACTAAGGCATTCTTAGAAGCACAGATGGGCAAAGGCAAAAGTTTTGCCGGTGCTTGGGAAGGCATCTTTGGCAGTTTAGAATATACGGCTGTAATGGAAAAAGAAGTCGGACGTGAAATTACCATAGACTGGGAAGACGGAACTTCAGATACATTAAGTGCCGCTCAGATATACGATTTGGTATTTGAAAGCAATCAGCCGTGGATGCTCAGTGCAAACGGTACTATCTTCACATATGAAAAAGAAGGTATTATTCCAGGACTGCTAAAGCGTTGGTATGCTGAACGTAAAGAAATGCAAGGCAAACTCAAAGAATCAATCAAAGCCGGTAACGACATCGAAACTGAATACTGGGATAAGCGACAGTTAGTTAAGAAGATTAACTTAAACAGTTTGTATGGTGCTATTCTTAACGCCGGGTGTCGATTCTTTGATAACAGGATTGGTCAAAGTACTACCCTAACCGGCAGGCAGATCACAAAACATATGGCTGCCAAGATCAACGAGATCATCACCGGAGAATACGACCACGTAGGAAAAAGTATCATTTACGGCGACACAGACTCTTGTTATTTTTCAGCATATACCACGCTGAGAGACGACATCGAAAAAGGAAACCTTGCCTGGGATAAAGATTCTATAGTAGAATTGTACGACACTGTGGGCGACTCCGCCAGTGATACATTCCCTAAGTTTATGCAAGATGCATTTCATTGTCCTAAAACACGCGGCGACGTAATCAAAGCGGGCCGTGAAATTGTTGCAGAAAGCGGACTGTTTATTACTAAAAAACGCTATGCGGCTCTTGTGTACGATAATGAGGGTAAACGCCTAGATGTAGAAGGAAAGTCAGGAAAGATCAAGCCTATGGGCTTGGATTTGAAACGAAGTGATACTCCTGTTGTGATTCAGGATTTTTTGTCTGAAGTGCTAAGGCTAGTACTGGAAGGCAAAGAAAAAGAAGAAGTACTTGAATACATCACAGAGTTTAGAACAGAGTTCAAGGCTCGTCCGGGTTGGGAAAAAGGTTCACCTAAACGAGCAAACAAAATTACTGAATACCTTGCTAAAGAAAAGAAAGCGGGCAAGGCCAATATGCCCGGGCACGTTCGAGCTAGTATCAACTGGAACACGCTGAAACGATTAAACGACGACAAATATTCTGTAAGTATCACAGACGGTGCAAAGGTAATTGTGTGTAAGCTCAAAGACAATCCAATGGGCTTTACTTCAGTGGCGTACCCAGTTGACGAACTTCGTTTGCCTCAATGGTTTAAGGATTTACCTTTTGACGATTCGGCAATGGAGAATTCAGTGATCGATGAAAAACTTAAGAACCTAATCGGTGTTCTAGATTGGGATATTTCGAGCACACGAAATGATAACACGTTTAACAAACTGTTTGATTTTGGTGATTAATTATGTTGACTTTTAGTCAAAATCTAAATATAATCTTATTATAGGAGAAACTAATGAAAGATATTTTACAAGACATCGTAAGCCATACACAGAATCTTGGCTTTCTTACAACCGTAAAAGTCACAGGTGAAGACAGCGGGACAGCAATGTTTTCAATGGCGGATGATCGTTCTGTGATTATGGATGCAGAAACTCACAATCCGTATCCAGATATGCTGGGCACATTTGGAATGCCGCAACTGCAAAAGTTAAAGTATTTGCTGGACGGGTCAGAGTACAAAGAAGAAGCAAAGATTACTATTACCAGTGCAGAACGCAATGGTGATACTATCCCGGTAGGCATTCACTTTGAAAACAAAGACGGAGACTTCAAGAACGACTATCGTTTTATGAATCAGGAAATCATCAATGAGAAGATGAAAACCGTAAAGTTCAAAGGTGTAAAGTGGGATGTAGAAGTAGAGCCTTCGGTTAGTGCTGTACAGCGTTTTAACTTCCAGGCAGGTGCTAACTCGGAGCATCCTACATTCCTTGCTAGAACAGAAGGCGGCAACTTGAAGTTTATTTTTGGTGATGCTAGCACACACGGTGGTGAGTTTGTGTTTGCTCAAGATGTTACTGGTACATTGGATCGTGGTTGGACGTGGCCTGTTGCTCCTGTTCTTGCTATTCTTAAAATTGCAGATGTCAACAACACAAAGATGAGCTTGTCCAACGAAGGTGCAATTCAGATTACACTCGATTCAGGTTTGGCAACTTACAAATATATTGTTCCAGCACAGGCGGCCTAAATAGCTTTATGAAAAAACAAGTAGATTTAACTCCATTACAGAAAGACTATGCTGTATATCTGCCTGCTATTAGTAGTTTTTACAGCGGATATGTTTCAAAGCAAAGAGAAAAAGAGTTTATTCCCAAAGATCGCATTCCTAAAGGATTTGATCGTGGTATTGAGGGTATGAACTTTCTCAACGAAGAAGCAGGATACTTTACATACAAGTATGGCCTGTATTCTGCAGGACACGCTCAACTAAATCTTGCAAAAGCATCCAGCCACGACGGTATGGTAATTGATCGAGATCGTAACAAAACAATGATCTTAGGCGACTCGGGTGGTTATCAGGTAGGTAAGGGTGTTCTTAAGTTCGATTGGCTGAACTTCGAAGGTGCGGCAGCGAACAAAGTTCGCGACGATATTCTTAACTGGTTAGAGCACACAGCAGACTGGTCAATGTTACTTGACGTACCTACCTGGGCTTGTGACCATATTCACGCTCCAAAGACAGGACTGAAAAGCTTTGAAGACTGCCTCGACAAAACTCGATTTAATAACGAGTACTGGCTGAATCGCAGACAGGGCAAAACCAAGTTCCTTAACGTGCTACAGGGTTCCGACTGGGAGACTGCTGAAAAGTGGTACGAAGGTGTTAAAGAATACTCGGATGAAAACGTTTGGGGTGATAAGGCCTGCGAAGGTTGGGCAATGGGTGGTGCTAATATGTGTAAAATGCCTATCACGCTACGCAGATTGATCACTATGAAGTTTGACGGTATGTTAGAAGGCAAAGACTGGATGCACTTCTTGGGTACTGCACAGTTAGATTGGTCGTGCTATTTAACTAGCATTCAGCGTCAAGTTAGAAAGCATATTAATCCTAACTTTACTGTATCATTTGACTGTGCTAGTCCTTTCATTGCTACAGCACACGGCCTTGTATACACAAACGCACAGCATTCTGCAAAGCGTTGGAGTGTTATTATGGACAAAGCACCAGATAACAAAGCACTTGCAGAACAACACGATATTCCGTTTCCGTTTGAATCAGAAATTGGCAGACGTTTGTCAATCGCTGACATCTGTCACTATGCTCCTGGAATGGAAAATAAAATTGGTAAGATTGGAAAGACATCGTGGGATAGTTTCGCATATGCACTAATGATGGGGCATAACGTATACTGTCACATTGTTGCTGTACAACGTGCTAATCAGCTTATGGATATCGAACGTGCTAAAGCACAGCCTGACTGGAGACAGTGGAAGAAAGTTAAACAAGCAGACAAGAGCGATGAATACTCAGAATGGGTCCCACGAAACATCTTGTACTTTGATCGTTTTGTGGAAGAGCTTTTTGAGTGCGACACAAAGGAATCTGCATTTGCAATGATCAAAGAAGCAGACAGCTTCTTGAAAGATCTCGAAGGTGCAAGATTACGCGGTGGTGTTACTAATATATCAAACTCGCTGTTTACAGAAGTAAACGAAAACGGTGACGAAGAAGAACCGTGGACAGACGATCGTGAAGATCAAGAACTTGACAAATTAGAAGCAGAACTAAATCAAGAGGACTAGTTATGGATCTTTTAGAGCAAATTAGAATTCTCGAAAAAGAACACGCAAGCCTAAATAAAAAGATAGACGGAATGGAGAAGACCGGAGTGTTCAAGGATGAACAACTGTCTGAAGCAAAAAGAAAACGGTTGCAAATTAAAGAACAACTTGTTATACTAAGAAAAAGACAGTTTGAACAACAACACGAAACACTGGATTGGGACGAATGAAAAGAGATTACGAAACAGGTGTTGCAGAAGATGTAGTATTCTTCAAAGGTATCGAAGTTGAACATACTCCTGCACACAATATGATGACGCTGTTTGTCACAGGTATACAGGACACTGCGGAGATTGAACAGCGTTTAGTACACAGTCAATTCGAATTACCTATTAATCATATTTTCTTTGGTGCGAATCACAGTTTTAACCCTAAGTCATTTGCCGACTGGGATTCTTGGGAAGCTATGATTATACACTTTCTCAATAAAGACTATCTCTGCACACTGGATATTCCAATCAGTTATGCAGAACAGTTTCTGGAAGGTCCTCTCACTGAATCCGACTATTTTATTCCGCAGATTCGTGTGCCACTGCCCTACATTAGTCAGTGGAACTACAATACTATGATTAAAATCGACGACAAAGATTTTCGTGCGTCAAATCCAGGTGTATGGTGTCATCGACTGCACGATCTTATGGATACAAACGTTTTTACACCTTGGGAAAAATACAAAGGCGATGAGGTTTTAAAATGACTGAATACCAAAAACAAACTTATAGGGTAAAAACTCTCAAGAACAATGTAAAAGTAGGTGATCGAATTCCGAGTCCTAAAAATGACGGTGATGTAGGAAGATGGGTTGACGATACATTGTCGGCAAACGGATATAGCATTGATAAATTCGGCGATGTTGATTTACCAATCGAAGGTGTAGAAAATAAAACAAGAAAGCGTGGTAGCAAAGCCGCTCATAACACCGGATCGATGACTGTGAAAGATATCAAAAATACAGAAAACTGGTATGAAACTAGATATTATAAAAAGACACTTAATCGAAATACTGTAGAATGGGACGCAGATTTTGATGAAGTAGTTGACGCTACCTGTATCGATTTAGATTTGCCAGAAATACAAGAACAATTAGAAAAGGCTTACGACAATCTTCGAGGTAAAATTCTAGAAGGAGATACTCGAAAAAACATCACTAGCGATTGTAAAACTGCTGTGTTAGATGGTTATGTTAGAGAAGGATCATATAGATATAGAATCAGCAATAAAGCTATGAAAGAATTTGAATCACTATCAAGAACTAAAACCACCAGAAGGAATTTATTTGAAGGCTTATGAATATTAAACAAGACACTCGTCCTAAGAAAATGATTTGGGTGACTTTCGACAAGGAAGGAGTCCATTATTATCCAGGTGCAGACACTGATCCTAAACTGGCAACAGGTGATTGGGACGATGTAAGTTTCCTTGGATATCTACACCGACACATTTTTAAGTTTAAAGTTTGGATCGAAGTGTTTCACGACGATCGAGACATTGAGTTTATTCAGTTCAAGCGTTGGTTGCAACGTCTATATGAAGAAGTTGATCATTCAACTTCCGTGCTAGAACTGAATCACAAGAGTTGCGAAATGATTTCTGATGAATTACATCAGCAAATTGTAGAGCAATACCCAGGCCGTGAGGTTTGGATTGAAGTCTCCGAAGACGGAGAGAATGGTTCATTCATCAAATATTAATAGGAACAATGATGAAACAACAAGTAGAAAAAATCTTTAATGATCTTGATGCATATCGCGACTTTTGTCGTTATGAGTTACGTGAGTTTGACCCTGCTCATTTATATGATAAAAGTAATTTTAATTACCGAGCGTTCATGGTATACAGAAACAAAGGTAAAGATTACAAATTCAACACGTTCATTAAAAGAAAAAGCTACAAAAAATGAAAATTTTTCTAGTAGATCTAGAAGCAGTAGAAACACGTTACACAGGCGAGTGGAAAACCCACTTGCCTGCTCTGCTTCGTAAAAGAGGATATGATGTACATGTCATTGAAGGCCCGACTGATATACCGCCTGCTACTACTCCGGGTGCGTTTCTTAACTTTGGTGGTACTAATATTTACAAAGCTTCGCAGGTTGAAAAGATCTCTAG
>Ga0102945_1000674_pt1 | contig 10175 bp, 11 predicted proteins | sample SalPonred_H2O_MG_FD_78207 | JGI IMG/M metagenome (GOLD analysis project Ga0102945, IMG submission 78207) | Salt pond water microbial communities from South San Francisco under conditions of wetland restoration - Salt Pond MetaG R2_restored_H2O_MG ...
AATAAATCAGCCTGAGCGTATATCTGATGGTGTGTGGGGGGCGCAAGAATGACAAACATGTCTAGCAAAACGTTTCCATCGGGCCGCCTTCGAATGGTGAGCTTTGAACCTAGGGAACAGCAGTTGACCTTGACGTGGGAAAACAAGACCGTCACGTCGTATCGTCCGGTGCCAGAGGAAATCTATCAGCGCCTTTGCCGGGCGCCCAACCCTAGTACCTACGTCGAAGACCGGATTGCCGAAGAGTACCCAAAAGTCCAACCGCCACGTCCAAAGGGACCGTCTGAGGCCGCTAAAAAACTAGACGACTTGTTTGGCAACTAATGGTGAATCGTTAGGACAACAAGTCAGCGAAAAAGAACACGTCAAGTCGATAGAGATTTCGGTCTTTACTCATGGCTGTTTTAAACCAGACAAGGTTTTTGTTGGCTGAATTTGGCCTCACAATGCGCGGCTTGATTTTTCTGAGCGCGAGTGTGTAATGCCTACTTTTTTTGAAACGGCCTGTCTTGAAGGGCAAATCGGGGACGTTAAATTCTTTTTAGAGAAGAGTTATCCTGTCAACAAACGTGACGCGAACGGTCTGACACCGATTATGCTCGCGGCCTCGATGGGGCACATGAGTGTGTGTTTGTTATTGCTACGATATGGTGCTGATGTTGATTTGTTAAACGACAAACAACAGACGGCAGCGATGTTGGCTCAACAAGGTGGTTTTTTGATGCTAGCCAAGTTGTTGTGCGGCAAGTCCGAACGAAGAAAAAAGCGTCGATCTGGCCAACTTTTGCTGAGTCATGAAACCGACAGCACACGCTTAGCCGGCTTGTTGTCCTATGGTCTGAGCCGCGGGTTCTTGTCGGATATTCAAATCTACGGTTATCTACCAAGCTTACGCACCAAACCCAAGCGTTTTGCTTTGGTTTGTCAGGCCTTAAAGGCCGCTGGGATCGTACTTCGGGATCGAGAACCGGAGATCGCCGTAGCCTACGCTGGGCAGCCGCAGGTGCGATTGAACAATCCCACAGATTTAGCAGCTTACGCAGAAAAACTCATGATGCAAATCGACTCACCACTGGCAATGCCTGTGGGTCTTTTGCAGCCCGACCAGGCATTTGCCGACTCAAGTAGACGGATTTAGTAGGTACGTAACCTAGCGATGTAGCTTGGCCTCAAGTGTTTGTGCCATTTGCAAGAATGCCCGGTCTTGGTCTTGAGCGCCAGTTAGCAAAACGCCAACGGGAAGGCCGGTTGAACCATGGCCGTAGGGTAGGGTGAGCCCAGGATTTCCCAGTGCGGTCCAGATCCGTCCAAATATTGGATCGCCCGTTTTATCTAAACCGTGTGGTGCTTGCCCAGCAGCCGCTGGCGCCAACAGAACATCCACGTCAGCAAAAAGGCTGGCAAGGGCGGCTTGTGCCTCTTTAACAATGGCGCGGGCAGCAAACAAACGTTCGACAGTCGTGGCGTAGCCTTCTTCAATCGCATTGATTAAGCGTTCAGAGCAGAGTTCTCGATGTGAGTGGTACTCGAAGCTCAGAGAAAGCGCTGATTCGGCCACCATGATGTCGATTTGAGCGTCTAGTAGGAATGAGAAAACCGCCGGGGCATCAATTTCTACGACACTCACGCCGGCTGCGCTTAATTGCTGGGCACAATCCAGAACGTTTTGTTGACAGTCAGCGTCGGCCTGGTCCCATTGGGGCGTGCGAAACAAGCCCACGCGTGGTGTGGCTATCACCGGTTCAGATGGCAGCACCAAGTCGTGTCGGCCACTGGCAGCGGCTGCAAGCAAAGCAACATCGGCAACGCAATGACCCATCGTGCCCACAGTATCCAGAGAGTCAGACAGCTGTTTGACGTTTACTCGGTTGATTAAGCCAAAGGATGGTTTATAGCCCACCACCCCACAAAAAGAAGCGGGTCGATAAATAGATGAGGACGTTTGCGTACCAAAGGCAAGTGGCACCATGTGGGCGGCGAGAGCCGCAGCCGAACCACTCGAGGAACCACCAGGCGTGTGTGCAAGATTGTGCGGGTTGGCGGTTTTACCCGGATGATAAAAAGCAAATTCAGTCGAGACGGTTTTACCCATCACAAATCCGCCCTGCTCCTTTGTGTTCACCACACACGGAGCATCCCAAATGGGTTGGTGGTGAGCGTAAATGGGCGAGCCATAGGTGGTTGGCATCTCGACGGTGTCGATGATGTCTTTGACCCCGACCGGTAACCCGAACAACAAACCTTCGGGTGCTTGCTTATCGAGGGCGTGAGCAGTTTCTAGTGCCGCTTCGGTGTTGATTGTTTGAAAAGCACCCACAGTTGGTTCAAATTCAGCCACCCGTTGAAGATAGGCTTGCATGAGCTCGGATGGTTTGAGCTTGCCTTGGCGGATCTGTTCGGCTGCGACGTGTGCGTGCAGGCGATAAAGGTCTTGTGTCATGGTCAATGGTGTGTCCTGATTGAAATGAAATGCGGTTTGGCTGATGTACTGTTCGAAAAATCTATCGAAAAAGCCAAAGAGAAACCAATTGAAAAATCTACCTGCAACTTAACGGTAAACCGCGCGCTCGGCGATGATGTTGCGGACACCACCGCGAGAATCAGCGGTGTCATTCATATATCTCGGCATGAGGTGAATGTGGACGTGGGGTACCGTCTGAGCGGCATGCGGACCGTCGTTGATGCCAATGTTGTAATCCACCGGCTCAAAAGCCGCATCGATCTGCACCTTGGCACGTTGCATTAACTGCCACAAACCATCCACCTCTTCACGGGACAGCATGAAGACCGAGCTGACGTGACGTTTGGGGATGATGAGGGTGTGTCCTGGATTGACGGGAAAAAGATCTCTGATCACAAAGCCGACGTCGTTTTGATCGAGATATTTGTCAGCAGAGAGATTACAAAATGGACAATTGTCATCGCGCTCGGTCGGTTGCGTCTGTGTCGTGGTGTTGATCATATTTGGTGGGCTCTTCATATTTGTTCGAGTGTTAAAACTCAGGCTCTGTTGTATACCTTGCGATGTGGTGTCGTAAAGACATGGCGGTATGGCCAAGCTCAGTGAGTTCGCCTAGCGAGGAATCGGGAAGTTGCTCTGCGAGTAACCATTGGCTAGCAATCGGCCAGAGGTTGGCTTCAAAGCGTTTATGAAAAAAAGCAAAATGACCAATCTCGGTTGCCTCAATGGTTTGTGGTGTTAAGCGTAAATGCCACTTTGTCGAGTTTGGGAAATTATGCAGTAACCGTTCAATCGCGGCTGTGGTGCCATAGGGATCATCGCTGATGCTAAGCGCTAATGTCTTTGCTGTTACAGCAGTGAAGCGGGCTTGTAGCGCGTCACAGGTTGCCGGATCCAAGTGACAAGATGCCCCTGGCTGTCGATAAGTATCGATGAATCGCGGTTCTTTTGTGACCCAGTCACGCACCACACCGGCTGGGGTGTCTTCTAGCCAGCCTAGCCGTTTACCCGGGAAGTAACCCATCGCGCGTGTCATGAATGGCATCAATAGATGCCATTTGACCCACATACCAAGGCGGGCAGAGCTTAAGTAGTCTGGCCAATAGGCGTGTTGCGCGCCCATCGTAAAGATTCGATCGATGTAAATACTGGTGGGCGCCAAACCGATCAACACGCCGCCCACGCTATGACCTACCACGCGAATAGGTTGTTCTGGACACTGTTGGCGACCGAAATGCAGGGCGGCCTCAAAGTCGCGCTGTCCCCAATCGATCCAACCGGCTTTGAAGCGCCGCAATGATGGTGGGGCTGAAAGTCCGATGCCCCGATAGTCATAGATCAAAACGTCAGCGCCTTGTTGGTGCAGATAGTGCGCAAAACGCCAGTAGTAGCGGCAGCGCACGGACGTGGCGGCGTTGATGACAATAAGGGGGCGCGAGGTGTCCGAGCGATTGGCCAAGTTGGCGTCGTGTCGCCACAAGAAACCACCGAGTGGATAACCGTCATCGGCGTTAAATCTGATGGCTAGACCGGTGATATCGGTGTCTGGCATGGCGTGTGGAACACTAAAATAGTTACATGTGGGTCTAGATTACCCGAATCCCTGCCTATATAGACGGTGGTTGACGGTCGGTTTAACTGTCGGTTTCGCAGTCCGTTTCGATGTCCGTTTCGTTTTCACTTTATGCATCGACAAATAAGCTATACAATTAATTCAACGTATCGGGAGAGACTGCTCAGGCAGCGCCGAAGGAGCAACCGCCCCGGAATCTCTCAGGCAAAAGGACCGGCACGTTCGCACACACTCTGAAGAGAGGTTGGATGTTGTCAATCCACCCACCGCAGGAGCAAGTCTGACAGTCGTCAGGCGAATCTCTCAGGTTTCAACACAGAGGGGGTCATGTTTACAAACAATGGGTTTGGGCATGCACCACTTTTTGACTGGTTGAACAGGGAGCAAACAACATGACACACTTTGCCGTCATTGGTGGTGGTATCACCGGCGTTACCTCTGCATACGCATTGGCTAAGCAAGGGCACCGCGTGACCTTAATTGAAAAAAAACGCTACCCTGGCATGGTGACCTCTTATGCCAATGGTGGACAATTGTCCGCTTCAAATGCTGAGGTTTGGAACAGCCCGGCGACACTGATCAAAGGCCTTAAGTGGATGTTCAAGGCCGATGCCCCTCTGTTGATGAATCCCAAGCCTAGTTGGCACAAGCTCAGTTGGATGGCGGAGTTCGTCGCGGCTATCCCAAAGTATGAACAAAACACGATTGCGACGACTCGTTTAGCCATTCAGGCGCGTGAACATTTGTACGCCTGGGCGGCTGAAGAGGGCATTGATTTTGATCAACAGTCATCCGGAATCCTGCATATCTATCGCGACAAAGCCGGCTTTGAGCAGGCTGCCAAAGTATCAGCGCTCTTGGCAAAAGGTGGTTTGCATCGTCAGGCCGTTACACCCGATGAAATGCGCGCCATTGAACCCACTTTAAAGGGACAGTATTACGGCGGCTTTTTTACTGAGACTGACACCACGGGAGACATTCATCGTTTCACGACTGGGCTGGCCAAAGCTTGTGAACGACTCGGCGTCACTTTGATGACCAATGCGGATGTCACCAAAGTCAGCGCCGATGGGCAAAGCGCCAGCGTTGATGTTCGTTACGGTGACCAACCCAATCAACCGATAGAGTCATTGTCGTTTGATGCACTGGTGGTTTGTGCAGGTGTGCGCAGCCGTGATTTGGCTGCACAACTCGGTGATCGCTTAAATGTCTACCCAGTCAAAGGCTATTCCATCACGGTGAACCTACTCGATGAGGACAGTCAACAAGCGGCGCCGCAAGTCAGCCTTTTAGACGATGAAACAAAAATCGTCACCAGTCGCTTGGGCAAAGATCGGTTCCGGGTTGCAGGCACTGCCGAGTTCAATGGTTACAACCTTGATATTCGTGCCGACCGTATACGTCCATTGACCCAGTGGGTTGAGCGCTGCTTTCCTGGCGTGGACACCCGCCAGAGTGTGCCGTGGGCGGGTCTGCGTCCTATGATGCCAAACATGCTGCCACGGGTTGGTGCCGGTAAGGTTTCCAATGTTTTTTACAACACGGGACATGGCCATTTGGGTTGGACGCTCTCTGCCATTACTGCGCACCAATTGGCTGAAGTCGTGAGCCAGAAGCGGCCCGAGTCTGCATTGGCGACCAACAGGTCTTTGACACCCTCTAGTGCGTCGTCTTAAGCACCGTCTTTATTAAGAAGCGATGAACTAGAAATTCGTCATCAGTCTTGTGAAGGAGCTTGCGCTGTTTGAGTTGAACCAATATGCCACAATCTCAAACTTCTATCCAAGCGGAAATGCCGTGTCAGCCATTTGACTTGCGGTGATCTTTTTACTGGCGCTCACCCAAACGGGTTGTGCCGTTGTGGCTGTGGCCGATGCGGTGGGCACGGTGGTTGGTACGACTGTTGAGGTGACCGCTGATGTGGTCGGTACCGCCGTTGATGTGGTCATCCCCGATTGAGAGAGGCTTTGGCTTGCACGATTTGCTAACCATAGCTGCTGGCAGTCGTTTCTATTTGTTTCAAAAACTCTTGTTCTACGGACCTACCGGCACAAACACTTCGGTATGTCTGGGCAATGGTAGATCGAGTTCAGTGGCCAAGGTTTGGAGCCGTGTTTGAAACAGGGTTTGGTCGCCGTCATGGATCTGATAGGACTCCATCCAGGTGGTGAGGCCCTTGTCATCGGTCTCTGGGCGCTTTAACAGCGCCACCTCTATACTCGGAAATTCAGTCATCAGCGTGGCTTGCAGTTTACGGGTGGCCTCGTGAACTTGCGGTGCCAATACCGAGTCGAACTTAAAATAAACATACAAATGCATCGCAGCCTCCTTTGTTCAGTTTAGCCCGCCTTTTTAAACGCTGGTAAGTGTGCTCCGCGGGTAATCCCTGAATCAAAACGATTTGCGTCGTGCTCGACGGTTGCCAACAATAGCCATGTATCAACAACCACTAACAATTGGAAACTACCGCATGAATCAATACGGCGTAGAAGTGCAAGCACCCGACATCAGTCGCTGGAAACCTGGGAACACGGGTGTTGACTATGTATGGCAATTCGACTCTGGCGTAGCGGGTCCGAACGTGATGATCCAATCGCTGACCCACGGGAATGAAATCTGTGGCGCCATCGTCATGGACTGGTTTCTTGCGCAAGGTTTCAAACCGAAATCAGGTGTGTTGACGTTATCGTTTGGAAACTTGGCCGCCTTTGGGCGCTGGGACCCGGATAACCCACAAATCAGTCGATATGCCGATGAGGATATGAACCGAGTGTGGGCAGACGATTATCTAAATAGCGATCAAACCTCACTCGAACTTGAGCGTGCGCGCGAATTGCTGCCTTTTGTTGAACAAGCCGATTACCTGTTGGACCTTCATTCCATGCGTGAGCCATGTGCGGCCCTGATGGTCTGTGGCGTGACGGGCAAAGGCGCTAGCAAAGCCGTGGCACTTTCTAAACGCCTTGGGTTGCCAGAATATCTCATGCACGACACGGGTCATCCCTCCGGCTTGCGCATGATTGAACGTCCTCAGTTTGCCGATCCAGATAACCCCAAGACGGCTATTTTGATTGAATGCGGTCAACATTGGGAAAAGTCCTCGGTCGACGTGGCGCGTGAAACCATGCTGCGGTTCTTAATCGAAATGGAAGTGCTGTCTAAAGAGACGGTGGACACGCATCTCAATCCCTCACTGCACACCACAAACTTTAAAGAGATTGCGGTTACAACAGCGGTCGTGGCCGAAGCCGATACCTTTAGCTTTGTTGAGCCCTACCAAGGCTTAGAAGTCATAGAAAAAAAGGGCACGGCGATTGCTCACAATGGCGATAAAGTTGTAGAAACACCCTACGACAACACGGTGCTCATCATGCCGACAGTTGCAGCGCAATGGCAACGTGGCACAACCATGGTTCGGTTAGGACGTTTGATTAGCGATTAGTCTCTTAACCGACAGCGCGTGCTGCCGGTCTAAAGACCTGCGCATTTTTGTAATAAGCGGGGTTTTGGTTGGCTGGGTCCACACCCGGCACTCCAAGCACTGGTAACGCAAAAAGTGTTGCGGCGCTTTCAAATTCGCCCGCTAACCAACGCTTGGCAATGATCGCATCAAGCCCCTCTGGGGGATTGGTCAGTAAGGCGCCTTCTATCTTTGGCCAGGGTTGATACAACACCTTGGCGATCATGCCAGGGTAGGGCCGCAGCGTCTTCTCTAGCACCGCATGACCGACAACCAATAGCCGGTGATGATTCCATAACTCACGGTGTGCAACGAATGCCTCGTACCACTCATGGTTGCGCAACCATTGCGCCAAACGTGGATCAGGTCCAATCAGGATGGCGCCACTCTCATCAAACACCGTGGCGGCATCCGAGGCTTTACTGCGCTCCGAATCAATCGGCTGGGCACAGTGGACTGCGTTGATAGCGGCTTTAAGACGCGGGTAAGTCAGCCACACGCAAGCATTTAAAAAGTCGTGCCAGTTTTTTGAGCGGGTGGGAACCAATCCCGTCTGACCGATTTGTTGCTCATATGCCCGTTGGCCCAAGCGATCAGTTTGCGACACAAACCGCACATTCTGTCCTGCTTGATTGGTGATCTGACTTGCCGCTGCCGCCGCGTTGAGTTGCTCATGGGTGGGCCATGAATCGAATGGCGAACAGACTGACAGAAAGCCTTCAAAGAGTGGGTGGTCGTCATAGTGAGGGTGCCAAGGTTCGGGCGCGAGTGGACGTGACATGAAAAGCCGGATTAGATTGGTAAGCAAATGACCAAGCGTTGATCATTTGCTTAGATGATAAACGAGAGCCGCCTACTTGCTTCTGTTCGTCTAGCTATTGCCTGTGATTACTCACTCGACGTATGGGGTGCTGTGAATGACACACCAGTGTCTTGGCAGGCTTGTTCGAGTGCCTGAATTACGTCAGTGGGCAATGCAATGCCGTCTGACAGTGCCTTCATTTTATTTTCCATCTCTATCTGACCGGGCAACTTGATTTCGTTTGTGTCAGAAAGCGGTGTGCCTTCAGTGATCATGCCTAGGCAATCGTTGATACGACTATAAAAAGAGTCCCATGATTGAAAGCGACTGATATCGATGGCCAGCATAAAGTGTCCGATATCTGATGGATCGCTTAAATTGCGATACAGATCTGGCGTTTGTTTTGCATAGTTAGCACCACTTAACACGCCAGCTAACAGATCAACAAATAGCGCGATTGCCGAGCCTTTGGGTCCTGCAAAAGGCAAAATGACACCATTCAGGGCGTCTGTCGGGTTGGTGGTTGGCTCACCATGGGCATTTAATGCCCAGTCTTTTGGGATTTCTGTTCCCTCGTGTACGGCACGGATAATCTTTCCCCGCGCAACAACGGAGGTGGCCATATCAGTCACAAGGGGTTTTTGATTGCCCATTGGCATGCCAAGAGCGATGGGATTAGTACCGAATACCGCTTCATTGGTACCGTACGCGGCCATTGTTGGCGGAGCATTGGAGCAGACTAAGGCGAAGCAACCTTCGTTAACAAGGGCTTCGGCATAGACTGCTGCAATACCGAAGTGATTGCTTCGTTGAACAGTGGCTGCAGCAATCCCAGTTTCTGCCACACGCGGTAACAAAGCCTGTACGGTGTGGTGACCAACCACTGCACCCATGCCATTATCACCGTCAACGAGCAATGTGCCGGGTGCAGTTTGTGACACTACGATTTTAGGGTTTGGATTAACAAGGCCCCGCTTTAGCCTGTCGCTGTAGATCGTGATGCGGCTGCTGCCATGCGAGTAAATACCCCGCATGTCGGCTTGAACCAATACATCTGCCACTTGCTTGGCTTGCTCGGGCGCCAAACCACGGGCCTGAAAGATGTTTTGCAAGCAGAGCATGAGCCATTGCACCGAAACCATGATTGATGGCTTACGATTTGCCGGCGAGACAGTCAACGTCTTTTTATCCATTGCTAATCCAAATCGATTACGTCAAGCCAAGCGCTTTGAGTTTTTCCGTCAGACCTAAGATGTCGACTGTTGTTTCGCCAGCTTCGATACGCTTGCGGATGTCGTCCTCTTTGGCTTCCCGAGCAGCAGCCGATGCTAAAGTGCTTTGCGCGTCTTCAGCCTTAACCACCACCACGCCGTCCCTGTCGCCCATCACAATATCGCCTGCAGACACAGCAACACCGCCGCAAATGATGGGTTGATTGACTTTACCGGGTTGGGCTTTGTTCGTCCCTTTGATGGACAGGCCACGACAAAATACGGGGAAGTCCAAATCGAGGATGGTGTTGGCGTCTCTGACAGCGCCATCGATGATCAAACCGACGATGCCGCATCGCAGGGCGGCTAGTGTCAATAGGTCTCCCCAAGGACCAGCTTCCATGAATCCTTTTGCATCGACCACCAAAACATCACCAGGCTTGGCTTTGGTCAGGGCGTAGTGAATCATCAGATTATCGTCTGGTCGCGTGTCCACAGTGAGTGCTCGACCGATCAAACGACCGGCTGGGTCGATGGGTTTGATTTCGTTATCCATGGCGCCGGTTTGTCCTTGGGCTTCGTGGATAGTGGCCGATCCAAGGGCTTTGAGTTGCTCTAGGACGTCTTGTGTAATGGACATATTTTTTCTCCGAATGGTTAATGGGGGT
>Ga0102945_1000675_pt1 | contig 10167 bp, 17 predicted proteins | sample SalPonred_H2O_MG_FD_78207 | JGI IMG/M metagenome (GOLD analysis project Ga0102945, IMG submission 78207) | Salt pond water microbial communities from South San Francisco under conditions of wetland restoration - Salt Pond MetaG R2_restored_H2O_MG ...
AAACTTAAAGATAAAAGAAACAAATCAAACTCATCATCTAACAAACAAAAGTTACAGAAGATGATTGACAAGATTGAGAGTGATTACAAAAAAGGAAAGTTTTTAACTGAAGCTCCTATCTTTAATACTTTAAACAATCCACGATTCAAAAAGGCAACAAGTGATTTAGTTAAGAACAAAAAAGTTAAAAATCCTGAAACAGGTAAAGATGTTCAAGTAACCACTGCACTTAAAGATAAAGACCACCCTGCACATAACCAAGCTAAATCGTTTTTCCAACGATTAAAAGGAATGGTGAAGAATGAATCACTAAACGAAGATTGTTGGAAGGGATATAAACAAGTTGGTGGTAAGATGAAAAATGGTAAGATGGTTCCAAATTGTGTTCCAACTAACAAATCAATAAAATCTGAGTATGCATCAAACCAAACCCTTTCTTATTTACCAGCAGATGAAGAAGAAATCGAAAAGATGAATGAGACAATGATTCGTAGAGCTGGTGAAATTGTCAAACAACTCGTTCCAAAAGATACCCTATCAAGATTCGCATCAGATGGTCAAAAGAACGCAGAGTTCGTTAAGAATATAGTGAGAGATTTAACTCAATCACTTAACAAGTTTTACAAGAACCACGATATATCAGTTAGAATCAAAGAAAACGAAGAAGATTCTAATGTAGATATGGTTTTAGGTGTATTAAGTATCCTAAAACAAATCGATGATAAAGAAAACCGCAAACGAGTTGCGGTGGATATGATTAAAAAATTTAAAGAACAAGACATAGATTTCGATTATCAAGAATTTATTGATTTGATGAAAGAATACTCTATGGGGTCATACGAATACAACAAATAGGAGAAAATAGATTATGGCAATTGTACCAAAAGGAATTATCGTTCATTCAATGGCAGAATACTTAAAGATGCCTGAAGGACCAATGAAGGCTCACGATTTCTTAAAATCAGTAAAACTTTCAGTTCATGGTTTCATTCACCCAGATGGAACTTATGAAAAGATGATTGAATCACCAAACAAGGCTGCACATGCTGGTGCATCTAAATGGGCTGGATTAGAACACTTAAACTCACACTTCTTAGGATTTGAGTTATTAGTACCAGGAGAACACGATTTTGGTACTTTCTCAAAAGCTATTGAAACACCAGGAACTTACACCCAAGCTCAGTTTGATACTGCAGTAGCTACTTGTAAATGGTGGATGGAACAATACAACATTCCAGCAGAGAATGTAGTAAGACACTCAGATTGTAGTGGTGATGATGTAAGAGGAGCTGGAAAAGGTAAAACAGACCCAGGTTCTGCTTTTGATTGGGATAGGTTTAAAAAAGAACTTGTTGCGTAATAATAAAAATAAAATGTTATGATATTTAATTTATATAAGAGGATAGTTGATTGGATTATAGAAAACCCCTTTCTATCATCTTATATTGCAACAGTTAAAGGAATAATAATAGGAATTATTATTTGTAAATTTTTAATAAAATAAATCAGTTACGAAAAGGAGTTACGATATGTTTAATTTTATAAGGAGAAATTGGATGGCTTTTAAAGACATTTTTAAAGACAACAACGATATCAACGAAAAATCAGTAGTTGGTTTCGCTTCATTTGCAATCATGGCAATCTTTGCTGCTGCAGATATCGTAACTGGTGTATTAGGACAACAGTTAGAGATTAGTGATACTATTTTTAACTCTTTTGTTATCATTACTTTAGGTTCTTTTGGAATCGCTGAGGCTGGTAACATTTTTGGTAAAAAATAAATTAAAAAATAGGATAGGTTATGATATATTGGTTTACAGGCCAACCCGGTCATGGTAAGACCGTATTGGGTAAAAAGTTACACAATTTTTTAAAAACAGAGAAAAGAAACTGGCGTAAAGATGTTTTCCACTTAGATGGAGATGATTTACGCGAACTAACAGTTAATAAGGATTATTCCGAACAAGGAAGAATAAACAACATCAGAAACGCTCAGATGATTGCTGAATATCTTCACAAGAACGATTGTGATGTTGTTGTTTCCCTTGTTGCTCCATATCGTTGGTTACGAGAAGAATTCAAAGAAAGAATTGGTTATTCAGACTTCCAAGAATTTTATGTACACACAACAGAACCTCGCGAGAGAGACCACTTTCATGCGAAGGATTATGAAGCACCAGAAGTTGAGTTCATTGATGTAGATACTACACACGATGACCCAAAAGAATCATTTTCAAAAATTATCAATCATTTAACAAAATTAAATAAGTTATAGTATGGCTAATATAAAGGCAAAAGCAGACAAAGAAAGTTCATCATCAGATGTAAAATATTCATTCTTTGCTGGAAGATGGCAACCACTTCACAAAGGTCATTTGTGGTTAATTAACGAACGATTAAAAGAAGGGTATAATGTTTGGTTAGGAATCAGAGATGTAAAACCAGATGAAAAGAATCCTTGGACTGCAGAAGAAGTTTTAGAAATGGTAAAAGAAGGACCACTCAAAGAACTCATTGAAGATGGTAAAGTTCTACCAACTATTATACCTGATATAGAATCAATCAATTATGGTCGAGGTGTTGGTTATGATATTATTGAACACGTACCACCTCAAGAAATTGGTGAAATCTCTGCTACATCAATACGAAATCAGATGAAAAATGAAGGTCTACTATAATGAGTCCTTGGAAACTTATTTATTGTTTTACAAAAAGATTATCACAAAGTCAAGAAAAATTTGAAAATATTCTGTATTCTTTAAATAAATCTATTGAATTATCTTCAAGATTTCATGATGTAAAAATAATTACAGATACAGAAACATTAAAATATTTAAATAATTTACAAGTAGAAAAAGAATTGTTTGAATTTGGTCATTTACACTTTTTAGATGATATAAAAATATCAATACTACCTCATATTAAAGAAAATGAAATATTGATTGACCCTGATGTTTTTCTTTATAAAGAACTTATAGTATCAGTTGAGTGTGATTTATTTGCAGAAAGACCAGAGAATATAAATGATAGGTGGTACATTAAGGATTATAATTTATCAAAAAAATTTAAATTTTCAAAACATATAAAACTTGATTCTAAAAGTGGAAATGTTACAAACATTGGAATATTAAAATTTTTTAATAAAAATTTACTTAAAAAATACATAGAAGAATATAACTTTGTAAAATCAATTGCTCTTGAACAAAATGATAATTTATATAGTTTTCCTACTTTTTCAATCTTATTAGGTCAGTTGTTGTTGCAGAATATTATTGATAAAAATGATTATAGAGTAAGTTATGCTAAACTTAATACTCACAATAAATACTATCATCTTGCTGGAGAGCAAAAGTATGATATTAATTATTTAAAAAATATTATTGAAAAGACACTTCAAAGACCAATTATTTAATGGTATCATATAAAAGACATATTTTAAAAACGATATCTTGGAGAATTATAGGTACATTAGACACAATGATTCTTTCATGGATAATTACAGGTTCTTGGAAAGTTGGATTAGCTATTGGTGGGGTTGAAATAATAACAAAAATGGTTCTTTATTTTTTACATGAAAGAATATGGTATAGATTTAGTAAATTTGGAATAAATAAAAGTGATGATTAATTTTAACAATTTAAAATACTATGATAAACCTTATAAACATCTTGTAATAGATGATTTTTTTAATGATCCATTAATATACAAAAAATTATATGATGATTCTGGAAATCAAAGAATAGAGTATAATGGAATTGATGGTATAAAAAATAGGGATGATTTAAAAAAATATTTTCATGAAAATGTTTTACCTTTTTTATTAGATAAAATAGAAGAATATTTTGGCGAAGTTGATAGGGATGTTTGGGTAGAAGATGTTCATATTAAGAATGATTCTTGGGAAAAGAGAATAAGTAATAATCCAGAATTCATATCTTCAGAATATTTAATAGGTAGAGCATCTCATATAGATGGACCTTCTAAAAAATATCCAATGTTAATTTACTTTGATGATGGTAATGAAGAGCAAGGAATACCTAATTATGCTGGTTCTTTTCAATTAATGAATTGGGAAAATCCAGATGAAGTTTTGAAAACTATTGATTTTAAAAATAATAGGGCACTTATATTTGAGGCAAGTTGTATATCGTTTCACAAATACTGGTGTAGACCAAAAAATAGATTTAATTTAAATATACCCATTATCAGTAATAAAAATAATCACGAATTGACACAACATTATAAAAATAAAGAATAATCTATCAAAAAGTAATAACATACTATACTTATAATAAAATAGATTAGTATGGAAAATAAAAACGAAAAGATATTCCCTAACTTTGACCCAACTTCTGATTTATCTCAAGCAGGTAAACAAAGAAGAATGAAACGAGGTTTAGGTGCACAACCACTTCTAAAATCAGAGATACAAGAAGCACAATCCAAAGCCCGTTCTGCAATGGAGGCTGCTCGTTTATTGGGTGTATCCTATAACACTTATAAAAAGTACGCGAGAAAATACGAAATCTTTGAGGATTTAAAAAATCCGAATGGAGATGGTATTCGTAAAGGTTACAATATCAAACGAGGTAAGTTTTCTCTAGATGATATTTTAAAAGGTAAGTACCCAGATTATCCTGTTTGGAAACTCAAACAAAGACTACTACACAATGGGTATATGTTAGAGAAATGTAACAATTGTGGTTTTGAAGAACAACGATTAATCGATGGTAAAGTTCCTTTAGTTCTTGACCACATTGATGGCGATAGATGTAACCACAAATACGAAAACCTAAGAATGTTATGTTTCAATTGTTCATTCTTAATCAACGGAAATCTTTCAGGTCCTAAAAAAGAATACGAGTACTAATGATTTTATATTCAAATGGTTGTTCTCATTCAAGAGGTGCTTGTACACTTGATATTAGAGATTCGCATCCTCTGATAACAATGTCATCTTTGGTGGGTAAAGATAATTATAAAATTTTACAATACGATCAAATAAACCCAAATCCCTATACTTTTTCAAATCATCATGAAATAATTAGTAAAATTAAAAAAAATAATCATTATTTGGTATACCAACCACACTTTGGTAAATCCAATGAAAGAATATTTTTTGAATCTATTAATTTTTTATACGAATGTATTCAAAATAAATTAAATATAGACTATTCTGTGATACAGTGGTCTGGTGTTAATAGAACAATTTCTTCAAGACCATCTGATCAACCACCAAATTATTGTGATTTAGTGGATGTAAATCCACATGATAATTCAGAGTTAGGACTTAAATTTGAACCTTGGGCATCTGCATCAACTTTACAATATATGAAAATATTACAAAGTTTGTATGAAAAATATAATGTTGAATATGTATTTATTCCATACATGGAAGTGGGTAGTGATGTGTTTGATAAATACCCTATTTCTAAAAATTTAGATTTATCAAGATTCACAATACACCCAACAGTTGGCCATAGAAATGAATTCAGAAAAAAATGTTTAGTTTGTGATGCACATGGTCATCCATCTCAACTTGGAAGTTATATTTTAAGTTCCATGACACTTGATTTATTTGGACTAAATAATTCTTTAATTGGTATTTATGATTACTATGGAGATAGATTTTATTCAGATGTATATAAAAAACACCATGGAATTAGTTGGATAAAAGAAAATTATAATAAACTTGGAGATGCAACCGAAGCTATAATTAATAAATTTAGATAATGAGTTATATAATTGGAAAACCTTGTGACGGTGTATGTGATACGGCTTGTGTAGATGTGTGTCCTGTGGATTGTATCCATGGTCCTATTGATATTGATGGAATGGGTAAAGAAGTTGAAGGTATGAGTTTAGAAGAACTTGTTGGAAAACAACTTTATATTAACCCTGATGAATGTATTGATTGTGGGGCTTGTTTACCCGAATGCCCAGTTCATGCTATTTATGATTCAGAACAACAAACAATCTTCAAAGAAGGTAATGATGAATCTGTACGTAAAAACTATGAATTTTTTGGAAAGGAGTGGAATCTATGATAATACTCACAAATGGTTGTTCACATACGAGAGGTGCTTGTAGAAATTGTTATGAAGATAGTTATGCTTCTATTGTAACAAAATCTTTGATAGGTACTGATTATATTCAAGTAACCTTACGTGAATATAGTATAAATAGTTTTACATTTACACCAATTATTAATTTGATAAAAGAAAATCCAACTAAAGATATACATATCCTTTTGGCAGATTATGGTAAGTCAAATGAATTAATATTTTTTGAAACTTTAAACATATTATATCAACTTGATAAACATAATATAAAAATTGATTTTTCTATAATACAATGGACTGGTCCTAACAGGAGAGTTCATTCTTTATTTGATAAAATAATTAAAGTAAATCCATATGATAATTATGAATATGGTGTAAAATTTGAACCTTGGGCATCTGCAACAACATTACAATATATTCTAACTATTCAAAACGAACTTGAAAAGAGAAATATAAATTATTGTTTTGTTCCATATATGGAAGTCCACAGTGATCATAATATAGATTTTAATTTAACCGAATTTTTAAATTTGAAAAGATTTACTACACACCCATTTGAAGGTCACAGAAATGATTTTAGATATAGAAATTTATGCTGTGATGTATCCGGCCACCCTTCTTTACTTGGAAATTATGTATTAGCTGGTAAAGTTCTTGATATTTTAGGATATCCTGATTCTATACTCGGTTTTTATGATTATTTTAATAAAACAAAACTTGGAATGTCACCACATCTCGGCTTAACAGATTATGTAATAGATAATAAAAGTATAATTCAAAAATTAAAAGGTAGACTTGGGGATGCTACTAAATCTGAATTAAAAAAAATAGGATTATGATAGTATATATTAACGGGTGCTCTCATACAAAGGGAGGTGAAGACAACTTTTCTAATTCTTATGTTGATATTGTTGTTAAAGAGTTATCTGATGAACCACATGAAAGTATTATTTTAGATAATGGTTTAAATAATAAAAAGTTAAAAAAAATAATTAACACAAACAAACAAAATTGTGTTTATAAACATGCTTTTTATGGTAAATCGAATGATTTAATAATGTTAGAAACTATAAATTTTATTTATTCTATGAATAGTCTAAATAAAAAAATAGATTTATTATTAATCCAATGGACAGGTGTTAATAGAAGGTTTCAATCCGAACCAAATGGGGATGTAACTAATATAAATCCTCATGATTTACCAGATAGAGGCTTGAAATTTGAACCTATAGCTACTGAACAAACATTACAATATATGAAACTTATACAAGATTTGTGTATTTTATATAATATTGATTATGTATGTGTTCCTTACATGGAAGTTGATGAATCTGTTTTAAAAGATAATATTTTTAAAAATGATATTGATTTTTCTAAATATACATGTCCAATAGAGATAGGACATAGAAATGAATTTAGAAAAAATGGATGGGCAATGGATATACATGGACATCCTAATGGAATGGGTATTTATAAGTTAGCAGAAATGATTTTAAAAATTCTTGGTAAATCAACTTTAAGAGATATAAATTTTTATTTTAGTCATAAAGAAAGTAATTATTATGTTGATAGCAAACAATTTGAACTAAACAAAAAATATTATAAAGAATTGGGTGAGGGCTTTATTCCAAAAAATATTATAAAAAAACTTTTTTAATCCAATAATTTTTCGTATATTTGTAAACAAATAAATATTTATATATAATTAACATTAAACAAAAAGAAATGGCAAAGTATTTCGAAGTTACAGTTGAAGTGGAAGTTGCAACACTTAAAAACGGCAACCCAAAATTGAAAAAAGAAATCTACTTAGTAGATGCACAATCAGTAACCGAAGCAGAAGCTAGAGTAGTATCGGACTTCGAACAAAGTGGTATGCAGATTGACTACAAAGTAAGTGGAGCAAAAGAAAGTAGAATCATTAGAGTTATTGAGTAAAAAAATTAAAATTTAAACCAATTTATCAAACTTTTTTTATCAAACCTTTATATTTATACTTGTGGGGAGGAAGAAAAAATATCATACTGAAGAAGAAAAACGAGAAGCAAAAAGAGCTCGTTGGAATCGTTGGTATGAAAAGAATAAAGACTCTTTAAACAAGAAGCGTATGGAGGATTATTATGATAAAAAATCTTGATGAATATAACAAGTTCATTGAAAGTTGTAAAAAGAAGGTCTATTTAGAGCCAATTCATAAACATCATATAGTTCCTAAGTTTATGGGAGGTAGTGATGATAAAGAAAATCTTATAGAATTATCAGTATCAGACCACTTTAAAGCTCATGAAATACTTGCTAGAACCGTTAGTAAGAAATTCAAAAGTAAAGCTTGGTGGTCTGTTGCAACTCTTAAAGATGGTTGGAGTGGCGATGTAGAGTCAATAATTGAAAATTTGAGATTGAATTCATTGGGAGATAAAAATCCTTTTTATGGTAGAACACATAGTGAAGAAACCAAAAGGAAGATGTCCGAAAATCATTCATATTGGTTCAGAGGTAAAACTTATGAAGAAATATATGGTAATGATGCAGATGAGATGAAACGAAAAATTAGTAAATCTAAAGACAAATTTAAAAAACCTGTTTTACAACTTGATATGGATGGAAGCCTGATTAGAGAGTGGGAATCTCAGAAACAAGCAAAACGAGAAACTGGCATAGGTCATATTGGAGATGTTTGTAATGGGAAACGAAATCATGCAGGGGGTTATAAATGGAAATTAAAAAATGAGTAAAGAGCCACAAATTAAAGAAGAAGAAGTAAAGACCACAATAGCAAAGAGAGTTCCGCCAGGTGATAGGTGGAGTCCGCTTTCTAATACTACTGTCGTATTAGATTCACTTACTGATTGTCTTGAATTCATTTATCAAGACACCGGTAAAACTCAATTCTACATGGATGCTCGTGAAGGGTATGTTTATATTGTAGATAAAGAGGAAATTATTATTGAACCAGAACCAGAAAAGAGATGGAGTTTATACGGTGAAGATTAGAAAATACATATTATCTTTATTGTTTGTATTCGCAAGTTTTTTTCCAAAATCAGGTCTAATTCAACAAGACAAGAGTCTACAAGAATTAGAAGAAGATGGAGATATATTCTTGGGAATTTAGTATTCCATAACTTTTCTATATTTATAGAAGTTAAACCAATGTAAAAAAAGGAAAAAAAACCATGGGTGTAATTTCAGTAATTTTATTAATCGCAGTTTTAGGTGCAGGTGTATATTTCTTTATTAAAAAATCAAAGGAATCAAAACATGAACCAAAAAAACCAACAAACTATGATTCAATAAAATCAACAACGAAGTCAAAGAAGACTTCATCAGCTAAAGGATTTGATACAAGTTCTTTAGATGAAAAAAAGTAAGTTAAATCAAACAAAAACAAATTAATTATGACAACTTTTTTAGTTATTTTAGGATTGCTTGTAATCGGTGCAGGTGTTTATTACTTCCTTATCAAAACCGGTAAAATTAAGGATGAGGATGGGGACTTAATCGCAGATGTGGTTGAGGACAAAGTAGAGGACATCAAAGAGGATGTTCAAGAAGTGGTTAAGAAAACCAAAACACGAGTAAAGAAAGTTAAAGAAGAAATTAAAGATGTTGTAGAAGAACTTGATGATGTTTTTTCAGCAATCAAAGGGAAACCTACAAAATCTAAACTTAACTCTCTTACGAAACAGCAATTAGTTGATGCTGTAAAACAAGACCATGACGTAGATTTAGATGTGTCTGTTAAGAAGTCAACATTAGTAAATAAAGTTTACTCAATTTATAATACTAAAGATAAAAAGTAAAAAAAAGGAGTAAAACCTTGAGTTTAAAATCATTACTTACCGAAGCAGTAGTAGTTGATTCAATGTTTGATATTGAACAAGAACTACTAGACATTAAAGAAAGTATTTTAGAACAATTGATACAAGAGGGTGTTGATGACCCTGGTATTTTAAAATGTGTTTTCATGGCAGGTGGACCAGGTTCTGGTAAATCGTTCACTGCCATGGAAATCTTCGGTATTGATAAAAAGTTAAAATCTTCTTTCTCATCAACAGGTCTTAAATCAGTTAATTCAGATACTGCATTTGAAGCAGGTCTAAAG
>Ga0102945_1000678_pt1 | contig 10162 bp, 8 predicted proteins | sample SalPonred_H2O_MG_FD_78207 | JGI IMG/M metagenome (GOLD analysis project Ga0102945, IMG submission 78207) | Salt pond water microbial communities from South San Francisco under conditions of wetland restoration - Salt Pond MetaG R2_restored_H2O_MG ...
AAGAGGTTGCGTATGCCGCGTTGGCTGCTCGATGATTTCTACGGTCACCACTTGGCCGTGCTGTGCGGTAGCCGTCTCTGAAGGCGGTATGAGCACATCATGTTTGATGCGCTGATCTTCGGGAACAACAATCGACACACCGCGCTCATTCAGAAAACGCCCAACCAATTGATTGGTGCGCCGCTCTAAAACTTCAACGATGGTGCCGTCTGGTTTGCCACGATAGTCACCGGTCACTTTGACCAAGACCCGATCACCGTGCAAAACCTTCAACATTTCACGCGGTGACAGGAACACGTCCTGCAAACCATCGTCTCTCAACAAAAAGCCAAACCCATCACGGTGACCCAACACCTTGCCGGCTATGAAGTCCAGTTTTTTAGCCAGCAACAGCACGCCCTTGCGATTAGGCATGAGTTGACCGTCTCTTTCCATGGCGGCCAGCCGACGCTCAAACCCTTCCCAGGTTTCATCTCGCTCAACGACCAACTGCTCGGCCAACTCGGCTGGCGTCAGCGGCGCTGTTGCTTTGCGCAAGGCAATCAAGATGGATTCGCGCGATGGCACATCTGGATCAAAATTAGGTGTGTCTGCAGTCAGGTCGTCAGACTTGCGGTGGGTGCGGGGGCGGCTAGAACGGTCAATTGCCAAGGGAATAATCTCGTATATAATTTGCGGCTTGTTGCATGAGTATTATGCCCGAAGCAAGGCCCAGGTGGCGGAATTGGTAGACGCGCATGGTTCAGGTCCATGTGCCGCAAGGTGTGGAGGTTCGAGTCCTCTCCTGGGCACCACAGCTAATTCATTGATTTAGGCTCTACCCCATTAAGGGGGATGAGTATTCATAACAATCTGTTGACGATTCCATCCCAACCGCAAGGGGCTAAGACCCTAAGCCGGTAATTTTCAAATTTCCTAGACCCACACGCCCTACCACCCTTGTATTCGGTACCTACTGAAATTTGCATTCTTTTCTAAGCTGCGGATATCAGAATTATTTGGCCCGCAGTGGGGCGATGTCGATTGGGAACAATGTCAAGGACACGTATTCGTCTCTGATTTCGGCCAGGGAGTAAAAGAGGTAGAGTTGCCTTACACCGTTGATGGTGATGACGCAGCTGCGGTCTGATCTTCAATCCGCCAATCTTGCTAAAGAAGCACTCGCACAACTCAGTCGGATAACGGTCAATACCTACAATGGCACCTACAGTTATCATTACCCCTGCTTCTGGAAACCCTAGTGATCATATAATCTACAAGACAACAAATGGTCGCTATAATTACCATTTTGTAAAAATACGGTAAATATAGTGTCTATCAAACAACCTGAAAAGACTCGATCTGCTGTTGTTTTTCCCAAGAATCTACGCCTGTTGGAACAACTTGGCGAGAACATCAAACTCGCATGTAAGCGCAGAGGCTACACCCAGGTTTTGATTTCCGAGCGCACCGGGCTCAGTCGCCTGACTATTCGCAAGATTGAAAAGGGGGATCCCAGCGTTTCCATCGGCCACTATATGACTGTGCTCAGCGTCCTCGGGCTTGCTGGTGACTTTGCCAACGTCGCGCTCGACGATAAGCTGGGTCGTAAGCTGCAGGACATCAAACTGATCGGCAAGAAAAAAGGAACATCAACATGAGTACGGAGGTCTTTGTCTTTGCAGACTGGGAGGAGTTCGAAGAGCCAGCGCTTGTTGGAACACTTCGCTCGTGCACCGCTCGCCATAAAGAGCACTTTAGCTTCAGTTACGACACTGACTGGCTGCAGTCCTCCTGCTCTCAGCAAATTGACCCTGAACTAAACCTCTACTGCGGCCAACAGCACAGTGACGACGATAAAAATTTCCGCGTGTTTTTAGATTCATGCCCGGATCGCTGGGGACGTTTGTTGATGAAACGGCGCGAGGCAATTCAGGCCCGCCAGGAAGAACGTCGCCCACGAATCCTAAATGAGGTTGATTATCTCTTGGGCGTACATGATCTCCACCGAGCTGGCGCACTGAGATTCAAGCGCAAGCTGGACGGGCTTTTTCTGGATAACAATGAGAGCCTTGCTGCCCCACCTCTCTCATCCTTGAGAGAACTTGAGCACGCCGCCAGGAAAGTTGGAGAAAATGCCGATAGCGATGACCCCGAGTACGTGAAATGGTTATATATGCTCATGTCACCAGGCTCCTCCTTGGGTGGCGCCCGGCCCAAAGCCAGTGTGACTGATGACGATAAGCACCTATGGATCGCCAAGTTCCCCAGCCATTATGATGATTACGATATCGCTGCATGGGAATATGTCGCATATATGCTTGCTCTGGATGCCGGTATAACCATGCCGGAGAGTCGTATTGAAAAATTCAGCGGCCGCCACCATACATTCCTAACCAAACGCTTTGATCGTACCGAAAAGACCCGACTGCACTTTACCTCGGCAATGACCCAGCTCGGATATTACGATGGCGGCTACGAAGCCAGTTATCTGGAGCTCGCACAATTCCTGACAGAGCACGGTGCAAATACAAAAGAAGACCTTGCGCAGTTATGGCGCCGCATTGTGTTTTACATCGCTATTTCAAACACAGATGATCACCTCAGAAATCACGGATTTATCTACCATAAGGGTGGCTGGCTGCTATCCCCAGCGTATGACATTAACCCGGTCACCCCTGCCAATGGATTACACCTCAATATCACCGACAGCGATAACAGTCTAGATTATGAGCTGGCGATGACAGTCATCGACTTCTTTCAACTCGAGCGTGGGCAAGCGCTAAAAATTAAAGATGAAGTACTCACCAGTGTTGGCAACTGGAAGGCTAAAGCAAGCGCCGTTGGACTGAGCAGGAGTGAGCAAAAATTGATGGAACCAGCATTTAATCTCTAACCCGACTTTTTTGGTCACTTGGCTCATTGGCACGTGAATGGAACGCAAATCAAGAGAAACTTTGCTGCCGAAGCTGCAAGCAGCTCAGCCAACGTTTTTGGCTCGCGCGTTGGTTTAATCACTAATTAGTTACCGCTACCGTTAATTTGCACCGACACACGCGAGCCAGCCTTCAGTGCATTTGCTCTGAGTACGATGGTGAGCTAGTCATTACCAGTGAGCCACCGGACTTATGAAGATATGCTGTCACCACACAGGTCTCTTATTTTTGTGTTTGGCCACGACCCTCCCCTGGACAAATGGCACCTCAGCGCCTTTCGGAACATCTACCACCTCTTCAGGTCCGACATTGAAGAATGGGTAACAACCCATAGTACAAAACGTCCAACGCGCGCTGGCCGGCCACGTCAACAGACCCTGATGTGACGATAAAACCCACTTCACATCAAAGACGGGCGTACTGAACACGTACTAAACCCGTCTAAGCAGCACTTCCAGATCACCACTGTTGCGCCCTTCTGACACAGAAGTCAAATTTTATGTGGGGAATAAAGAGTTGTCCCCAAATTGACGCAAAGCGTTTATTCATGCGGCTTTTGAGTCCTCTCCTGAGCACGACGGCTAAGTCATTGATTTATGCACTACCTCATTAAGAGTAATGGCATCTTCTTAAAAACGAGGTAGTTACATCCGTCAGGCGGAAACGGTCGACCATCTGGTCACACTCACCGAGCGCTTAGAGACCACTTGGCAATCAATCAAGAACCTGCCGACCGATCTTGGCCTTCAAGCTCAGCAAAGCTTATAAGCAGCCAGTTCTTGATGGTTTACGCGTAACTGACTTTTAAAAGAGACAGGCAAGTAACAGCCCCGAGCGTTATTTGGAACCAGCTCGCATTCACCTTTTGAGAAAAACACTGCTTTGCACAACCACCTACCAATTCACAAACTTGCCCACCAAACATCTATCTTCCTTACACAACTCAGACCCAAAGGTAGGGCGCAATGAAGCAACACACTTCAGCGACAAACTAAAGTATCTGACCATCTTAAAACTTGGAATGGCCTCAGCCACCCAGCGTATCTTCAAATAAATGCCTAAAAGTAAATTGGCGTTTGTTCCAAGTGGGTTGGAATCACTTGAAAAACCAGATCGTTGAAATCTAGATCACCACCGCCAAAAGTGTCTTCAACGCCATAAGTGTTGGGCGCTAACTCTTTGATGTGCTCCAGCCCGTCGCTGTGGGCTTCAGCGAACACGAACCAGTGATCACCAGCCGATGTCGTTACCACTGGTGCAAACAAAAGATCGGCGTCAACTGTCACCTCAAAATCTTGCAGCTGCTCGGCATCCTTAGATGCTCGCTCGGATAGACCGAGAACATTCGATTGGTCAACCAACTTCAAAGCCACCTCAACGTAGCCGTCGTCGCCTGGCATCAGTGTCTTACCGGTATCTTCATCCCAGACCGAGCCATCGGCGTTTTCAATGCGATAAAACCGCAGAACGTTGTCGTAGTCTGATGATTCATTGGTGTAGACAACACCCTTTAGCTGATCCCCGTTAAACACATCGGCATCGAATATGAAAGCACCTTCAGGCATGCCATTTTGGATCAAACGATCCACACTGTCAGGCAAGCCGGTTGACCCAATAGACATCGCCAACATGATGGTCATGTCTACTGGCTCGTCTTGGCTATTGGAGACGTCGCCACCCACATTTTGAAACTCACCGTTATTGTTGACCAACGATGACTGCTCATAGGTCACCACCAGTGCCCCAGCCTCATTCTGTACGATAGACCCCGTTTTAAATAACGGCGGACCTGTTGCAGTCACCTTCGCATTAAGCGCATCGTCGAGTTGCTCTTGAATCGTGGCGCCGGTGCCATAGCCAATGGTCGACCCCAAAGCGGGCGAGTAGCTTTGTGACGGATCTAACGGATCAAGGATTTTTACAGTGGCGCCATCGGCTAAATCAATTCGACCGTCGGCATTCTTATCATCCCAATTCAATTGCGTGATGACAACCGCATGACCCGCTGGCGCTGAATCGCCCGTGGAATAAAACCCCCCTGCCAGAATTGCATCGGTACGCAACAGAGCTGCGCGCAAAAACTCACCCGTTACAACCTGCTCCGTGAAAATCGAACTGTATTGTGTCGCCGGACCGATGGCTGGGTGACCGTTCTGTGCTGGTGTACCCCAGCCGGCAATGTTGTTGCCGTCCGGATCCGTCGACAGACCAATAGCAGACAACGACGTGTGCGCTTTGCGACCATTGTCGATCAGGTACTGATTCATCCCTATGACCGCTTGCGCTGGCAATGTTCCAGCGGGCACAGTATCGGGCGAAGTAAAGAAATAGTTAGTCGCGATGTCGTCGCGCACAGTCTCCCATCCCTCGTAGGTCTGCAGCGGCGCATAAACACCACCAGGCGTGTTTGGCCTCGTCAACACGTAGGTCAGAGCATTCGTAGCTGACGTGGGTGTACAGGCCAAGCCATCAAACGTGGCTAGTTGTGGCAAGTAGCCGAAATACTGCGTGATGGGTGCTGAGTAAATCATGATGAACTCGTCAATGTAAATGGCTGGGTAATCGCCTTCTGTTTTAGGCAATCAGGCGCAGTGGTATGAGTGTGACTGAACAAACTACAACTAGTTCAAAAAACAATACGAATGATGGAAGCATTAATTGTTATGTTAAAAACACGAGCGCTTCATCGGAATCCGAGAACAAAGTTCGCTGCCTGGCGTCAATTATCTTGACCGGCGTATTGCCTCACAAAGAAATGTTACTCGTGAAGTTATAACTCACTTGGCCGGCTTTCACTCCACAGTGGCCGTCTAATTCAACCCCAGCTTCGCCGTAGATGAGTTTCTTGGCTCTTTCATTGCGCCACTCCTTTAGCCCGCGCTGCAAAGTACGCAGGTGAGATTGGGTGCCGTACAGCTCCGGCACAGTCTTCGCTAGATCCGCCATAATTTGTTTGGCATTGAGCCTCGGGGCAGCCTCAAGCCACTGATAGATCACCGGCCACGATTAGAAATATCGAAACCCATGCTCAAAGTCCCGACTACGCATCGTCAAAGCCTGTCTCGTTAAGTGGACCAGAGAGTCAAGACTGAATGACCCTTAGTTTACGCCACATCCATTTCTCCAATTGCCTCAACGGAAAACTCCGGAATGATCACATCTAGGGTTCAACTTTTTATTTCTGCTGATGGCTCACTCGGTGGTTGCATAAAGGCCTTGTTCATGGAGGTCTAGCGGTTACGTGGTACCGTTTTTTACGAGTTGGTCGGCCACAATGAGTCTACGCCATATCGAGTCATACCCCTTCGCGTTTGGCTCTTCATCTTTTCGCCCTCAGCCTCACCGGTTCTCACGTTAGTTGGCTATTACCACCTCTGCTTACTTCTCGCTCAGAGTCGACACCGTTACTCTTTCACAATCAATCGCCCTTATACAGCTGCGCTTCACTTCGTTTGCTGCGATCAATCTACGGGAGTACTTACACCTCCAAAAGTGGGCCCATGTCGGACGCGCAAAAAACAAGCCGCTGGCTCAATAGGCGCCAGCGGCTTGTTTTTTGAGAGCGAATAACATGGCCAGAGAGGATCTAGCCTATTGAACCGGTTACTGGCCAATCCAATACGTCAGCACGCTTGTGGCCTCTTTGCCTGACGGCAAAACTTCTAGCGTGTAGGAGCCACGTATACCCGCATAATCACCTGTCCCACCAATAATCGCACCATCATGGACGTGTTTGTTGTCAACGGCGTTGCCGTCCTTGGTTTGCACAAAGTCCATTTTGTAGATCGAGCCACCCGGCAAGATGTACTCTTTAAAAAATGACCGTGCGCTCACTTTGCCATCCTTATCAAGGTAAACAATCGTGGCTTGCGTGTAGTACTCGCCCACGACGTCACCGCCTTGCGAGAAGGAAACATCACCGCGACGCACGTACATATCACCGACAGAAAGACCCTCGGCACCAACGTCGATGTAGTTAGGATCGCTCAACGTGCCGTATGTCGTAAGTGTTCGTTCTTGAGCTGACACACTGCCGATTACACAAAATGCGGCTGCGCTAATAAATAAACGTTTCATGCACTAACTCCTAGGTTGGTTAAAGCGGGTATTGAGCTCAGACATTTTGTTGGATTGAACCCAACGGGTGAATATTGCTAAAAAAAAAACCGTCGTTGCTTGTAGCAACGACGGACTGGTCAGGTGACGCAGCTGATAAATTGCTGGCAGGATAACAAATCACGCAATGCAAACGCAACCTCCAAAACTCAACGCATCGTCGAATAGAGTATTGGCGACTTATCTATATTTATGATGCCAATCCGGTCACTGATAACGTCTTGGCTTCAAGCGCTTCGGTTTGCCTACTGGTTTGCACAAACTGGAATAACGTGTCACTTACCTCACAGAGTTTTTTACAAGCTCATCCAGCATAGCGACGCATCGATATTGCGGCGGTGTAGTCCACCTTTGGCAACTTCCCAACATCTGCACTAGCGACAATTCGTCCAGTCCGGTTGCTAGGGCCACCCGTCAAGACAGAATGACCCTTGGTTTAACCTACATCCATTTCTCCAATCGCCTCAACGGAAAACTCCGCAATGATCACATCTAGTGTTCAACTTTTTATTTCTGCTGATGGCTCACTCGGTGGTGAGTGGTGACATAAAGGACTTGTTCATGGGGATCTAGCGGTAACGTGGTAAAGTTTTTGCGCAGTCATTAGAGGTCTAGGAATTGGATTCAAAATACGTAAAGGTGCTTGCAAGTGCACTGTGTTTCGCCAGCAGCGTCGCGACGGCGCAGTCTTCGCCGAGTGACTTTGTCACGCCAGAATATCTGGCTAACTCGGGCTTGCAGTACACCCGCGCTGCGTCCGCCTATGCTATGGGTTTTACCGGCGCGGGTGTCAAGATCGGAATCTTGGATTCGCCGGTGCAACTGAGCCACCCTGAGTTTGCAACAAGAATTTATTGGCCAACACCCGAGCCGCCGTTTCCAAATCCAGGTTATCCAGATTTTCCGATACACGGCACACATGTCACCGGAATCGCTGCCGCAGCGCGTAACGGTGTGGGCATGATGGGCGTGGCGTTTGACGCCTCGATCGCCAACATAGCGGTTCTGGGTAGTCCGGGGTATCCAGCATCGAGTTCATGGGAGCAAGACCCCGTGAGCGCAGGCGTCAGCATCTTAAATGCGAGCCTGGCTGACGGAGGGAGACCTTCATCTGCATCGCCCCATTACGAAGTCGTCGACTTTCAAGCGTATTACGCTGATCGCATGGCGTGGTTCGCAGAGGATTTACAAAGATTTGCGGACGCCGACATCGTAATGGTTTTTGCTGCGGGTAACGACCGAATTGAGCAACCAAAGGCGTCGGTTAATCCGGCAAGCTATGGGTTGGTTCCGCTTATCAAGCCCGAAATATCTGCGCTTGGATACACTGATGACCCAGCAGATGCGGTCTATCGGCTTTACGACAATTACGCTGACTTGGAGAATCCGACTACATGGCCAGACCATCAAATCCCGCTTGAGCAAGCTCAGGCAATTGATTATTCGCACCTGGCAGGTAGTCTTATCACTGTTGTCAATATTGAGATCAATCAAGATACGGGCTTGAGCAGTCTCTTTGTCGATAGCAACGAGTGCGGGCGCGCCGCCGATTGGTGTATCACAGCACCTGGCACCAACATTTTTTCAACGCTTCCCGTCAATGGTTACGGATTGCTAACAGGCACATCCATGTCGGCGCCGTTTGTATCAGGCGGTGCGGCCTTGGTCAGACAGGCCTTTCCTTACATGACGGCTCGCCAAGTGATTGAGGTGTTGTTGACCACGGCCACTGATTTGGGGAACCCGCTCATTTACGGTCATGGACTTTTAAATCTAGAGCGTGCTGTCAAAGGCCCGATTGAGTTTGGCTCTGCTTCATTAATCCTTGGCAACAAATCGATCTTTGCCCCAACCTTTGCCGTTGACACCAAGGGTTATGACTCGGTGTGGGGCAATGATATTTCGGGCACGGGTGGCTTTAGCAAAGCCGGTGCAGGGATGCTGACATTGACGGGCGCCAACACTTACACCGGTGACACCACGATCACCGGTGGGGTGCTTCGGGTTGATGGTTCAATTGCGAGCTCTGATCTGACGGTCGCGTCGGCGGCCACGTTGCAAGGCACGGGCACGGTGGGCAACACGGTGTTGGCCGGTGTGCTGTCACCAGGCAACTCAGTGGGTACGCTCGCGGTGTCGGGCGATCTAGACCTTCAAAGCGGTGCGACTTACCTGTACGAGATCGATGCAGAGCAGAACGGTGATCTGGTCGTGGTGACAGGCACCGCGACCATTGCCGATGGTGCGATATTTGAGCTTGCTGCCGAGGACGGGGTGTATCTCGATAGGCTATATCCGATGATTGAGGCTGGCACGATCAATGGCACGTTTGAGAGCCTGCACACCAACTATACGTTTGTTGACCTGGACTTTATGGTCAACACCACGGTCAGCGGCAATGAGCTGGGTATGGTGGCCGAACGCAACCAGACACCGATGGCAAGCTTTGCACAAACGAACAACCAACGTGCAGTGGCCAATGCCATCGATGCGCAAAGTGGTGTAGCTGAACCCTATAACGATGTGATTCTCAATGACGATCCGAGCCAATTACCGGGTTGGTATCAAGACTGGTCGGGCGAGATCTACAGTGCCAATCAGGCAGCACTCATTTACAACAGCCGCTTGGTGGCCCAAGTGGTGAACTGGCGCTTGCAAGACAGTTGGCTGCCTGGCCAAAGCAACCGGTTGCAGCAGGTGGGTCAGTCCCATCCAAAAACCGGAGATACCACCACGGTTTGGGCACAAGCCTATGGCAACTGGGACAGTTTTAGTGCCGATGCCAATGCACAAAAGGCCACGGCCAGCAGCGGTGGGTTCATCCTCGGGGTGGATCATCAATTGAGCCCAACCCTTCGCCTGGGTGCCGGCTTTGTGGTGAGTAACACCAGCACCAGCGTGGCGGCGAGTCGCGCCAACACGCAAGGCCATGGCCTAATGGCTTACGCCAGCTACAACACCAAGGCCTTCAGGCTAAACGGCGGGCTGGTGCAGTCCTGGCAAGTGGCCGATGTGAACCGCACCTTGCCACTCGATGATGCGGGCAACGCCCGTGGCACGGTGGCCTCAAGATCAACACAGCTGTTTGCGGACTTAAGTAGCCCGATCACGCTAAACAAACAACAAGACCA
>Ga0102945_1000679_pt1 | contig 10156 bp, 12 predicted proteins | sample SalPonred_H2O_MG_FD_78207 | JGI IMG/M metagenome (GOLD analysis project Ga0102945, IMG submission 78207) | Salt pond water microbial communities from South San Francisco under conditions of wetland restoration - Salt Pond MetaG R2_restored_H2O_MG ...
ATCACATATGGCCCAGCAGGAAATACTTGTTAAGATAGACAATATTAGAAAAACAGTTAAAGGGTCTCTTCCTAATATTTACCTACTGGACGGAGATCTATCAGATTCAGAAGTAAATCAACTATATAACCACAATAAAGTAAAAGCTATGATTAGCTTTACTAAAGGAGAAGGCTTCGGAAGACCTTTAGCTGAATTCTCAGCAATAGGCAAGCCAATTATTGCTTCCGGGTGGAGTGGCCATATAGACTTTTTAGATAATTCTCTTACAAAACTAATTGGAGGAACACTAACTAAGATTCATTCTTCTGCTGCCCAGAAAGATGTACTTATTCCAGAAAGTTACTGGTTTACTCCTGACGATGGAGAGGTAGGAAAAGCACTTAAGGGTATGTATAAAGAGTATAAAAAATATGTACCTCTTGCGAAAAAACAGGCATTTAATAATAAAAAGGAATTTAGTTTAGAAGCAATGACAGCTAAACTAGGTGAGATTTTAGATAATAATCTACCTATCTTTCCTAGTCAAGTTGAATTAAACCTACCTGATAATTTATTAATTCCTAAATTAAAAATGAAAGAAAATGAGTAAAGATAAATTAGTGGAATGTAAACGCTGTGGCGGTAATGCATGTTACGAACAGCATATTAATGAAAATACAACTACATGGTTATGTATGGGTTGCGGGTTTACTACATCTACAATGATGTTGGAAGGAAGCAAATTAGTACAAGACTTACTTGCTACTTCTCCTGAGCTTTACAAAGATCTTCTGTTCAAAGATACAGACAACCATATGTGGGCCCCGTCTACTATTACCCTTCCAGGTAAAGGAATGGTCTTCATTGACGGTAACAATAATGAAAACTGGAAATGGAAAGCTGTACAAGCCGTAGAAATTACAGAAGAAGACAGAAAGATAAAAGACTACCCAGAAGACCAAACTCATAAAATGGATATGCATAATGCTAAAGAGTACGGACAGAGAGAGTTTATGGATGCTTTAGAGGTAATAGGATTTTACGATTTATAGTAATGAAGATAAGCTACGCAATAACGGTTTGTAATGAGTTTATAGAAATACAAAGACTTGTTAATTTTTTAAGAGAGAATAAAAGACAGCAAGATGAGATTGTTATACTCTATGATCAAAAGAATGGAGATGAAGAAGTAGCTACCTGGTTAACAAAACAAAATAAATATCCTAATATTCAATTCTGGAGAGGATTAGACTTTGAAGGACACTTTGCTGATTGGAAAAACAAACTTACAGAATACTGCCAAGGCGATTATATCTTCCAGATAGATGCTGATGAAGTTCCTAATAAAACTCTTATTGATATTCTTCCAAGTATATTAGAATCAAATCCTGATAATGAGGTCTTTTTAGTTCCTAGAGTTAACACCGTAGAAGGCCTCACTCAAGAACATATCGACAAGTGGAGATGGAATGTTAATGATCAGGGTTGGATTAACTGGCCGGATTACCAATGGCGCATCTGGAAGAATATTCCTGAAATAAAATGGAAAAATAAAGTTCATGAAAGATTAGATGGGTTTAAAACCTATGCCCCTCTACCTGATAATGAAAGTTACTCCCTTTATCATCCTAAGAATATAAAAAGACAAGAAAAACAAAACGAATACTATAGTACTCTAGCTCTTGATTCCAAATAAATTACATTACGTTCATTTAAGCGCCGATGGTAGAAAATGGAAACTTCATCACTTTCTTTCTGTTAAATCAGCTTTTGAAAGAGGAGGATTTGATTCTATAACCATCTGGGTAGATACTGAGCCTGAAGGAGAATGGTGGGAAAAGACAAAAAGTTTAGTTACAGTAAATCAGATCGAACCTCCAACAGAGATATTTGAAATACCTATCACTCAGCCGGCACATAAATCAGATGTTCTTAGACTTCAGATTTTATTAGAAATAGGCGGTGTGTATGTAGACACTGATACCATTTTTATTAAACCTTTTAAAGAACTTCTTAACAATAAAGTGGTACTAGGACAGCAAGGAGTAGAAGGTGTTGAAGGTTTATGCCCTGCAGTTATAATGTCCGAACCTGATTCGATATTTTTAAAACATTGGCTATTAGGATTTAAAGATAGCTTTAAAGGAGGTCCTCCTGGTTCTCCTACTTGGTGTACACATTCAGTTGCATACCCATCTTGGCTTTCTAAGAGAATTCCTCAAGAAGTTACTTTAGTTAAACATGAGGCTTTTTTCTGGCCTTTATATCATGAATCTCATATAAAAGCCTTATTTGAAGAAGATCATGTATTCCCTAACGCATTTTCACATCACTTATGGGAATCAAGCGGTAAGAAGTACCTTGATGAGTTAACAGTAGATAAGATTAAAACTCAAGATACTTCGTTTCATAAAATGGTAAGAGATCTAATATGAATATAGTAGTATTTGCATCTGATGCTAAGGGGTTAAGCTCACTTAATAATGTTATACAGCAAGCTGCAAATAACAATCATAATGTCTTTGGGTATATCTGCCAAGACACCCAACTACATCACCCAAAATTAAATAAAGATAGATACAAAGCTATAACTAATGTCTCGTCTAATGAAAAAGTCTTTAGTGACTCACTCGGGATTGATCTACCTTCTACACCAGACTGGCTTATAGTTGCTAGAGAAAGATGGAGTCCTGAATCTGAAATAATTTCTGAATTTAAAACTAAATTTAATTCTAAGGTGGGACTAGTTGAACCTAACGCTGCTGCTATAAACAGTATCTATCAATTTTTAGAGAGTGAATCTAAAAATAGATTTGTTTCTAATATAGATGTATTTTTTGATCATAGTAATTTTATAGCCAATCAAAGAAGAAAATTAGGATTTAAAGGTAACTTAGTTGTTACAGGTAATCCTAAATACGATATAAATCTTAACATAGATCAAACTACAGAGAGCACTCTAAAAGAGAAGTATAGAATAGATCCGGAGAAAAAGCAAGTACTTTTCTTTACTTTACAGAATAAATTTAGATATCAATTATTCGATAAATTTAAATCGTATATTGATCAAAACCCTGACTACCAGTACTTTGTAAAGCCTTACCCAGGAGAGCCATTCAGTGAATTCCGGAACGAATATTATCCTCAATTTTTCATAAATGGAGTAACTCCTATTGTAGATGAGGTAGACATATGGGGAATGTATAATTTATGTGATATTCATATAGGGTGTTTCAGTTCGGTTATGTACCCTTCTTACTTACTTGATAAAGAAGTAATAGAGTATTCAAAAGAAATAGGAGCACAAAATAATCTACACTCAAACTCAGATATAATTAATTCAAGAGGTGGTCATGAAGACAGATTAAGCTTATGGTTATCTACCTTTAACTTAAATCTTGAAGAATTCAAAGAGCTTACATCAGAAGAAAAGATGCTAAAGACCATGGAAGATAATGAAACACTATGGAAAGAACTTAACTCTTTTTTGGTAAATTCAAATAATATAGTTAAATTGTATGATGAGTATAGTGATGGAAAAGCAGCAAATAGGATTATTAAATTTATAGAAGAAAATGGATTATAAAAACTCTTCATTCTTAATTACAGGAGGAACAGGATCTTTAGGTCAAGCCCTTATTAAAAAACTTAAAGAACTTGAAGCTAAAATTATAGTATACTCTAGAGACGAAGGAAAACAGGCATTGGCTTTTGGCGAAGATTCTTCTATTAAAAGAGTTATAGGTGATGTAAGGGATTACGATAAACTTAATTTTACCTTAAAGAGGTATAAAGTAGACTATATCATTCATACCGCTGCTCTTAAAAGAATAGATGATATGGAGCTCTACCCTGACGAATGTGTTAAGACTAATATCAGCGGTTCAGAAAATGTAGCCAAAGCAGCTTTAAATAATGGGGTTAAAAAATGTATTTTAGTATCTACAGATAAAGCATGCCTTCCTGTTAATGTATACGGTTCATCTAAGCTAATAGCTGAAAGAATATTTACTAATTTTAATTACAGTTCTTCTTCAACTATCTTTGCATCGGTTCGATACGGAAATGTGATTGCTAGTAGAGGTTCTTTTGTTCCTTTATTCATTGAAAAAATTAATAATAATGAATGTATAAACGTTACTTCGGAAGAAATGACGAGGTTTTTATTTACTCTAGACGATGCAGTTGATACTGTACTAAATGCTCTTACAAATGCTATGGGGGGTGAAGTATTTATTCCTCAAATAGATTCATACACTCTTCCTTCTTGCATCAGTGCTATAGAAGAAATTATAGGTAAGAAAGCTATTACAAAAACAGTAGGATTAAGACCTGGTGAAAAGCTTCATGAAGATATGTTAGCTAAAACAGAATTAGACTTTACTTATAAGGTAGATGGAATAAATCTTCTACAAATTAGACCTCAGTATTTTAAAGAAAATACTCAATATCAGGACTTTGAAAAATATGATGGACCTGAGTTCAATTCTGCTCTTTGGGTAAAAGGTAATATTAGTGAGCTAAAAGAATTAATTGTAAAAGGATTAAACTGTTAATGCAATTATTTAAAACAAATATTAGTCTTGACGATATTCAAGAATATATCACTCCTGTCTTAGCAGAAGGCGAATTAGGATTTGGTAAAAACGTTGTCAAATTCGAAGAAGAGTTTGCACCAATGAGCGGTAAAACATATAATACTGCTACTAATTCTGCCTCAGCAGCAGCGTTTATGATTTTTGCTTACTTAAAAGAAAAGTACGGTGAATGCGATGTTTATACTCCTTCTCTGGCTTTTACTTCTCCTGCATGGGCTGCTAAACACTTTGGTCATAATCTAATATGGGTAGATGTAGATGAAAATCTATTATTTGACATACAAGATTATAAGAATAAAAGGAGATTTCGTTGTGAGAGATATTCAGATGGAGGTATAAAACCGATCCTAATGCCAATACTCTACGGTGGTGTTTCTACTATTCCAAACTTTGGTTCAATTAAAGAAGATAATTATAACGAAGTAGTGGTAGTAGACTCTGCACACTGTGTTACCCCCACTATAGAATCAGACTTTACCTTCTTTTCTTTTCATCCTTACAAACCTATAGCCGCTTCAGATGGAGGTATGATTTCGACTGATGATAAGCTTGCGGATGCATATTTTAGATCTTATAGAAATTTCGGAAGAAAAAATACTCCGCAAGGATACGATATAGATCAGAATGGATTTAAGTTCTATATGAATAATCTTAATGCTACTATAGCTTTGACTCAACTATCTAGATATAAAGACAATTTAGAGAAAAGAATAAAGGTATTTAATCATATAAAAACTTTAGATTTAAAAGGGAGACTATTACCTCAAGATCAACTGTCTTCTTTTTATTTTGCTACTCTTATAGCAGATAGTTTAAACTACGAAACACTGTCTAAGAAATTTCCTACCAGTACCCACTACCCATTACTACATAAAACTGAGTTCTACTCTAATGGTGATACTCTAACCAATACAGAGCAAATTCATCCGTACATAATAAATTTACCCCTTTATGACATCAACATTTATAATAGCTGAAGCCGGAGCTAATCATAATAGAGATTGGGATACAGCTACTAAACTAATAGATGCGGCAGTAGAAGCAAAAGCAGATGCTGTAAAGTTTCAAACTTATTCTTCAAAGACCTTATATGCTTCTAACACTCCAGACTTTGCAGGGTATAAAAATATAAACAAGCTTATTGAATCTTTAGAACTACCAAGACAGTGGCAAAAAGATTTAAAGCTTTACTGTGACGATAAAGGTATAGAATTTATGTCAACTCCTTTTGATGAAAGAGCAGTTGAAGAGCTTTATAACTTAGGAGTTAAAAGAATGAAGATAGCAGGGTTTGAATCAACAGATCCTAGATTTGTAAATGAAGTTGCACAAACAAGACTCCCAATAATTATGTCAGCCGGTATAGGTTTTGAATTCTCTAAATGGGGAATGTATTTAGATATTTTTAATAAGTACAAAAATCACATTACCCTACTTCATTGTAATAATGCTTACCCTACTCCTATGGAGGAAGCTAATATAGGTTCTATTGGGTCCCTTGCACACCTAAAAGGAGTTAACCAAATAGGATTTTCAGACCATACTACTTCTACTCTCACCCCTGCTCTTGCAATCTCAGCTGGTGCTAAAGTAATAGAAAAGCACTATACTCTGGACAGAACTATGGAAGGCCCAGACCATCCTTTTGCTCTTCAACCAGAAGAACTTATAGAGATGGTACAGCTGATTAGACAAGCAGAAAAAACTATTGGGATTAAGGAAGGATACACATCCTCAGAACAAAGTTTTATAAAAGCTAGAAGATCCGTAGTTAGTAAAGTAGATCTAAAAAAAGGAGATGTATTAACTCTAGACAATATAACTACAAAGAGACCTCTATTGCAAGATTCTATCCCAGCTTCAGATTTTTATCAAATATTAGGATACAAAGTAGAGGAATATATACTAGCTGATACTCCTCTTAGTAAAAACGTTTTAACACAGTATTATGAGTCTAAAGCTTTTGTATCTAGGTAATGAAAGCCCAGTAAGTGAGTTTTTAAGCTCGAAAGGAACTTTGACAGTCACACAAGAAAGAATTACTTCATCGTATGCTAGTGAATTCGACTGGATAATAAGTTATGGGTATAGACATATCATAAAGAAACAAGTAATAGATGTGTGTAAAAACCCTATTGTTAATTTACATATATCTTTTCTACCTTGGAATAGAGGAGCTGATCCTAATTTTTGGAGCTGGTTAGAGAATACCCCTAAAGGGGTAACTATTCATCAGATAGATTCAGGAATAGATACCGGGGACATTTATATTCAGAAGGAGGTTATATTTTCTGGAGAAGAAACGTTAAGTTCTTCTTATAGTTTACTCAAACTTGAAATAGAAAAGCTTTTCATCGATAACTTTGAGAATATAATAAATTTTAATATATTACCTAAAAAGCAAAAAGGTACAGGAAGTTTTCATTTATCGAAAGATTTAGATAAATTTAAGCACTTACTTACATTAAGCTGGGATACAAATGTTAACACACTTAAGATGACTGACTTAGAAATTATAGACGAAGTAGAAAAAGTAAGAACAAAGAATAATAAGAACTGGATGGATATTCTTAGAGTTGCTTTTAAGCATGCACCGGAAGAAGCCAGACCAATTTTAGCTGAAATAAATAAAAGCGATGGACAAATAAGTAAGCTTTTGGATCAATTGGCTAATAATAAATAATGAAGAGTACTGAGGATATAGTAGTATTGGTTCAAGCACGTTTAGGATCTCAAAGAGTTCCTAGAAAAATGATTCGCCCGTTTGCCGGAACTACTTTAGTAGACATATTATTTAATAAACTTAAATCCTCTAAAGTTATACCATCAGATAAACTCTACTTTTCTGTGTACGAACCTGAATTGAAAGATATTGGGTTAAAGCATGGAATAAATATTTTTGAAAGATCTGAAAAGTCTGCTATGTCAGAGGGAACTCCTATGACAGAAATATTTGAATGGTGGGATAAGCTCCCCGGCAAATATGTAATTTTAATCAGTGCGTGTAATCCACTTTTAACCATAGAGACTATTGATAGTTTTTACACATCTTTTCTTAACTCGAATAAAGAAGGAGGGTTTGCTGTATTCCGGAAAAGTACTTACTACTGGGATAAAAAAGGAAACCCTATTACAGATTGGGGTGGAAGTAGTACAATGAATACTAAGCTAGTCGAACCGGTGTATGAAGCTGCTCACTGTTTATATGCCTCTAAAATGGAATGGATTAAAGACGGGTATTGGTTAGATACTAAAGCACCCCCATCTCCTGAATTATTTACAATGGAGGAATTAGAAGCCTTTGATATAGATGAAGAGTGGCAGTTTTTAGTAGGAGAAACACTATACAGATATTTTATATCTTGAAAAAAGTATTAGCAATAGGGCCAGCTGAATCAGCGGAAGAACTATCAAAGCAGGGACTGGATACTTCTAGTTTTGATATCGTTCTTGGTATGCATAGAGTATTTCCTCATTTAAACATAGATTTAGATCTTTGGACATGGGCCGATCCAGATGCCAGTATTGACGGACTAACAGCTTTTATGGAAAATAAGGTAATAGGTCTAGAATCTATGCCTAATATTATTTTACCTTGGTATTTTGAGTCTTTAGATAAATTTAAAGAAAATTGCGGTACATCTCCTATTTTAAAAGCTAATAAAAAAATTAGGAGTCTTTATAGAGAGGCAATAGACCTACTTGATCAGAAGAATAAAATAGTGTGGATTAAAAATGCTGTAAATACTAAAACTATTCCTCCTACTTCTAATGTATTTTCTAATCCGGAACTTAGGTTTAATTCAAATAAAACTTATTTTGGTTCTGTTCCTTATGATTCATCACGGAGTGAGTCTAATTGGGCGACAGAAAATAAATTTACCTCTTTTATTCTTCCTATTTGCCATTACTTAGGAGCTACAGATGTGTTTGCTTTAGGTTTTGATAATAAAGGACGGGGAATTAAAAGAACAATCCCTCAGTCTAATAATAATCCTACTACCATTAATAAGTACCTATCTAAGTACCCGTTATGGTTGGATAAATGGAAAAAATTTCATAATATTAATATCTACAGTGTTACTCCAGATAAGTTTACACCTAATAATACAATTATGGAGTATGTAAATATAGAAAATGTCTGATGGATAAAATTACCTTTTGTATACCCAGTAAGGATAATTTAAGATACCTTAAAGCTTGTATACCTTCTATTAGAAGAAACGCTTATAGAAAAGATCACGATATTATTATTTTTGTAGACAGTGATAACGACGGCACTGTAGAATGGTTAGAGCAAGTTAAAGATCAATACGATATTAAGGTTATAATTAATCCACATCTTAATGAAAAGCTTTACGGAATAGGTAAAGCATACGATGAATGCATTAAAGCAGCACAGACAGATGCCGTGATGGTATTTCATGCTGATATGATGCTAGGTAAAAATGCAGATAAAAATGCATTTGATCTATTAGAAAGTAAATCAGCTGTTTGTAGCACAAGAGTAGAACCTCCTTTGCATCCAAATGCAGGTGAGAAGATACTTCGTGACTTCGGTCTATGGCCTGAAGAGTTTAAACAAGAGGCTTTCGATAAGTTTGTCGAAGGAGAGTTACAATCAGATAAGGTGACAGAAGGTATATTTGCACCGTGGATGATTTATAAAAAAGGATTTTTAGATTTAGGCGGTCATGATCCTATTTTAAAATCTTGTAGAGAAGATTCAGACGTATTTAATCGAATGTCGCTTGCAGGGTTTAAATTTAAGCAGCCGTGGAATAGTTTAGTTTATCATTTAACAGGAAGAGGAGCTGGTAGTTTTTCCGGAGACGAGGAAAGACATAAAGCTTGGCAGAAAGAGATGGAGAATTCTACTAAAGAATTTATTCGTAAATGGGGTAGTAATGTTATGCATGATAATTTGATGAAACCGATTGTTACACCTAAGTATAATATTGAATTAAGAGTATTTAATGCTTCGTTTAATTTACTTCAGACATTAGAACCTTGGTGCGATAATATTTACGTTGACCTAGATGAAGAAACTATTTATAAGTACACCAAACAGGAGCAAAAAAATACAATAGTTCCTTTAGGTAAAAAGATTAATCAAGCTGTAGATAGTGATATTGTCATTAGACTAGATGAGAAAACTTTTACTACTCAAGACTTTGCTTACATCCAGCAGATTAGTTCGATTCTTAAAGTTAATGCTCCTGAACAAGGAAAATTTAAATTAGGTAATTTAGAAGTTACTATTAATAGACTTATAGAGTATACAGATAATTTAATAAAAGTATGAAAACGTATTTAGTAGAATTTGTTCTAGCAGACGGAACCGTAGAAGAAGTAGAATTTAAAACTGACAGATTACAATGGTCTATTAATCAGTGGTGCCGGAATAGAAAAGTAATAAAACACGAAGTAATAGAAGAAGGAAACTCTAACTCTAAACAAATGCTATTCGGCTGATATTTATAAACATGAATAGACTAGAAAAAATAGTAAGACAGACACTTTCTGAAGCTGCTAAAATTAACTTTGCAGGGAATACTTTTGTACTCAAGGTAGAT
>Ga0102945_1000681_pt1 | contig 10136 bp, 8 predicted proteins | sample SalPonred_H2O_MG_FD_78207 | JGI IMG/M metagenome (GOLD analysis project Ga0102945, IMG submission 78207) | Salt pond water microbial communities from South San Francisco under conditions of wetland restoration - Salt Pond MetaG R2_restored_H2O_MG ...
CGCCTAATGATTCGCATAATGGTCCGGAGTGTTGCATGTTGCCAGCTGTTTTATCGACGATTCGACGCATAGGTTATAGACGTACCGCTACGCTTTCAGCGATTGTCGTGGTGGCGCTCGCGAGCGCGCTATGGGATATGAGCGATCCGTCAGCGGGGCAGACCTACACCTTAAGCGGTAAAGTAATCCGTGTGGCAGACGGTGATACCCTGACACTCAGAGACGGTAGCAATCAAAAGATTCGTCTGGCCAGCATAGATACACCTGAGAAAAAATCGGGTAGCAAACGGCCTGGTCAACCATATGCACAAGCCGCAACGAAATATTTGGCCGACGCCGTGGCGGGCAGCGAGCTCACCTTGACGTGCTATGAGACCGACCGCTACGGGCGCCATATCTGCGATATTCCGATGACCGGTCAAGAGCCACTTACCACGGTCAACCAAGCTTTGGTGCTGGCAGGGTTTGCTTGGGCCAATCAACAAGCCGGTGGCAAGTACTTGCGTGACGACACATTGATGGCGCTAGAAGCACAGGCCAAGGCGCAAAAGCGCGGTCTATGGGCGCAACCTAATCCTGTCGCTCCCTGGGTGTGGCGGGTGCAGTGTTGGAGAAAAGGCCAGTGCAGTCAATGATGACCAAACAATCGGTGAAGGTGGTGCTCGGTTTGGCCAGCGTTGTTCTGCTGACGGCTTGTCAGCCAGAGTCACAACCAATCAACAGTCCCTATGAGGACGGTGCATCCCTTCAAAACAACCTTTACACCGCATTCACACAACGCTCGCCTCGTTACTTGGACCCGGCTCGTTCCTACTCCTCGGATGAGACGCCCTATACCTACAATATCTACGAACCGTTATACGGCTATCACTACTTAAAGCGTCCTTACGAGTTAATTGCGCGCTCGGCTCAAGCTGTCTCGCCGCCCACGTTTCTGGATGAGAACGGGCAGGTGCTACCCGATACGGCAGATCCTGAGTTGGTGAACGAAAGCGTTTATGAAATCGAAATCAAGCCAAATATTCTGTTTCAACCACACCCAGCCTTTGCCAAGAAGGCTGATGGTAGCGATGTCTACTACCCATTGGCGCCTGGGGCGCTGAAAGACAAATATGCGATCACTGACTTTAAGCAGACAGGCACGCGCGAGTTGACCGCGCATGATTACGTCTACGCTTTGCGTCGTTTGGCCAGCCCGCGTGTGGCCTCGCCCATTTATTCAACACTTGCCCAACATGTGGTGGGATTTGCAGAGTATGGCGAGCAACTAAAAGCCAGCCAAGCGCAAGCAACAGAAAAGAGTGATTGGCTGGACCTGCGTGAGCGAGGGTTTGCGGGGGTAGAAGCCGTTGATGATCACACCTTAAAAGTCCGGGTCAAAGGCAGCTATCCGCAGTTCAAGTATTGGCTGGCCATGACGTTTACCGCGCCAATCCCGTGGGAGGCGGATCGTTTTTACAGCCAGCCTGGTATGGCGGACAACAACCTGTCACTCAATACCTGGCCCGTTGGTACGGGTCCCTACATGATGGTGGAATCCTTACAGAATCGCCGCCATGTGTTGGCACGTAATCCGAACTTTCGGGGTGAGCCTTACCCTTGTGAGGGCGAACCCGGTGATAAGGAGCGTGGCTTGTTGGCCGATTGCGGCAAGCTAACACCCTTTGTTGATCGAATTGTTTTCAACATCGAGAAGGAAAGCATCCCGCTACAAGGCAAATTCATGCAGGGCTATTACGACTTACCACAAGCCAGCCGTGGCGACATCGGCGTGTCCATGTTAGTAGCGGCAAGTGATTCCGCCCAAAAAGCCGAGCTCTATGAGGAACGCGGCATCCAGTTACCAACCACAGTTGAGGCTTCAATTTTTTATTTGGGCTTTAACATGCTCGATCCCGTGGTGGGTCAGGGTGATACGCCTGAGCAAGCACAAAAGAATCGTAAATTACGCCAAGCCTTAAGCATTGTCTTTAACTGGGAAGAGTACATCGCGATCTTCGAGCAAGGTCAAGCACAAGCCGCTTATGGACCAGTGCCACCGGGAATCTTGGGTTATCAAGAAGCCCCTGAAGGCGTCAATCGGTCTATTTATGATGTGGTCGATGGCAAGCCAGTGCGCAAATCACTCGAGCACGCCAAAGCGCTGTTAGCAGAGGCCGGCTACCCCAACGGACGCGATGCTGACACCGGCGAGCCTTTGGTGCTGTATTTTGATTCAGCTGCTGGCGCAGGTGGTTCCAACCCAGCCTTGGATTGGATGCGCAGACAGTTTGGTTTGCTTGGCGTACAGCTCGATATACGCGCCACGGACTACAACCGTTTCCAAGAGAAAATGTCGCGCGGCGTGGCGCAAATGTTTATGTGGGGTTGGATTGCCGACTACCCTGATGCAGAGAACTTTTTGTTCTTGTTGTATGGCCAACAAGTCAAAGCTGGCGAAGGGGCAAAAGGCGGTGAAAACGCGGCCAACTATCGAAACACTGAATATGACGAATTATTCGTCAAGATGCGCGACTTGCCTGACGGTCCAGAAAAGGCCGCCATCATTGATCAAATGGTCAAAATTGTGCAACGCGATGCGCCATGGATGTTCGGTTATTACCCCAAGTCTGGCGGTGCTTATCAACAATGGGTGGGTAACGCCAAACCGACACAAATGGTGCGTAACACCTTGCAATACGTCCGCATAGACCCTGAACTAAGAGCCAAAAAAATCAAACAATGGAATGGCCCTGTGTGGTGGCCGCTGATAGCGCTAGCGGTTGGTGTGCTGTTGTTGATTCTGCCCGCTTGGCGTACTTTGAAACGACAACAGCGACAAACCGCCATCACTGATGCCGACAGTGGAGAGTCCTCATGACAAGCTACATCTTGCGGCGACTCATGTATGGAGTTTTGATTTTGATTGGGGTGAACTTAGTCACCTTTGTGCTGTTCTTTGCGGTCAATACACCGGATGACATGGCCCGCTTGGCAATTGGTGGTCAGCGGGTCAGCACGGACGCCATTGAGAAATGGAAGGTTGAGCGTGGTTATGACAAACCACTCTTTATCAATAATGAAGTGTCCGGCACTCAGAGATTGACTGACACCATCTTTTACCAACGCTCGGTGCCTTTGCTTGCGTTTGACTTCGGTCAGTCAGACGGCGGACGTGACATTGGCTGGGAAATTAAAAATCGCATGGGTCCGAGTTTGGCTCTGGCGTTGCCAAGTTTTGCGCTGGGCCTGTTGGCCAGTATTTCATTTGCGCTGCTGTTGGTGTTTTTTAGAACCACACGCTTAGATTTTTGGGGTGTGGTGTTGTGCGTGTTGTTGCTGTCGATATCGGGGCTTTTCTACATCATCGCGGGTCAATGGCTATTTGCCAAGGTATTGCGTCTGGTGCCTTATTCAGGTTTTGTGGGTGGGCTAGATATGGTGAAATTTTTGGCCTTGCCCGTGTTGGTGGCCATCATCAGTCGATTGGGACCAGAAGCTCGCTTTTATCGCAGCTTGTTTCTCGAGGAAATCGGCAAGGATTACGTACGCACTGCTCGCTCAAAAGGGCTAAGCGAGCGGGTGGTGTTGTTTAAGCATGTCTTGCGTAACTCGATGCTGCCTATTTTGACGGGCGCAGTTTCTGCTTTGCCGTTGTTGTTTATGGGTAGTCTTATCGCCGAGTCTTTTTTTGGGATTCCGGGGTTGGGCAGCTACACCATCGATGCCATCAACGCCCAAGATTTCTCTATTGTTCGGGCAATGGTGTTTTTAGGTGCGGCGCTCTACATCGTCGGACTGATTCTGGCGGATATTTCTTACACCTTGGTCGATCCGCGCGTGAGGTTTGAATAGCATGCCCAATTTCGTTCTCCTGTGGACTGATGCGGCCTTGTTCATTTTGGCGGCTCTGGTGGGCGTTTACGCCTGGCGGGTTCGACGCTCGGAAACCGCCCGTGCCACCTGGTTGCGCGTCGCTCGCAGTTCATCGGCGATGGGTTCTGCCGTGGTGCTACTTTGCTTTGTCATGGTCGGATTGCTTGATTCGGTGCATTTCCAACCCAAATTGCCGCCATCGCCTGATGCCCCGGCCAATGCGCCGGCCGTCTATTCCCCACAAGTGGTGTCGTTGTTGGATACGCTGTTAGACGACACCGCGTTGTTGCACAAAGAGAAGACCTTTTCTGCGCCGTTGTCGTGGTTGCAGTTTACAAAGGAGACGATACTGCAAGACGGTGGTGAGCCTTACCGAGATTTTCCGCGTTTGGAATTTGGTGGTGCTCACTTAGACGACCCAGAGGCTCAGTGGTTGGCCGACGTGACTTTTCGCGCAGGTCTGGGTGCTGCTTTCGGATTGTTTGCCGGTTTGATCCTTGCGTTTGCGCTACTAGGGCTGATTTATCGCGCACGCCGTCAGACGTCCTCAGACACATCGCTAGGTGAGGTGTTGTCGGAGATTGTCAAAGGCCACAGCGAAGTGGCGTGGCGGGCGGTGATACTGACACTTTTGATTGTCTGTTTGCTGCTTGGCGTCACGTTTGGTTTGGCCAGTGGCTATCACGTGCTTGGCACAGACCGTACCGGTAACGATGTGCTGTGGCAGGCGTTAAAGAGCATACGCACGGCTTGGGTCATTGGTAGCTTGACCACGGTTGCGATGCTGCCACCGGCCATCTTCTTTGGCTTGTCGGCCGGTTACTTCAAAGGGCGGGTCGACGATGTAATCCAGTATATCTACACCACGTTGACGGCCATTCCTGGTGTTTTGTTGATCGCGGCGGCCGTGTTGATGATGCAGGTCTACATTGACACCCATCCAGATTTGTTTCCAACTGCTGCACAGCGGGCTGACCTGAGGTTGTTTCTGTTGTGCATGATATTGGGACTGACTGGTTGGGCAGGGCTATGTCGATTGTTGCGTGCCGAAGCCTTAAAGCTACGAGAACTTGAGTACGTGCAGGCCGCGCGTGCCTTTGGCATTTCTCACTTACGTGTCATTGTCAAACACCTATTGCCCAATGTGATGCACATTGTGCTGATCACGGTGGTGCTGGAGTTTTCTGGTTTGGTCCTTTATGAAGCAGTGTTGTCCTACCTTGGGATTGGGGTTGATCCCACAATGAACTCATTTGGCACCATGATTGATAAGTCACGCTTAGAGATGTCGCGTGATCCGATGATTTGGTGGAACCTGTTAGCCGCATTTGTGTTCATGTTGACCATGGTGTTAGCGGCCAATTTGTTTGCCGATGGGGTGCGTGATGCCTTCGATCCACGCAGCCGTGGATTCAGACCCACACGTCGTAGCCGACTGTTGGCGATGCTTAAGCGTGGGAGTACCTGATGGCAGCTAACCACTCACCCGTACTAGAGGTCAGCGACCTGACCATCGCCATTGATAGCGACGATTCGCTGCGGTATGCGGTTAAATCCTTGGCGCTCACGGTGCAACGTGGCGAAACCTTTGCTTTAGTGGGTGAGTCAGGGTCGGGTAAGAGCATGACGGCCATGGCGCTATTGCGACTTTTACCGGACGCTTTGCAAGTGGTGCAAGGCAAGATATTGCTCGATCAAGAGGATATCAATGCGCTACCAGCGAACGCGATGCAGCGTATACGTGGGGGGCGCGCATCGATGATCTTCCAAGAGCCAGGGACGAGTTTGAATCCCGTCATGCGCATCGGTGACCAACTGCTAGAGACCATTCGCGAGCACACGCCTCTTAGGGGTAAAGCAGCGCGTGAGAAAGCTATTCAGTGGTTGGCGCGCGTGGGTATTCCTGAACCCGAGATTCGGATCGATGATTATCCGTTTCAGTTTTCTGGTGGTCAAAAACAACGCGTCATGATCGCGATGGCATTGGCTGCGGAGCCAGATTTATTGGTGGCTGACGAACCGACAACTGCTTTGGATGTGACGGTACAGGCTCAAATCTTGGATTTGTTGGCGGACATTCAAAAAGAGTTGGGTATGGCGGTGTTAATCATTACCCATGATTTGGCGATTGTTCGCAAAGTTGCCGATACGGTGGCACTCATGCGGTATGGCGAAATTGTTGAAACCGCACCGGCAGAGGATTTTTTTGCGGCGCCAAAACACGCCTATGCCAAAGAGTTGTTTGACGCCATTCCCACCTTTGAAAAACGCGGGCGTCCATTGTCTGCGTTAGGACAGCAACGCTTAGCCGATAGCAGCAAAGTGGTGTCATACGAGGCCGGCGAGGTGGTGCTGTCCGTGCAAAAGCTGCGTATTGGTTATCCCATCCGTCAAGGTTGGTTAAGACGGCGAGTGGGTGTAAATCAGGTGGTAGCAGACGTTTCATTTGAGTTGCACCGTGGGCAGACTTTGGCGCTTTTAGGCGGCTCAGGATGCGGTAAGACCACCGTAGCCAAGAGTCTTTTGCGTCTTCTCGATGGGGTGACCGAAACAAGTGGTCGGGTGATGCTACTTGATAGGGAAGTGCTTAAGGCCGATAGACCGCAATTGATGGCACTTAGGGCGGATATTCAGATTGTGTTTCAGGATCCTTTCGCTTCGCTAGACCCACGCATGCGTGTGGGTGAGATTTTGCAAGAGGGCGTGGCAGCGCTGTTACCCACACTTTCTTTGGCGCAACGTCAAGAAAAAGTCTCACAGTTACTTAGCCGGGTGGGTCTGCCGCTCGACACCGCCACGCGTTATCCACATGAGTTTTCTGGGGGGCAAAGGCAACGTATTGCGATTGCACGCGCGCTTGCGGTTGAACCTAAGGTGCTGATTCTTGATGAGCCGACCTCTGCTTTAGATGTGTCAGTGCAAGCTCAAATCTTAGATTTGCTGCAAGACCTGCAAAATGAGACCGGTATGGCTTATTTGTTCATCACACACAACTTCGGTGTGGTTGAGTACTTTGCTGACGATGTGGCCATCATGGACGCAGGTGAAATCGTCGAGCAGGGCAGTGCCCAACAAGTGCTCAACAATGCTCAGCACGCGGTGACAAAGCGTTTGCTAGAGGCGGTGCCAAGGTTGAGTTTCGGCGTTTGAAATTACTGCTCTATACTTTGGCACTGAATGGGCACGCCCCACTTGAAACGCCACTTTTCACCCTTAACTATTACTTATGTCACTTAAAGTCTTCAATTTGCAGTGTGCAGACGGTCATCTTTTTGAAGGCTGGTTCTCTTCGCATGAAGACTATGATGAGCAACAGCAACGTGGTCTGTTGACTTGTCCGATGTGCCAGAACGCCACCATAGAAAAAAGGCCTTCGGCACCACGGCTAAATTTTGGTAAGGGTGAGTCTTTTGACAAGGGTGAGTCTCTGCCTAGCCTTGGTGATTCTGAGATTCAAGCCTTGATGCTAAAAAAAATGCGTGAAGTGGTGTTGGCCTCAGAAGATGTGGGGGTGCAGTTTGCTGAAGAGGCGCGGCGCATTCACGATGGTGAGGCGCAAGAGCGTGCTATTAGAGGTGTTGCCACTGCTCAGGAGTGTGCTGAGTTAGCGCAAGATGGCATTGCTGTCGTGGCAGTGCCCGAGTTTCTTAACGGTGAGCCACTGCAATAAAGACCGCGAGCAATGAAGAATTAAAAAATGGCCGCGTAAAACTTATCGCGGCCATTTTTGTTTGAATCGCTAGATGTGATGGTTACATCACCCGGCTACGATAATCGCCAGTGCGGGTATCAATCTCGATCTTGTCGCCGATGTCACAAAAAAGTGGCACGGGCAATTCATGACCAGTGTTGATTTTGGCGGGTTTCATGACTTTGCCTGACGTGTCACCGCGCACAGCGGGTTCGGTGTAGGTGATTTCACGCACCACGATCGTGGGTAACTCAACCGAGATCGCACGCCCTTCATAGAAGACCACTTCAACGGTCATGGACTCTTCGAGGTAGTTCAACGCATCACCCATGCTGTCGGCTTCGACCTCATATTGGTTGTATTCCTCATCCATGAAGACATACATAGGATCAGCGAAGTATGAGTAGGTGCATTCCTTGCGATCCAAAACGACCACATCAAACTTTTCATCGGCTTTAAAGACGGATTCGCTACCGGAACCAGTTAGTAGGTTTTTAAACTTTAACTTCACCACGGCCGCGTTGCGGCCGGATTTGTTGTACTCGGTGCGTTGTGCCACGAGGGGTTCGCCGCCAACCATAACCACGTTCCCAACGCGTAATTCTTGCGCTGTTTTCATAATCAAACTCCGTCATTAGGCGTCCTGTCGACCGACAAGCGCTAGTTAGTATCGCAAACCTTAGAGTTTAACGTGTATGACACGTTTGGTTTGGGTGATCAAGTCCGGCGGCAATATTGATCGATTTGACTGGCTAAGTCACTTTGTTGAGCCAAAGCGTGGCTTTGCTGTGCGCTACTGGCTTGCCACTGCGCCCAGGTGTCGGCGTTGAGTGCATTTGCAAGGCTTTGGCTAAATAAATCGGCACGACCGCCCTGAGACCACTGACGCATGAGCATTTCGACCTGGCTAGGTAAGTTTGCTTTAGCTAGCCAGGCGTCCAGTTTATTCAGATGAGTGAGTTCGGATTGTGGATAGGGTTGCCAGACAAGGGGGCGACCCGCCCAAATGCCTCTGACAAATGAATCCTCACCACGAACGAAATTCAAGTCCATGGTCCACAACAGTCTGTCATAGTCGGGCGGCGATAAAAACGGGATTTGATGCCAAGAGACTTGATTATCGGTCGTTTCAGCGAGCGATGGGGGTATGGGTTGCCCTGCTGGGACCAACACCTTAGTGGGAGCGTTCCAAGCGTGTAACGCGGCATGCAAATCCGTTAAGGGGGCATCGGGATAACAAAACAAACTCACTAGACGTGGATTTTGTTCTGTTGGTGCCAAGTCCACGCTTAGTGAGCCTAACCACTCGCGCGCAGCCTTTGGATCAGCTTGCCACTGTTGTCGTTGTTCGATTAAGCCGGCTTCGCGCAATAGGCCACCTGTATCGGGCTCAAAACCCGGAAAGAAAAAGACTGGGGTCAATCCATCAGCGCGAGTGGATATTCGATCGTGAAACTCACTCACCCAGGATTCGGCGCTTAAGTACTCCAGTTGCAGCCAGGTGGGGCTGTCAGATGACGCCATTTTTTTAATAAAGGGCTCAGGTAAGTCGCAAGAAAACCCGGCGATCACCACTGGGTGTGGGGTGGTGGCTGTATCCCACTGATCGGTCCAATGCCCAATGACTATCGATCGGTGCTTTTGTAGAGGCAGGCTTGGGTCAATAGCGGGAAGTAGGCGTTTAAAAGCGACCAAATCGTCGACCCATAGGCGAACCTCCCAGTGCTTTTCGGTCGTGAGTTGCCGCGCCAAGCGCCACATGACGCCGATATCACCGAGGTTATCGATCACCCGACAGAAAAGGTCTGCCCGTATGGGATCCATGCGCTTATTAATGAAACTGAACGGGTGCGTGAATGGCTTCTTCGGGTAATTCAGCGTGCACCAGTTCGCCGAGGGGGTTCGGAAACAGCGGTGCACCACAATCTTCACAGTACTCTGGCGCCACCACACCGGGCAATCGACGAATGTCTTTGATACCCGATTCTCTCAGAATAGCGGCGATTTCATCAACGGTGTCAATGACCATTAGCGAACTGTCTGTCGGCGTGTCTTCACGCCCAAATACAGGCCAAACCGTACCGTAGATGACGTCTGCCTTGTCTTGCAAGCTGTAGCCCACGCGATATTCGTCGACCTTGTGTTCGCCCATGCCTATGATGGTCGCGCGAATACTGGCAGCAGGCACATCTAGCGCGGTTTGTAACCAGTGAGAAGCCGCTTTGATGGCAATAGGACGAATACGTTTGTCGGCATCCCTCATGCTGACGTAATAAGCGTCGGGAATAAGGGCTTCGTACTGGCAGCCCGCCAAAACCTTCGCTAAGACGTCATGGCTAGCTGCTTTCCATTCGTGCAGGCACTGCTCGCGGGTCGCACCCTCGTCGCTTTGCCACCTAAAAATGGGCTGTCCCTCAGGAGTGGCTACCGCCATCACCAAGTGTCTGGCATCCGCTAGCATGCCCGGTAGTTCCATTGCTGGGTTAGGTGTCGGCAGGGTGGTTTTGGCGCCGATGGCACGTTGACCCAAGCGATGCAGCCAAACCCAAGTTTGCACAAAAGAGCGCGGCATTTCGTCCAAGCCGATTAA
>Ga0102945_1000682_pt1 | contig 10135 bp, 7 predicted proteins | sample SalPonred_H2O_MG_FD_78207 | JGI IMG/M metagenome (GOLD analysis project Ga0102945, IMG submission 78207) | Salt pond water microbial communities from South San Francisco under conditions of wetland restoration - Salt Pond MetaG R2_restored_H2O_MG ...
AGCGCCGATGTATCAGGCGATGCTGTGGCCGCCGGCGCTCATTGCTGTGGCGCTGGTGGCGGTCTCGCGGATGACGGATGCCGGGGTGTCGTTGCGCCTGCCACTGGTGGTTGCTGCGCTCGGAGTGCTGGCGATAGTTGCCGCCGGGTTCGTGGATCCGAACCTCGAGTTGGCAGTTGGCTTGGGGCTGATGATCGTGTTGGTGGGGGTGGTCGTGTTCAGCCCGCGGGTGGTTATGGCAACGGTCATCACGGTTAGTGCTTTCTTTGCTGGCGCACAGTTACTGCAGAACTCTCGTGAGGATCTTGGCCTGTATTACCTGAGTCCTTATCACTGGGCTTACGCAGCGAATCCGATCGAGGCCAAGATGCGGACTGCGGTGAATGTGCAGGAGTGGTTGCTGGCGAATACGTCCGCGTCTGACCGAATTCTTGTGTGGGTGGATGGGGCGTGGACCGAGGGTGATCGGGAACTCTACGTGGCAGCTGGGATGCAGTTGTGGGGGGAGAATCGGGTCACGCTGGAGCCGGCTTTGAATGATGAGTTCGGGCTTGCTGCCCTGGAGACGGTGCGACCCACTGTGTTGGCTCTGTACGGGAGGTCCATGGATTCTGTGATGCGGTTCTGGGAGTCGGTGCCACGCGAGAACGATCCGAGTGCCCCGATCTGTTACGACTATGCGTGGCCAGAGGATCCGAATGCTGACTTCCCAGCCCGGCAGGGGCACACCTGCTTGACGCAATTGACTTGGTAGGCCCTTGACGCGACGCGAGGAGTGCACAGTGAAAGTTCATTTGCTTCCACAAGACTCCCGCAGGATTATCCCGAGAGTCTGAGGGTCATCGGAACAAGTACTGACAACGTCGCTAGTACCCCTTGCGCATCAGAAGCAGGCTCCGATGTCTCTACACTCCTTCCGTGATCCCCGTCATGCGTCCACAGTTGCCTACCGTGGAACAAGTACGCCCGTGGCTTGAGGCAATGGATGCCTCACACACTTTCAGCAACTTCGGTCCTCTGGTGCGCGAACTTGAGACCCGACATGCGCAACGCCTTCGAGTGGCTCCCGAGCAAGTCGTTTCCATTGCGAACGCCACTTTGGGTCTGATGGGGGCTGTCGCTCAGTCGCAAGCCACCAACTGGGTAGTGCCTGCCTTCACCTTTCCAGCCTCAGCTCACGCAGTATTGGCAGCCAACAAGGATCTCGAGTTCCGCGACATAAATCCCGACACCTGGCTCCTGGAGACGGGTGATGTTGTTGGAAACAGCGGAATCATGCCGGTAATGCCTTTCGGGGCGTCTATTGACCTAGCACCTTGGCTGAACTACAAGCATGTGGTCATTGACGCAGCGGCGTCCTTGGGCGCAAGGCATGTTGATCTCAGTGACCTTCCGCAAAGTTGGGTTGTCGTGTTCAGTTTGCACGCAACGAAGGTTTTGCCTGCCGGAGAAGGTGGCCTTGCTGTCTTTGGAGATATTGACAGCGCGCGCGATTTCCGGGCCTGGACTAACTTTGGCTTCGCTGGCACCCGGATGTCCCGTATGCCCTCCATTAACGCCAAGATGTCTGAGATCACGGCCGCTTACGGGCTCGCGTCACTTGACAACTGGGGAACTGAATCACGCGACTGGCAGACCGCCCACGAGCAAGCGCAATTGATCAACACGGTGTTCGGTCTGAGCAGTCCTGTCGAACTGACGACTGGGGTCCATCCCTATTGGATCGTGCAGACTGACTCCTCAGAAGAGCGTGACCAGATGGAGGAGCAACTTCGTTCGGCTGACATCGAGACGAGAAGGTGGTGGCCGGTATCTCTACCCGAGATGCCCGCCTTTAATCAGTGGCCAATTGAAACGCCGCACGCAAAGCACGCGGCCAGTACAAGTGTGGGCTTGCCCATGTATCGAGGTCTGCGAACTACCGATTTCGAGTCCATCAGAACGGCCCTGCATTACCTGCACTGACTAGGATGCTGATCCGTGAAATACGAATCGGTCGCCGTCGTAGTTCCGGTGTACCAAAACCGTGAATCGCTCGCAGACTTACTACAGCAAATTTTCTCGGTTCATGCGGAGCATGCTTCCGACATTGATTTGTCTGTCATTTTTGTTGATGACGGCTCGACGGATGGCTCATGGGGCGAGTTGACCAAGCTTCATAGTGCAAACCCGAGTCGCGTGTCCTTGATCAAGTTGTCCCGCAACTTCGGTCAAGTTAATGCGATCCTGGCTGGGTATGCACATGCCTCCTCGAACGCAGTCATAACAATGTCTGCCGACTTACAGGATCCTCCGGAACTACTGGCCAAGATGATCGACAAGTGGCGCTCCGGAAGTGACGTGGTCATAGCGCATAGAGCCCAACGAGACGATGACCTACTGTCACGCATCTTCAGTCGTGCCGCGTACCGGGTGGCGCGTCGGGCCCATCCTGACATGCCCAAAGGAGGTTTCGACTGCATGCTGATGAGCCGGAAGGCGCTAGACATACTGCTTAGCTTCCCGTCTCGGCATCGCTTTCTACAGGGTGACATTCTTTGGCTCGGACTTCCCACAAGCTTCATTCCTTATGCGAGACAAGCAAGACCTCACGGACGTTCAACATGGAGCTTCAGTCGAAAGTTCAAGTACTTCACGGATCTGCTTCTAGATTCATCCTTTGTTCCGATTAAGGCTATGTCGCGACTCGGATTTCTCATTGCTTTCCTGGGCATGCTTTACGCAGTGATTATCGTTTTTGCTCGACTAGCGAACGAAACCCCTTGGCCTGGTTGGGCTCCGATCATGGTCACGCTCCTCATCGTCGGTGGCCTGATAATGGTCATGCTGGGAGTGATCGGGGAATACCTCTGGCGAATTTATGACGACATCAAGGGGCGCCCTCGTTACATCGTGGAGGAAATGTGGCCGACCGACCGCTTGTGATTATCGGAGCGAGAGGCCACGGGAAGAGCGTGGCTGAAGCTGCCCTTAGCCTGGGTCTTTTCATTGAGTGCTTCATTGATGAGATTAATGAGATTGCACCGGAAGCGACATGGCATGGGATCCCCGTTCGACATTCACTTGAAGAGCTAACTGGTGTCGAAACAAAGACTTTCGCCCTGGCTATCGGAGATAACCACGAGCGAGAATCCGCATTTAGCCGACTGTCGTCCGACCTATCTGAGGATCAGTTTCCACCGATAGTACATAGTTCCGCAAGTGTCTCAAATTCGTCTAGGCTCGGTTACGGGGCTCATATTCTTCAAGGTGCCGTTGTAGGTGCGGATGCACACGTTGGCAAGTTTGCAATCGTAAACACGAATGCATCCCTTGATCACGATAGCCACCTTGCTGACTTCAGTAGCCTGAATCCCGGTGCCGTTGTGGCCGGTGGCGTCCATATTGGGGAGAGATCCACTGTAGGTATGAACGCCTCAATCGCGGCTGGGGTATACGTTGGGATGAACGTCACCGTCGGTGCAAACAGTTTTGTGCGTACTGCCCTTCCCGATGGCGCCATGGCCTACGGAATTCCTGCCTCTCTTCACCAGAACGAATGAGCCATCAGTCCGAGTTAAGTTCAAGGGATACCCACGATAATGAGGCTTCCGCTAATCACTTACTTTCAGGAACCCGAACGTTTCTGCTGAGTTCCTGGAGACTCGAATCGCCTTGGCAGATCGCTCCTTTTCCAAGGACAATTCCTCCCCTATCTATTTCAAAAACTTCACGGCAACCCTCATCCGGAACCTCTGCATACCAACGGTTAAATACATAGAGGCCGTACTCCTCATCTGATCGGACATCTCGAGGTAGCAGAATTCCCAGGACTTCACCCGAACCAGTCACATCTATCGGAGGGCTAACGATCACGTTTTCAACGCCGAGCTGCCGTAAGCGTCCGGTGCCTTCCACGACAGTTGTGCCCCAAAAGTCGTATTCCCAAGCACGTTGATCATCTAGCCATGCCGCTAACGGATTGACGTACGCGTACATGTACGGAAACCAGCGAAAGCCTCCGACGAGCCCTGAGACAGGCACTAAGAGGACCACAATGCCCGCAACATAGCTGACCCAGCTTGAATGTCGCAGATGTGTCGGCTTAAAGCTCAACGTACTTACAACTAGCGGTGCTGAAAGAACGATAAGTGCAGGCACCATGAAGGCAACGTGACGGATTCCGTCGTACAGAGTTGCATTGAGTAGAACCATGCCGGCGGGGAGAACTAGGCCTTGCACAGCAAAAGGAATGAGAGCCAAAGACTGGCCCTCTGAGGATCGGAAGCCCGAATGGCCAACTAATGAACCAACGCTTCTTGCCGACTGCAAGAGCCAATATCCAGTGCCGATTACGACAAACACGAGCATCACCACGGGCAACTGAGCGCCCAGCCACGATGGCACGTACCACCACGGTAAGTCTGTTGAGATTACATCTTGTCCAAGCGTCCTGATGGAACCTTCCCATGGATACGAACGAGAGACTAGGAAGGCGTCCGCAGCCCAGGCCAGGAAGTCGATACGAGCGAGTGGATTGAGAACGTAAATTCCCAAAAGACCGAGTAACACTCCTGCTGCAGGGACACCCAGTTGTGTGATCAACACTCGCCAGCCATGTGACCTAAGTGAGAAGTAGGTGCTTGCAGAGAGACTCAAGATCAGGATCACGCCAATCAGAGGCCACGCACCGATCCGCACGCCCAGGGTGATGAATACACCTAGCGCAACCAGGAGAGTCGCGGCACTAAAGTTTCCGATATTTTGCTTTTTCCACAACAAAGCGACTCCAGCACTTACCAATAGGAGACCTACTGCAGTGGGCATGTCTTTCGCATTGACAACCGAATGGCCCATCACGAACGGTAATGACATCGTGGTGGACCAGACAAAGATTCCGGCGATACGTGATTTCAGGACCCGCGCAATGACAACTGCTACGAGCGCCGTACTTGCAGTGCTGAGCGCCAAAGTCACCGCAGCCTGCATTTGGTAAGTCACCAGAGCATCCGGCTGCAAAAATGCTTCCCCACCCAGCAGCAGATGGATGGCATCGGCGATCCATTGAACGAGTACCCCGTAGAACTCTAGGTTTCCGTATATCTGCTCATAGGCTTGCAAAAGGGTTCCGTTTGGATCCACCCCCCGCGTATCAAGTGCCCCATACGTGTGCATGCCGGCATCCCAGCCAATTCCAGCACGCGGAACAGCCAAGGCAGCCAGTAGTACAGCCGTGGACCCAGTTATCAGGAGACCCACTTCAACTACGCGATCTCTGCTCCTCACGGGCTTATCCTCACCTCCTAGCAAACTGGTCCAACTCTTTGAGTCAGCTTGCTGTCACCACGTACTTGGTTTCGGCCTGCGCCGTGCGTTGAGAGCCGCACACAGACACGAGACCGGTGCAATCTTGCACTAGGACCCCAGGGGTTTGGTGTTCTCGCCACCGACCGAGGAGATACCCTCGCAACTACTCGCCAACAGATCGACCTGATCCAACAGGCGCAAGATCTTTCGTGAACATCCTTCGATGCGTCATCCACGTCATTGACCCTCCGCTAGCCACGCCAGCCTCAAGATCTGCTCTTCCCTGGACCGAGTACTGAGGCTGCTCTGGTGGGTAGCTCGGTCAACCATCTTTACCCCCCCTTTAGCCTTCTCTGCCGATGAACATCCATTGCCGGATAATGCTGAAGGGTTTATCCGTTTCGGAAATCCGGACATTTCGGCTTAATCGCTTGACTGCTTGTACTGACCGGTAAACGAGTCACATTTCACTTCCCGACCCTTCAGGCGTTTGAGGAGGCTCAAATCATTCCGATCGTGAGCGATCGGTTCCCCCCGCGCCGTTACCTGCTCCAGCGACAGGTCTCTAAGCGCGTAAACCTCATAGGACTGAAACAGCACAAGCCAGTCGTCTTCACCGTTCATGACTTGAACCGTCTTGTCTACCTTCTCGTTGTGGTCAAAAGTGCGTTCCGGCGGTAGCCACCAGTCAACGCTGAACGGATTTCGAAGCCGTAGTAGGGGATAAAGACCCGGATTATCTGGCAAAACCGCTACTAGAGAAGCGGGATAACGATCAAGGCACCTTTGCAGGCTTTCCAGGTACGCGGCGCTCTGAGGACTCATCTTGATCAACTCGAATTGTCGATCTGGGACAGTCTTCGTAAGCCCCGCACGCGGAAGTTCGCTATACGTTGACGCTTGCCTGGAGAAAACCATGGTGAACAGGGACGCCAGGAGGACTACTCCTATCAGAACCGTGAACCCAGATCGAAACCCATTCGTTTCGCTGGAGAACTCGTCTATCCCGCGTCCCCAGAAAAGGAACAAAGAAGTTGCCAGATAGGAGCCACTAAGGAGCCCCGGCCCAGGCACTCCCCAAGACATGCTGGCCGCGAAGCCAAGTCCCAGAAGCGCAACGATCACGCTTGCAGTCCTCAGGCAGCGCACGGTCAGCACTGCTACCAACGTCAACACAATTACCGAGAGATACGCGGATGAACTGGACAGCCCCATAGCCTCGCGGTTAGCAGTCCAAATTACGGGCAGCGCGATCAGCAATCCTCCTATCCAACGGTTCGCCAACCTTGAACCAGGCACCTTCGAGACAAGAAGGAAAGCCGAGGCCACTGCAAGCAGGGTGATCATTCCTGTTGGACTTCCGGCGATCTCAAACACCGAGCTAAGCGGAACCAGCAACTCTGCAGAAGAGCCCGAGTACAACTGGCCCACGAACGCACTCCCTGTCCAAAATGCGTACAGGGCCCCAGGCAGAACGACCAGCGGGGAGTATCGCCATGCGCGGCGGGGGCCGTTCGCCCACAGCACTCCAGCTACAAGAATCGGAACCAGAGCGAAGCCTTGCTTGGTCAGCGGTGCAAATCCAGCGAGGAGCCATACTGCTGACCACTGTGCGTTGTCGAGAAGGCGAGAATCAGTGCGACACAGAGTGAGCCACAATGCCGTCATACCGATGAACAATCCATCGATGGTGTGCCATGGCATCAATGGCCAGGTGCCAACGTTCAAGGTAAACGCGATCGTCAGCAACAGGAAATACTGAAGACTCGAAAGACGCCGCCCCCCCAAGGGCACAAGTTTGATTGAGACTGAAGCAATCCAGAGGAGTTGGAGAACCACCACTAGGCGGCTGATGCTCAACATGCCAAAGGGCAAAAGGACTTCGGGAAGGTGAACTATGGCGGAACCAACAGGGCGAGGTGACGTGAAGTCAACGTGAGGAATCTCCCCGAGGGACAGCCTCCAGGACTGGCTCAAGATAAACCCGTCGTCGGATGGATTGAATCCATAAAGCCCCTGCTGCCACCAAAAGGTTGCAGCGAGAGTTAAAGGGGCCCAGACTGTCCAAATTCGAAATGGGTTATCGAAGAGAAGCCTCTGAACGCGGATACCGACCGACCGGGTGGCCACTCTTGACTGGGTTACCACCGCGCTCATTCTCCAGAGCAGTCGCAGGTTGCTGCAACTACTAACAATTCAAGTCACTTGACCTTCTCTGCACTATTCGTACTTTCGCCAGGGTGACTGGCCCCCGTTTGGTGCTTTGATTGACCCGATGCCTGACTCTTACAAGGGATCACGAAAGGTATGACCGAGGTACGTTCAGGATTTCGAACTCCGCAACGGTAAGAATACCCAGGGCATAGTGGCGTTGGCGTGTGTTGGGCAAGTTCGGTTGATATCCGTCTCCCGAACGATTCCTGAGTAACGTTCCCTAGCAGTCTCGTACGGTTTCCATGCTCAGCCGTAGTCCGTAGGCACGCAGATTCGTGGTGAATACCTCCGCTGTGAATCGGGGCCTGTGGTCGGCGTTGCTGATGGCGTGCACAGTCAAGGTGCGACCCCGAGCACCCATCTCGACTCTCTTCGCCTGTCGTATTGAGTAGCCGCGCCCGGTTAGTTCTACCGAGACGGCTTGCTGCCTCTTGGGTCCACCAACGCCTGAACGTCAGAGATTTCACCGGCGGCCTTTACTAAAGCAAGCTCATCTTCCAGCTCCTTGATCCGACGATGCGCATCCCGCAGGGCTTGACTCTCGGTCGTGGTGACAACGTCGGCGAGACCGGCATCTACCGACCTTTGGAATCTCCACCGGTGCAGCGTCTGCTCTCGAACCCGCATTCAGTAGCAAGGGACAGCACGCTCTCACCGGCGGGAATGCGATTAGTGAGCGTCTGCCGTAAAGCAGTTGGATGGTAACGACGGATAACGATCCCCTTTCGGTTCAACCAGCCTTCCCTAACGTGACAAACGGCCAACTCAAGGGGGTCATAGCAAGTGGATTCACCAGCAAGAATCAAGTCGTCTCATAGTATCCACCAAATCGACAACACGGAAGCTCCATGCACCTAGCAACTCGCTCCCACACGCCTGGACACATTCTGGGCGTGGGGCTAGTTTTCGTGCTTTCCCAAATGAGCATTCTTTGGATCCTGTGGGTCCCACTTGCCCATTTGCCCTGGCTCCAAGGATTTCGGAACTATTTCGCTAACGATCAGCTTTCCTATGCAGCGATCGCAACGACCGTCGCCGGTGGGAATTTCTCTGCGGTCGAGCCGCTGACCGAGACTTCGGTGAGCTACTACCCGAGTGCTTGGTATTCCGTGATCGGTCTAGTGAGCTGGGTGACCGGTGCGCCGGTGTACGCGGTGTGGCAGGTCCTAGGTTTGGTTGCGGTTGGTGTAGCTGTCGCCCTGCTGGGGTGGCTCGGTTATCGATTGAGCGGCAACACGCTCGCTTTACTGCTGCCGTCCTTGGCGTTGGCTACCGGGACCTTCTCTACCTTCATGGCCGACTACTGGTACACCTCATTGGGTTACCACGCGGTCATCTGGGGGCCGTTCGGCACCTTGTTCACCTTGAACGCAGAAGCCATCGGCCTAATGAGCGTCGCGGTGATCTTCGCCTGGGTGGTTGTCACGGCTATTCGATCGCAGCGAATGGGCATTCGGTTTTCGCTTTCGGTGGCGGTGATCGTGGCTGCTGCTCTTGGGGCCTTGGCGAACGTCCAGACGTATTCCTTCTTCACCGGGACATCCCTAGTTGTTGCATTCCTCGCGAGCGCTGCGCTGCTACTTCGCCCCAGCCGGACTCGGATGGCCGTGACGGTTTCCGCGGTGGTTGTGGTCCTACTGCTCGGAAACTACGCAGCTGGGGTAGTCGGCCCCTTGCCGCTGTTTGTCTTGTTGATCGGCGCGACTGTTCCCGCCTATTGGCCCTGGATTTCCGAGAACCGGCGACTGACGTCGTTCGTTCTGGGGGCATTCGCACTTTCGGCTTCGCCACAAGTGATACGGACCGCAGTGGGATTGGTTTCCGGTGATGAGTTCCTGGGATATCGGCAAGAAAGCACGGAGGGCCTGGGGATCGATGTGCTGCCGGCATTGATCGGCGCGTTGCCCTTAATCGCGATGGGTGTGGTGTTGCTGGCGGCTGCTGCGTCACATCCGAGGACCGCCGAGAGTCTGATCATCGGTGCTGTGCTCGCGGCGTTTGCCCTGGGGGCGGGGGTGATGTCAACCAATGATCTGTGGGGTTTCGAGCAAGAGCCGTACCGATTCTGGTTGCAGTACTCGATCGTGGGACTGCTGGTGTTCTCGACGCTGCTGCCCTGGGCGTGGTCACGTCGAATGGAAATTACTAGCCGCGCTTGGCGTTCAACTGTCGCGTTGACCGTTACTGCCGGTGTGGTGTGGGCAGTCTCGCTGGTGGATGTCGTGGGGTTTCGTGAGTATGCGCGAACCCAGGGAGTGATAGCCGCAGAAGATGGATTCTCTCAAGCGCTCAGGGAGCTGGTGCCCAAGGAATCGGGTCTGGTGTTCTCCAGCGCTTGCCTGGATCCGCAAGTGCTTCGCCTGGTTACCGAGGCACCGGTGGCTTACTTCAACCGGGGCTTGGCGTGGCCGGAGAAGAGGGTGGAAATCGATCGGCTCCTGGATCCTGGACGGGTAGCAGCCAGTGATCCCGCGCAACTTGCAGCCGCGGGTGTTTCTCACGTGGTCACGGATTCCTCGTGCGAGGGTGAGTGGGCCTACCAAGACGCCCGTATCCAGCCTGAGCGCCTCGAGCCCTATCCGGGGGGCACACTTACGCTGTGGCGGGTCGCACAACAGCAACAGTGATGCCGGAT
>Ga0102945_1000683_pt1 | contig 10110 bp, 8 predicted proteins | sample SalPonred_H2O_MG_FD_78207 | JGI IMG/M metagenome (GOLD analysis project Ga0102945, IMG submission 78207) | Salt pond water microbial communities from South San Francisco under conditions of wetland restoration - Salt Pond MetaG R2_restored_H2O_MG ...
ACGTCTTCAACGACCGACTCGTTGAGTATCGAGCCGAGAACAAATTCGAACTTTGGGTTACTGGTGTGTTGCGCGAGGTTGTCGTGCCTCCCTGTCGACAGGTCATCCAGAACAATCACCGAATGACCTTGACTCAGAAGCTTATCCGTGAGATGCGAACCGATAAAACCTGCACCACCAGTAATGAGGAATCTCGTCAACTCCCACCTCCACTCCAAGCGAAGCCTAGCGAGGACCGTTCCGAATATTAGAGGGCATCTGGGTGTTGATATGCCAAGCGCGTCAGTAGGTCGTAGAGACATTTATCGCTATTCGGACCAGATCAGATTGATGAGTTGAATTACCTACCAAGCCGGAGAGCTCTAGCCGGGCGCCAGGATGACGAGTGCGCCCGAGCTGGCTGGGAAAGCCAAAGGCAGCATCGGCTTAACAACTACGAAACAGATTTGCAGATGCGTCTCGCATGAAGAATCCAAGTTCACTCCCAGCTAACCTCAAGAAAGTTGCGCGCATGTTCGGAGTCAGTCTTCTGGAGGTGGCGGCGATAGCAAAACGCCTCTTCAAGATTCGCCTAAGGTCATGCCGAACTTCAGAATTCGAAACAGACTTGAGTAATGCATGACCCCAGAGAGCCAACATTGTCGGGTTACTCGTCGACGCATCCCGGATCCAGGGCATTGCCAAGACTCGGGCATCATCATTGGATATAGGGGGCAATTCGAAACTGGAGGCATGGCCTTGCCATCGCTCAGCGATGACTGCAAACGGACTGGCCAGGTGACGTGGCGCCGTGGACTGCCGGGAATGACGGCGATAGGCGTACTGAGCCCGCTTAACAACAGCAACGCTTGCAGACGGGAAGATGTCAAGCGCCACTCGCCAATCCCACATGGGTTCGTCATCAAAGTAGACGTGCCGGCTCCACCACTCGGATGTCGTACACCACGTAGCGTCGGCGCCGTACGCTCCGAAGAGAAGGTACTTGGCATCGTATTTGCCCGAGAGAGGTGTTCTGGTCAGCGAATTACTCCGTGCACCCGATTCGGTGATGCGAAGCATCCGAGTGATGCAGATGTCGTGGCCTTGAAGTTCGTTCACCTGTGTGACGAGGCGATCAGGAAGACTTAAGTCGTCAGAGTTCATCAAGGCAACAAAAGGCGCGTCCAGGTACTCAGTTCCGACTTCAAGTGCCCTGCTGTAGCCCATTCCACCGGACGTAGAAACGAGAATGTCTCGATGGCGTAGCGGCAACCGTGGTCGCATAGTTTGATCCGGTCTGTCGTCAACTGCAATAATTCGTACGCTAACCCCGTTCTGTTCGTGAATTGAGTGGACAGCGCGCTCCAGCAGAGCATCCAGATTGTGGAATGGCAGTAGGACATCTACGGCAGCATCGATCCTCAAATGGTGCCCATTCACAGCACGAGGTTATCCGCCGAAGAGATCTAACGAAGCACGACTTCCCATATGCGTATACATTGAAGAGCCGGCTGCTCGAGGCATCAAAACCGAATACACAACACTGCCCCGCATCGGAGCTAGACTCCTTCAGATTGGTCTGGTGAATGGCGCACGTGAGTCGTGGCCTGAATTCGACGCCAAGCTGCTCTTAGCCCGATCGGTAGCCTAGTCGCCATGTGCGGAATTGTAGGAGAAGTTTCTTGGGTCTCTAGAGCACCTCAAGAGCAATTCCACAAGAGCATCTCCGCTCTGCGTCATCGTGGTCCGGACGACTCAGGTCTGTGGTCAGAGGGAGATTGCACCCTCGGACATACAAGGCTGTCGGTAATTGACCTGTCGAGGCGTGCCAGTCAACCCATGGTGGATCCGAGTGGTCGTTACTCCTTGGTGTTCAACGGTGAGATTTACAACTATCGAGTCCTGCGAGATTTGTTGCGCTCACGCGGGCACTCTTTCCTCACTTCGGGGGACTCGGAGGTTCTGCTGTCCGCATTTGTTGAGTGGGGGACTGCTTGTTTAGAGCGCCTAGAAGGCATGTTTGCGTTTGCAATCTGGGACTCGCATAAAAATGAGCTCACGCTCGCTCGAGACCGAGCCGGTGAAAAGCCCCTCGTGTACGCAAGAGGCAGGCATAGTCTTGTCTTTTCCTCGGAGCTAAGGGGACTGCTGCCGATTCTGAGAGAGTTCCCCAATCTGAATGCTCTGGCCATCAGACGCTTCTTCCAGTTTCAGTACATCCCGGAACCGGACACCGCCTTCGAGGGTATTTACAAATTGCCCCCGGGTCACTATCTAACCTTCTCTCAAGCGGCACCGGAGCAGGAGCCCGTGGCGTACTGGTCCTTGTCCAAGGCTGGTACTGGCGTACAGGTCTCGAACGATAGAAGCCGGGCCATCCAGCAGGTACGTGAAACTTTGGACAGCGCAGTAGCCTCCACGCTTGAGGCTGACGTTCCAATAGCGGTGGCTCTGTCTGGAGGGATGGACTCAAGTGCTATCGCGGCGATCGCGGCTGCGCGCTATCGGGGGGAGTTGACGGCCTACGCGGTTGGATACCCAGGGCGACCTCCATACGACGAGCGGGATCAGGCTTGCTCCTTAGCCAAGTCCCTAGGAATCGAAGTCACTGAACTTGAAATACCGATCGCCAAGTTCACGGAGGATTTTGCCGGTTTCGTCGGAACGCTGACCGATCCGATTGCAGATCCGGCTGCGTATGCACACATGGCGGTACCAGCAGCTATGGGAGCTGATGACAAGAAGGTGCTCCTCAGCGGAATTGGTGGTGACGAACTCTTCTGGGGCTACCCATGGGTTGTGCGTGCCGTGAAGGCGAATGAGGAGAAACGATCGGGTGGCCTCGGCGCAGATTTGGCGGCAACAGCCCGATTCCTTCGCGAGCGCGGGAGCCCGGCTGGGGGTCCTAAGGATCTTGCCCGCATCCTGCCGCTTGCTCTGTCGCACTTCCGAGCGAATCACACACCACGGGGACGATTCAGATTCTTTGAGGAGTCCCCCCAATTCGCTGATGATCTTCTCGCGTTCCGGTTGCTGGGAGGCAAGAACATCCGCGGCTTGCACAAGAGAGAACTACTGCTCTCCTCTGAACCTTGGCCTGCTGACAAATCACAGGTTTGCAGATCCAATGAACGAGTGATTCAGGCTGTGTTCAAGACGTGGCTTGCCTCAAATGCTCTTGCGCTCGGGGACAGTGTGAGTATGAAATTTGGGGTTGAGACCCGCATGCCGTTTCTCGAACCAAACCTCATTGAGACGGTCATCGGAGTTCAGCGCAAGTTTCCGGACTTCTCTAACGGTCACAAGACTCTGCTCCGTGAGGCCTTAAGCTCCATTCTTCCTTCGGAAGTGCTGCTCCGACCAAAAGCAGGATTTCGTCCACCGGTTAGTGAATGGTTGAGCAGTGCGGCCCGCGCGAATATCGACTGCCTCCGCGGCGAATCCTTGGACCGGGCCGGGATGATCAACATCAATAGGGCTGAGCGGTTGCTGCAAGGCGCGGCACCACGACCGCCTTCGTCCCAGCTCTTTCTGCTCTACAAGATGGTGCTTATCCAGATTTGGCTGGCCAGTATTGAAAATGATTGGAGGAGCACCCGTGGGTAGATCAGTTCTTATTTACAGTCCCATCTCTGGTCAGGGTCATCTTGATTCGTGGGCTCGTTTGATGGCGCGGGGCCTTTTGAGCAGGGGTTGGGACGTCAAGCTCTTGGCTCCGAGTGGGGAGCCGCTGCTCGACGACCTAGCTGAAACAGAATCCTCAGGCAGCGCTACCATCCTCGATTGGGAGGCGTTATTCGCTGCGCGCAGGCCTTCCGCAACGCGGATCTCACGTATCAGGTTCGCGTGGGAGATCACCTTTTGGACGGCACGTCGCTACTTTCGTAGAGGCGCTTCAACCGCTGCAGCAGACGCGGGTACTCGTCGCACGAAGTACAAGCGAATGTTGGGACATGTTCTCTTACCGCCGTTGTACATTTGTATGGTTCTCGTGCGGACTTCTTTTTCTCGTATTCGACGGATGCTTCCCTCAAACCCAGACAGTGGTCGTCTAGATCCTATGGTTTTTGGACAGATGGTCAGCGCTGCAAACGAGGTGCAAGAATTCGATTTTGTCCTTAACCTTTACCTTGACTACTATCGGAAGTCGGAGGACGCCTGGTTGGAATTTGCACGCCAGTGGGACTTCCGCTGGGCCGGTATTCGATTTGATAGCCGGCAAGACGATCGCGAAGGTTATTGGTCCTCCCCAACTCTTACTGGGATTCTAGTCCTCGACAAAAGCCTCGCAAAGGTACTGCAGGAGTCGAACCCGCAGCGCGTCATTGAGTATCTGCCGGACGTCACGGACGTGTCACTTCCCGGGAACAGTCCCCCCCTAGTTCAGACTATGCTGAGGCGCGCACAAGGTAGGCACATAGTCTTCCTCGGTGGATCTCTCGCGAAGCGAAAGAACCTGTCTCTATGGTTTCGAGTTGTCGAGCAATCAGATGCGACGCAATGGTTCTTTGTACAAGTGGGTGAGGTGCTGCGTCACACCTTAACAAAAGAAGATTCGCGACTGTACCGACGAATCGTCGCTCACTGCCCCGAAAACCTTATGATTATTCCGCACTACCTAGATTGTGAAGCAGACTTCAATAGCCTGATCGCTGAGTCGGATATTGTTTTTGCGGTCTACAGAGACTTTAGGCAAAGCAGCAACATGATTGCAAAGGCATCTGCGTTTGGAAAGCCGATAATTGTCAGCGATGCTCACTTGATGGGCCAACAGGTACGGAAGTATGGAATCGGTCGAGTGGTCAACGAGACCCAGGCGGACGAAGTTATTCAAGCAATGGCCGATTGCGCAATAGGTCCTCCTGATCAGGAGTGCTTTCGACGGTTCAATAACGATCACAGCGAAGGTTCTTATGCGAACGCTGCAGATGCCTTCTTGGCAAAATGCATAGGCTCGGCAGAAGAGACGAGCCGCGATTCTCTAAAAATCTCTTTTGAAGGATGGAAGTCAGACAGTCAAGCCATAGTCGATGACAAATTATGACGGAAGTTAGTGTCGTTCTCGCATTTCGAAACAGAGCAGATCGAATTGAGCGTGCTCTGCGTTCCTTGTCGTATCTGGATCGGTGTGGATACGAGCTTATTGCTGTTGATGGCGAGTCCACTGACGCATCCCCACAGTTGGTTCAGGCTTATGAACCAGAGTGGTTATTGAATGCTCCACCAAGGGGAGTGTACGAGGCTTGGAACCTTGCTCTAAGCTATTGCTCGCAAGAGTGGGTCCTGTTTCTAAATTCGGATGATGTTTTTATGGAAGCGGTCGATTTACTCGTCAGGGAGGCGGAATCGACGGAAACCTTCGCGGTCTTTGGTACCGCCAAGCATGTCGCTGCCAACGGACAAGAGCGCGAATTAGGTTTCGATTTTCTAGCCCGGAATGAGTCCCTAAGATTGCTCATGCTGGCCCGTGGAACATTCCCATTCAATGCCGCTGTTTACCGCACCTCGACTCTCAGAGAGTACGGGGGCTTTGATTGCGGACTGACCTACTTGGCCGACCGTGAGCTTGTCCAGCGGATATTGGCCGACGGACGAAATTTTGATTATCGGGCAGACTTAAACGTCTACAAGTACTTGCTGAGTGAAGACTCGTTGACCATGTCCGGCAGTACCATACCGGTTACTGGAGATTTACATTCTTGGGCTGCGAAAGCCCAGTATCCTGGCAAACTCGTTCTTGAAGGCCTCTCGTTGGTCAATCGACTTCGGCGAACCGGGAAATGACACTTAGATATCCAGTGATGCGGCCAGAATTGCCAATCCCTGTGGAAGTGTATGTTCCGGGGGTGGTCTCTCGTCACTGGAAAATTAGTTCTAAGTCTGTGCTACAAGTTAGAGACCTGAGTGTTTCGAGAACACATACGATATCGGTTGAGAGAGGACTTTGAGCAACGATGCCTTTCGGTCGACTAGTTCGACGTGCTTGGATGGGGCAAGAGCGAGAGTTACCAAGTCCCCCCAAGTCGATTCAAGAGAGTCAATTGTCCGCTATGGATGCGGCTTTCCGAAGAAGCGGTTTTGATGAATCACGATCGCTTGGACGCCCGGTGGCAGCGGACGGCTCCCCTCTTCCTTGGTTCACCTACCCTGCCATTGAGTATCTTGCGCAGCTTGATTTAGACGGCGCGAGAGTTTTCGAATACGGATCGGGAAATAGTTCGCTTTTCTGGGCGCGTCGCGGTGCACTCGTCTGGTCCGTAGAGCACGACTCTGCTTGGTATGAAGAGATGTCTCGTCACGACGCGAGTCTGCAGCAATTGGTGTTGGCTGAGTCTCGTGATGAGTACGCCGATGCTCTCCGTTCGACACCAGGGAACATGGATGTTGTAGTTATTGATGGTGTCTTCCGAATGGCCTGCGCCAAGGTGGTGACAGAGGTGTGGGGTGGTCACGGTTTGATAATTCTAGACAACTCAGACTGGTACTCGGACGTAAGGGCCTTTCTAATAGGGGAGGGTTTGACTTGTATAGATTTCTCGGGCTTCGGTCCCATGAACCGATACGCATGGTCAACATCGATCTTGTTCCAGAACTCAAGTTTCATTCAGGAGCGATTACGGGCTCCTCATCCGCTCTCAGGAATTGATGTGGCGAAGGGTCCGACCTGGTGATCAGAGAATTCATCAATCGAATCGAAGTTGCTGGCAGTTACAGAGCGTTTCGCTGGTCGCTTGGCTCAATGCTGAAACGTGATCGGAGAACCCTAGATAACTTTCTCAACTATGCTTCTGAAAGAATCCATTCGGAGTTGCCTGCTTCCACAACAGGGTCGTGCGTCGAACACCTTTGCGTTGCGCCTCTGACGGAAGCCCAGATGGGTCGGCTTATCTCAGATTGGTTGAGGGACTCCGGGTCGTGGCACGCATCAGATCAAATAAAGAAGCTGCTTGAGTCCGGGACCGGTGGACATCTGCACTACAGCCAAGAGGGAGAGGATATCTGGCTTGACCGATACTTTGCGGGAAACCACTCTGGATTTTACGTGGATGTCGGGGCACATCACCCGTTTCGATTCTCGAACACTTTTCTTCTGAATCAAAAAGGCTGGCGCGGAATCAACATTGACCCCGTGTCGGATTCAATAATGGCTTTTCGGGAGTTTAGACCCCAGGACATCAATCTAGAGATCGCGATTGGCAGAGAAACTGGTCGCTCGGAATTTTGGCAATTCAGTGACTCGGCATTGTCGACCCTGGATCCGTTGCTGGCCAGGACGTATATCAGTGATGGACACGATCTTCGGCAAAAGAAGCAAGTTCCGGTTCAAGCACTCTGCGATGTGCTTGACCAGTGGCTTCCCACAGACACTTCAATTGACCTGATGTCGATTGACGCAGAGGGTCGCGACCTGGACGTATTGAAGTCTAACAATTGGCATCGCTACTGCCCCCAGATTCTTGTCGTTGAAAGTATGCGAGCTTCCAGCGAACCATCCGCAAGTCGGATGCTGGACGAATTTCTCTACCAACTAGGCTTTAAGTTGGTGGCTCGCTTTTACAACAGTCTGATCTTTCAAAGCATGAATTGGTCGCCGCCTCCTACGGTAAACAGAACCGCGTGAGGGACTGGAGACGACATAATGGATTGTCAAAGAATGATGGCGGTGAAGATGATTTGAACACTGCTGAGTGGACTGTCTATGAGTCGAAAGCCGCAAGTAGAGGTCGGTCGGCTGTGCGTCGTGCTTTTCTTGATGTGAGGCGTACTCGACATGTCATCGTTCGCTTGTTCTGGCGGGACTTTCGTTCCAACTTTAAGCAGAAGATCCTCGGTTATGTTTGGGCACTGCTAACTCCCCTGACTGGGGCACTCACTTTCATCATTCTCTACTTCGCTGGAATGTTGCGGCCGGGCGACACTGAGATTCCCTACCCGCTCTATGCACTTATTGGTACGTCCGTGTGGGGAGCACTCACGAGCACAGTTGTTGTGACTGCTGGTTCCCTGCAGGGCCAAGCGGATTTGCTCTTGCGTACCCAGGTTCCGAAGCTTGCCATTTTCGTGGCTTCAATTGGAACGGTAATCTACGGAATCATTACCACGATGGCTACCATCTTGATAGTGTTCTTAGTTTTCTCGAGCGTGCCATCGTTTTGGTTGCTTCTGTATCCCTTGCTCGTGCTCCCGATGGTACTGCTGGGCTTGGCAATTGGCCTGATTCTTGCTAGCACCAGTGTCATAGCTAAGGACCTCACGATGATCGTCTCTCAAATGCTCGGGATCCTTATGTTCTTAACCCCTGCAGTGTTAGTGCCAGATGCGACAAGCGGTATTCTTTCCACCATAATGACGTGGAATCCGCTCTCGTACTTGATCGAAGTTCCCCGAAACATGATTACCGTAGGTTCGATCGACGGGTGGCCGGTGTTTGTGGGCGTCACGGTGTGCTTGATACCTCTAGTTGCATTTTCCCTTCGCATGTTCTATAGATTAGAGGGACTTGTTGCGGAAAGGCTTTAAGAAGTGAGATCGGTCATCGTTGAAGATGTCTCGAAGAGGTTTGCATTAAGTCTTCGAGGTTCAATGCGGTCTGGTTTTTCGGATGTTGGCCGACTCGTCTTAGGCCGCCAGAGCGCTACAGACTTGCGAGCCAACGAGTTTTGGGCCTTGCGCAACGTGAGCTTTCAGTTGGACCAAGGAGACGCACTTGGAATCCTGGGTACCAATGGTTCTGGAAAGACAACCCTGTTGCGAATCCTAAACGGCACATTTCCCCCTGATATTGGCTGCGTCTCCTTGAGAGGCAAAGTGGGAGCATTGATCGCAGCAGGTGCTGGTTTTTCTCCAGTTCTGACCGGAAGGGAGAATATCTTCATTAGTGGCAGTCTGTTGGGAATGACGCCTGGTGAAGTACGTAAGAGTTTTGACGAGATTGTCGACTTTGCTGAGCTCACTGATCACATCGATGTTCCTGTCAAGAACTACTCCAGTGGCATGACTGTCCGACTCGGTTTTGCAATTGCAGTCATGGATAGGCCTGATTTGCTCCTCGTGGATGAAGTTCTCGCTGTTGGCGACATGGCATTCCAAAGAAAGTGCTTCGACTACATCAATCGTTTAAGGGATAACGGCACAACCATTATCCTTGTATCTCATTCGCCGTCGGCTATATGGGCCGTATGCAACTGGGGACTAGTACTGGACAAGGGCAGCTCCGGTGGTGTTATCCAGGTTGAAGAGGCCTGTCGAATTTACGAGGACTTGAATGCGGTTGTGCCAAGTGGCGATTGGAGCGACAAGGAAGGAGACTCATCGGTCGAATCAAGCGCCCTTGGAATCAGGGGTGGAGATGGTTCAGCCACGCTGAAAGGGATGAAGGTCCTGGACGCAAGGGGTTGTCCAACCGAGGTTGTGGACTTTGATGAGCCTTTCAAGCTCAGATTGATGATTACGTCCAGAGAGCCGCTGGGCGAATGCATGCTCCGAGTGGTTGTGAACAGTCCAACTCAAAAGGCGATCGGCATACTTGACAACTATGAAACCGAGGGCCGAACACTCGCCATCCCAGCCGGAGATTCTACTTGGGAGATTGATGTACCCAAACCGAGGTTGCGTCCCGGGGTTTATGAATTCGGTGTCTCACTAGTGCCCCGCCGCATGTCGCTACACATTGCATTTGACCAAGGAATTGCTCGACTGGCGGTGCGTCACCCCAGAGACCGATTTCTGTACGCGGATTTCAGGGCTGCTGTTTACCTAGATGCCTTGTACAGACGCGTTGATGGATGAACTGTCCAGCATGAAGAAGCAATTTCCAAAGCATTAATGGCAATGCGCGTCATTGGTTGCCTGAAAATGATGAATCCCTGCGGTCGGAGCCCTTGCGCTGTAAGTGGTAAGGATGAATGGGACTCCCCGTTGCTACACAGATGTCTCAGGTCCCGATGCGAAAGTCAGCACCGAGCTGGCCCGTCATCCCCGATAGTGCATCCTTGATCCGTACGTTATGCGGCATGTCTCGAACCCCGCTCAGATGTGATCTGAGGTTGCGCCAAGTAGTGAAAGGTATTGATTCAGAAAGTGCCGCGATGATGAGTTTCGAATCAAGCCTTACCAGAACCTCGGATCAGG
>Ga0102945_1000684_pt1 | contig 10107 bp, 20 predicted proteins | sample SalPonred_H2O_MG_FD_78207 | JGI IMG/M metagenome (GOLD analysis project Ga0102945, IMG submission 78207) | Salt pond water microbial communities from South San Francisco under conditions of wetland restoration - Salt Pond MetaG R2_restored_H2O_MG ...
ACAAATAAGCGGTTTTTCCAAACTTTTAATGTTAAGAAATTGTTAAACTTTAGTACCCAATGAACTCAAGTCCGATATCACTTACGATACCTTCTTTAACTCCATATGGGAACTCTTCGTTCAACCAATAGTTCTGAACCATTTCTAACTCTCTAATAGCATCATTGTAGATATCTTCAAATGAAAACCCAGTACCATATCCAGATGGGTGAATTATCTTAGCCACATTTCGTAAATCATCTTCATCACCACTTTGGTATGCGTTCTTTAAACGAATAAGAAGTTCGGCTTTCATTAACTCAGCCACCTTATCATTGTGGTCATACATTTCTTTTGACCAGGGTTTTGTGATTTCGATTCCGTATTTGATTTCTTTTACTTTCATAACTTATCTCTTTTTTACATAGTAAATATACGAAAAAAGCCTGGTATTACCAAGCTTTTAATGTTAAGAAATTGTTAAGAATTGTTTCCAATTTTCTTCTTCTTTATAAGCAGCCACTTCATATGGGTGATTGCCGTAATGATATCCCATATTATAATATCTACTAAACCAAGATGGTGATTGAAGATGATGTTGATACTCATGAACGATTGTTCTGATTAAAGATTCAGTATCTTTTATATTTTTCCAATAAACAACCAATTCATTCATCATCATACAATATTCTCCAATCAAATCGGGGTCATCTGCATCTGAATATGGTGTATCTTCTATAACCAAATATGGTGTATGATTATGATGGTTTGATAATCCATAATGTTGAATTACCTTATCTAAAACTTTGTTTGAAATCTCTACGATTAATCTCTTATCCATAACTTATTTTTACAAAGTAAATATAACAAAAAAAGCCCGAATAATCGAGCTTTTAATGTTAAGGTAATGTTAAGTTCTGTTACTTATCTTTTTTTTCTGGTCTTGAAATATCCATATCTTTACCATATACTAATGTTTCAGGAGCATTATCTTTTATCCAGTTATATAATATATCTTTCCATACTTTTTCAGGAATTATACCACCACCTTGCTTTTTGATTGGTAGTGATGTGAAACCAGATACGATTCCCACCTTTAACTGACCACCTTTTGACAATTTACCTTTACCAATTTTTGTTTTATCCTCTTTACCCTTAGCGTTTGCTCTACGTACACTTGGAATTGTATGATATATAGTGTTTTGTTCATTATTTAAAATAACATCAATCCTACCATCAACACCCTTTGGTAATTGTTTAGTTAAAACACTCCAAATTGTGGTAGTTGCACCTTCATGCGTATCTAATTGAATATCAGCAGGTACTACTCTATCTCGCTCTTTATTTTGTTCAACTGCTATTGAATATTTAGTTAATACCCATATTAAGTGAATGTTTTTAGAGTCATAACCTGCATCAATTAATGGTTTAATAACATCAGTGATTGATTTTACTTTCTTAGCTGTAATATCAAATAATAGATTTGGTAAGGTTTCTTTATTAGTTTTACCAGATAACATATTGATTATCCATTTATCCTTCAATCCCATCGCATCTACAATGTAATGTAAAGATGCAACATTATTTGGATTCTTCAATCCCTTATCTTTATGATTCACATCTGCAATATCAGAGATACTCATACCCTTACCAAGTACGAATTCTTCAATATGGGCTTTTGGTGATAATCCACCTTTTTTACCTGGTTTATCTGATAGTTTATTACCGTATTTCTTATACCATTTATCTACTGAGAATTTACCCAATTTATCCAATCTAGCAACTGCCTTCTTCATCTCATCAACATCTCTTACTTTGAATCCAGCCGCATCAATGAAGTTATCAATTGCAAATCCTTTACCAGAACCAGCACCACCTGCCATAAATACAATTTGTCCGTATGGTTTTCTGTTTGAGAATGTGATTAGTTTTTCATCTAATTGCTCTGATTCATTTACTGATTCTTGAATATAATTCCCATTATTATAATCACTCTCCAATTTATCAATCAACTTCTGTAATTTTTGTTTATTGGAAGATGATTTCGATGAATTACGTTTTTCTTTTAATTTATTTATAACTTTTATTGTTAAAAGTTTCTCATTTTCTGGTTTTTCGAATTGTTTAACTCTGTATATGATATCACTAAGTACAGATTCACTATTAAACTCTACCAATTGTGATTTAATTTGACTCTGTATGTATTCTTTTAAATTCATTTACTATCTCCGTATGGGAACATTTTGTTCAATTTCTCTTGTCGTTTAGAACAACCACAATCTTGTTTACCTAATGATTTCGCAATTGATTCTGCTATTTTATCTAATTTAGTGGCTGATGTTACTTTTGCTATACTATCACCCAATCCTTTTGATTTACTCATATTAGTTCTCTATTTTTAAATTAAGGCCTTCCTTAACCAAACTTTCATATATTTCTTGTACAATCACATCATCATCGGATTCTTTGACCAGACATTTACCTGTGTCGTTTACAATGTGAGTTATTGATACTCCTTGCATATGTGGATAATTTAAATACTTCTGAATACAGTATGTTACGTGCTCAAATGTGTTTACATTATCATTTAAAATATACAATTTCATATATAAATATGTTTAAATTTGGTATTTTAATTTGAAATTCTCTATAACTTTTATTAAGTCTACTAAATCACAAATATCCGCTTCAATCGCTCTATCATTATCATCTACAACATATACGATATGACCACTACAACTCTCCACTTCCTGTGGTAATTGTTTTGTTATGATTTTCATTTTTCATCTCCAATTCACTTAAAATATAATGAAGTTTAGCACATTTTTCATATTCCTCAACATCTTCAAAGTAAGTTAATACTAAATGTACCAACTGAAGTTTCATGTTTGGGCTAAACTCATCTGTCCACTCAAAATCATCTTTTGTTAAGATTTCGAATGTGTTTTCCATCACTTTTCGTTCGTAACTCATTTGATAATAAATATTAATTTAAATTTAGTGAATTAGTTTATTAACATATTTCTGAACATCTTCTTCGATACCCTCAGTTACCCATTTAGTTTTTATTTGAACATTTGGGTATTTTGATTTGAGTTGGTTTACGGCATCTATGTTCTTCTTAGAATCATCCATGAACGCAATTGAAGTATACCCCTTTTTAATATGCTTCTCAATCCAATCTGCTTTATCTTTAGGGTTGTTACTACCCAGTGCAACCACATACACATCCATTCCAAATGTATCTTTTAGATACTTTCTAATTGGGAATGCTAGTTTACGAGCAGTTAATATAGTTACTTTCTTTTGTGGGTTCTTCAGCATACGTTGAAGTAGTTTGAAGTTCTTTTCAATTACCTTTGGGTTATTTAACATTCGATTGAAATCTCTAAAATCATACGAATCTCCTGGCTTTTCATTATAAACTGCGTATTCGGCAGGGTCTAACTTAGTTTCCTTACCATCTTTATGTTTTACATAAATATATGATGTTGATTTCCCAAGAGTATCATCCCAATCGAAAACACGAAGAGTTTTACCTTCGTTCAACATTTGGATTTCTTCTTTAAATACCTCTGATATAAATTTATTCTTTTCCATAATACTAATATACGAACTATTATTTAAATATCCAACTTTTTATTCGATGTTTTGAAATCTTTTTTTCTCATAACCGTTTTAGCGATTGCTTTATTAGCAGCCTTCATAAACGGTATATTGATATTGGTTTTATCATCAGTAGCTACTACCTGATTGTATTGGTTTAGAAAATCTACAAACTCTTTCTTTTTTTTACCCAATCGTTTAAAAAATCCAATCAATTCTGCGTTGGTTACTTCTTTTCCATTTCTTGGGTCGTTTAATCTATCAAAGAAATGTTTACCAGTTAAAACTACATCCATTGGATTCAGTTTCTTATCTGCAAATGTATCAATCTTTTCTAAATCACCCATTGGGATTTCGTTGATAGTTCCTTCAAATTGGTTAGAAGTATCAGTTTTTAAAAATGGACCTCTACGAATTGTTCTGAATGGTACATTCAGTTCCTCTCCAAACAAATTCTTTGGGGCTAATACCTTTAATTTAACTATCTGAGAATTATTATCGATTCCTAATACTTCAAACTCAATATCTGAATATTTCTTACCTTTGAATGTAAGATTTTTACCAGTTATTAATTTGTGAACTTTACCACCACTTACAGCGTTAGCTTCATCCATTTCATCATAACCACTACCATATGGTGCTGATTTACCATTGTGATTTGGTGCTACACTTTCTTTTAGTGAACTTTTCCAATCTTTTAAACCAACTAAATCAATCTTTTGCATTTGAGAATCATACCCACAATTATGACATAGAAACTTTCTATCATCATTATATTCCAAATCCCAACTATGATTACAGTTAGGACATTGTGTTGATACACCCATATTTTCATTTACCAATCTGAATTTCATTAGTGGTTTACCATTGATTGTAATATCACCCTTCTCATTCTTATCGATTGATTTAACTACAATTCTTTTGTTTTTGAACTTACCACCCAATACAGTATCACCAACGTTAATTGGAATAGTTATATCTTCTTTTACAGGTTGATTTAATCTACTTGCTACATCTTTGTAAAGTTTGATTGCTTTTATAATTGGTAAGTGAATTCTGATAATTGGAATCTTTACATCATCACCCCATTTATAGATTGCAGCTCCCCATCTGTGATGGCCATCTACAATATGGTTATCTTTTGATATAATAAGTGGTTTGAATTTATCAGGTGATGTAAATCTTTTAGCAATACCTTCGACTTTATCCTTATGTAATTCTTTTTGAGATTTCTTTAACTTACCTGCAGATATCTTCCCTTTAGTAACTTTTACTTCATCGGATACCATATCAATTGCATTACCCAAATTCTGAGTATCAACTTGAGGCATATATTTTCTACTAATATTCGGCATCAATTCTCCACATCATCTGGTGTATTTATGGTATCATCTAACCCATCTCTACCGTCTAAATAAACAAAAACCGATTTCAAATAATCTTCAGCAAGAGTTAATTTCGCGAATACCCAACCATCAACATTTTGTACATCACTTTCTTTCATCTTTTGGTAAATCATTTCTGAATACTCTTTTGATTTTTCAAGTGATGCATATGCCATCGGGACTTGCGAGTCATCTACTTCTTTGAGGTATCTTTTCACCCTCGATATCTCTTCACTTACTATTTTTTTGATTTCTGCAGATGTTTTTTCAGTTACTTCAGTAGTTTTATACTTCAATCCTAATTCGTTCATCAAATTTTCTAACTTATCTAATTTTTTCATCGTGATGTCCTTACATTGAACTCTGCTACTTTAACTAAATTATCTCTACGTTGCTTTTCTAATTTGAATTGACGTAAACCTTCCTTCATATCCTTATTATAAAGTTCTTTATTTTTAGGATTACTCATCCAATCGTTCCAACTATATTCTCTTATCATAACTATAAATATTAAATTATTTTTAATTACTTAGATACAGTTCTATCACCTTTGTGTTTGTCGATAGCATCTAATATGTTATTAACTACATCAGCTTTAATAAACCCTGCCATAGAAGCATTTTTAAGTGCTGATATTAATTGGAATATGATAAATGGTACTAATATGGTTTCACTAATCCAACCTGTACCTACGAATCCCACTTCCACTGTAAGTAGTACAGTTAATATAAGAATCCAAGAAAATAATGTTCTAAGTATTTTTAAGGCTCTGTATGTTTTGAATCCTTCTCGCTTTATTCCTGCAAGTACTCCGAAAAAACCATCCAATAATACTACTGATGTTACTGCAAGATATTGTTCTGAGTTGGATAGTGCTATGTCTAAAAAGAATGCCCCTATAAATCCAATTAATGTAGATATTGCAATTACCAATTGCACCCATATATTATAAATAAAATCATACTTACTCATTTTCGAGCCTTTCATATTATTTCCTTGGTTCCGCTGTTACTATTTTAACAAATGTTGCAACAACCCCAGCCATTATCCCAACTCTTAACCAGTTTTCTCTAACCCAATACTTTTTATTTTCTGCAGATGCATTGGTTACATCTATTTTAAATTGATCTAATCGTAAAAAATCAACTTTTAACGAATCAAATCTTTGTTTTGCAATTTCATTCTCACGAGCAATCGAATCTTGAATTGAATTTAATTCCGTAAACTTTACATTCATCTTCTCAGCCTGCTCTAATGTTATGATAACAACATCTACACCATTAATCCTACTTTGTCTAGGAAATTTACTGGATTGGGAGTAACTCGAAAGGGGTAATAACAGAATCAGAAGTAATACTCCTAACCACTTTTCTAGTTTCTGTAAGTTCAGTGTTAATTTCTCTAATGATATTATCAGCTTTCTCAACCATAATTTCAAGTTCTTCATTTTTCTCCTTTAGTTTGGTGATAGTTTGAACTTGTTTTTCAACAACTTGTGCACTATCTACATAACTAATAATATCCAACATTGAATCCATTTTGGTTTTCACCGTAACCGATTTGTATGTTGGCAATGATTTTATAACTTTACTTTTTGGCTCATCTGCAGATGAACATCCAATAAATATTAATAATATTGTATATATAACAGTTTTCATAAATCTTCAATTTTATTTAACTTAACTAATATCTCTAACTTAGTAACTGCTACTGCTAATGCTGAATCTGATTTTTTGATTTTTTTGTTCATCTCGAACACTCTACTTTCAAGTAATTCTGTTTTATTGTAACAATTATCTACTTGGTCCTGATAATTCATTTTGTTATCAATATAAAGATAACAGATAGCAGACAATGTAATAAACAATAATGCTTTTACAGGGTCTTTAGAAAAGTCTTTGAATGATACAGGCATCTTCATTACACTATATCCTTACTCTCAATTAATGTATAGGTAAATGAGTTTCCATATAATTTTGCTGATTTGTTTACCAACTCCATAAACAGATTGAAATCAGATTCTTTAGATAGAACTTGACAACCCGCAGACCACTTATCAATTTGAGTTGAACCATTCTTAAACTTACCAGCTTTATGGATATTAATTCCAAAAATACCCTCTTGTATGTTTTCCTCTAAGAAATCATAAACACCATCTTTGTTTTTATCTCTATAAACTTTAAGTGGTTTGTGTTGTCTAAGAGCTTCGTACTTACCCTGATGTAACCCAATTGTATGTGAACCTCTATATTGATTAGGTACTAATATTGCTACACCATCTTTATTTAGTAAGTTCTTTTCCCAATGTGAGCCTGGGTCGGTTGTTGCTTTAAATTCGTTATATTTCAACTCACCATTTACTGAATATGATACAGTTACCCAATCATCAAATTTGTTAGTTACTTTACCATTTGTTTCCGAGTTTCTAATACCTACAATGTTTAGGTTATAATCACCACCCTCAAACCATCTGTATTCTTTTGATTCAACTGCTTTTTGTATTTGTTCTCTTGTAAAACTTCCCATTCATACCCTTTACATTTTAATTACGTTTTTTTCTTCCTTGACAATGTGCTTTCTGAGAAAAACCTTTCGGATTATTACAATCAATACTTTTTTTGTACTTATCAGACCACTTTTCATCAATTTTGTTAATCAATGCTTCTAACTCCATCTCAACTTTGTTTGGCAATCCCTTATGTTTAGTTGATGCAAAATCCTTAACATCTTTGGATTTCATAGATTTTGCAACATCTATAACATCTTTAGATACATCCGATGGTTTAATATCTCCATTTTTAAGAGCGTAAACCAATCCCATAAACTTTTGTTGTGCCTTAGATTTAGCTGGCATTTTATTCTCCGTAAGTTCTTTAGATATAAATATGTACTAATTTAAGTTAACGGATGAAATTGGAACAATCCATTCTCTATCAAATGGGTCTATGACTTTAACTTCGTGCTTTACTTCGTTTACTGATGTGACTATCACCCTCTCCCCTTCGGGTAGACTCCCGTTGTGATTGGTGAATGTAACTTTCATCGTTGTTCGTTTTATATTTTCCATACGTTTTTTTACTTTTAAAATTCTCTTCGCTGTTATAATCATCTAACTCATCGAAATCAACATTATGTATCGAAATCTTACTCATACTAATTCTCTATTATATTTAACTTTTCGATAACACTTAAAAATTCTTCAATTGTATATTCTTTTGATTTTTCATCCTTTATTTTAATATTTTCTAATTTATCTGGATGTTTTTTTATTATGGTCTTTAATATACTATAACCAGTATCGGCCCAAAAGTTTTTAAATGCAACTTCACCCAATATGTTTGTTGAGTATTGTACACCATCTTCAGAATCACCTGGTAATAAAATGTAATATATCATTTCGTTGATAAATATGGGTTTATAAATGAATCAGGTCGTTTTCATAAGTTTTTACTTCATTAACCTTAACTTTGAAAATATCCAATTCGAACTCACCAACCTCAATTTCAGATGATTCAAGTATTGATGATAGTTCTGTTATTATATTATATGAGTATTGTGTTAATTTATTTGCATCAAACTCAACAATTATATCACAATCTTTATTTGAATTAATACGTTCTTTTAAGTTAAACTGAGTGTTTTGCTGTTCAAATTCAATATATTTATTAATCTCAATATCCCTAACATCAATTTCAATATGAGAACACAATGGTTCTAACATATTAAGAATTTGGGAGTTACCATTTGAGATTTTAAATCCAATATCATACTTTGGTACAACAATCGGCTTCATCATGTTATCATGTTTTACAAAATGTCCCCACTTTCTGATAAAGTTACGAGTTGAACGGATGTTTTGAGCCAACCACTCATCAGATTCTTTACCAACCTCTGTAATAGTTGGATTGAATCTACTACCTCTACAGGTCATATGATATACATAACCTTCCCAAGTCTGAATAAATGAGTATCCATTCAAAAGGAATCTATTAAATATATCAGAATCTTCTTTTGATTGAGGTGCATATAACGGGTCATGCCCGCCTATTGATTGGAAATCTTCTTTGAATAAAAACCAAGGTGCAAAGATACCTTCAGTAGTTTTGTTACCGTATGTTTTACGTTCTAACCAATTTAAAACTTTTTGCTCATCAAATACTTCAGGTTCAGTTCCACAATCCAATAGAACCTTCTCAGGTCCATCTGGATGTAATGGTGGTTCAATACGTGTAAGTGATACTACTGTTTGTGGTTTAATGTTATCTAATACAGATTCTAATGCACCAGGACAAAGGTACATATCCGAATGCCAAATACCAACTATATCAGATGTAGATACTTCATTGATTAACCTATCATATAGAATAGTATGCCCCAACCGATTAGGACCTTCATTTCGTATCGCTTTGAAATTCTTATCATTCTTCATCATTTCTAAGCACCACTCCCAAGTACCATCGGTACTTGCATCATCAGCTACACAATATTCAACTTCAACATTTGCTTGATTCTTTCTTACTGAATTATAAGACCACTTCAAGTATTTCAAATTGTTCCTTGATGGGTTTATCAATGATATTTTCATAACTATTATCTTTTATTATTATAACTTAAATTTTGATTTAAATACATCTTCTGTATAGTGTTTTTTATATAGTTCTTTTGTTAATATACTATTTTCTTCATAGAAATCCAAATCATTCCACAACTTACTTACTAATTCTCTTGCAGTTTCTAAATCACCATTATCAACCGATAAATTTGGGTGTAGAATTCGTTGTGTATCCAACTCTTTATACCCAACACACGGTAACCCTAAGTAACTACAATTAAGAGCAAATGTCCCAGCTGCATGAGTTCTCATCATATGAATACCCAACTTCCTCTTATTCAACTCTCTAACCCAATCATTCCATTGTAGGTAAGGTAATTGTTTAATCCCTAATTCAGATTCACCTGGTTGATTCCTACCCATCTGTGGTGAGTATATTTCATCGGTAACTGAGTTAGCTAACATAAATGAATCAAACCCACCATACCAACTTACCATATTACCACCTATCATAATACCACTTCGGTCTTCAGTTGGCAATTCTCCAATTGCATCTGAAATCATTAACGAATGTAATACTCTCAC
>Ga0102945_1000685_pt1 | contig 10107 bp, 8 predicted proteins | sample SalPonred_H2O_MG_FD_78207 | JGI IMG/M metagenome (GOLD analysis project Ga0102945, IMG submission 78207) | Salt pond water microbial communities from South San Francisco under conditions of wetland restoration - Salt Pond MetaG R2_restored_H2O_MG ...
CGGAGTTTGATGCAAGCCGGTGTAGATGACCTCGACACCGGCATCGCGCAAGGCCCGCGCGATGACCTTCGCGCCACGATCGTGCCCATCGAGCCCGGGCTTGGCGACTACTACCCGAATCGGTCGAGCCATGATCCACCTCCAGTCGGGCAGCAGCCTAACGTCAAGCCAAATCGTATATGGTCGAATTTCGACGATCGCCATAAGAGCGACATACAAGCGTGAAGTGGACAGCATTCGTCGCCGAGCGGATAGCGCAGCCAGCCCGCCGTTGGCAAGGCTTCCGGCACGAAGGAGGTTCACATGAGCAAATCGCTTCTGGATCGCAGGGATTTCAAACTCGGACTGTTTTCACCCAACTGTTCGTCTGGCCTGGCGGTAACCAAAGCGCCCGACCGCTGGACCGGCAGTTGGGACGACAACCTGCGCATGGCCATCACAGCCGACGAGGTCGGGCTTGACTTCCTGCTCCCTATCGCGCGCTGGATTGGCTACGGCGGCGAGACCAACTTCCACGAGGGAGTGCTTGACCCGACCGTCTGGGCCGCCGGGCTGCTGGCGAACACCAAGCGGATCTTCGTGTTCGCCACCGTCCACACCGCCTTCAACCACCCGATTGTGGTCGCCAAGCAGATGTCGACAGTCGACCAAATCGGCAAGGGTCGCGCCGGTATCAACGTCGTAGCCGGTTGGAACCAGCCGGAGTACGAGACGTTTGGTATCGATCTTCCAGAGAATCACGACGATCGCTACGCGTTCGCGCAAGAGTGGTTAGACATCGTTCGCAAGATCTGGACCACGCCGGGCAAGTTTGATTGGGACGGCACGTTCTTCAAACTCCAGCACGTCGAGGGCATGCCAAAGCCATTCGAAGGCGAACTACCGATCCTCAATGCCGGATCCTCGAAGCAAGGTCGTGACTTCGCGGCGCGCAACGCGAACTTCGTTTTCACTATCGTGGGTGGACCGGAAGACGGCGCGGAAGTCGTCAAGACCGTCACGGCCGAAGCCCACGATGTCTACCAGCGCCAGGCCGGCGTTTTCACACTCGGACACTGTGTCGTGCGTCCGACTGAACAGGAGGCGAAGGACTTCTACGCCTACTACGCCGACGAGTGGGCCGACTGGGCTGCAGTGGACAACCTCATGCGTCTCCAGGGTCTGCACGCACAGTCGTTCAGCAAGGAGATGCTCGAGACGTTCCGGTACCGATTCGCCGGTGGTCACGGATCATGTCCGCTCGTGGGAACCCCCGATCAAGTCGCCGACGAGATTGAGCGCTTCTCCCAGGCGGGCTTCGGTGGCATGACTCTGGCGTTCTTGAACTACGCCGATGAGTTGCCGTACTTCGCGCAGGAAGTCCTACCCAGACTCGAAACCAAGGGAGTCCGGCTGCCCCGATGATCGCTGCGATCCGAATGGGCGGGCGCGAGTGCGCCGGCCCATTCGGGTCAACTCTGCCCTGTGAGGCGCAGGCACGTCGTACAGTCGTCACCTACCGATCCAGGAGGTGTGATATCACCGGCTCTATGGCTCGCGGTTCACTCATTGACTGCAGCGTGAAATCGTCTCGCAGTTCTGTCCTGCGTGATGAGGTGGCCGCTCGGACAACCCCGCATGAGGTTTACTCCACCGCGAGCACGCTTGATGGCCAGGTAGGCGCTGTGTGCCTGCCTGCTTCCCGACTCGTCTTCGTACGTTACGGCGGCGAGGTCGTCGTCGAAGCGCCTGCAACCGGCGACCGACTGGTAGCCACCGTTCCCCTCGGGCCCATGCACGCACGCGAGGGACGCCACCCGACGGGCCATACGCACGCTTCGGGATTCCTGCTATCCCAACGGGACAGCACAGTGATGCGTCCGGACCCGTGGCATGGCGCACTGGTAGTCGCGAGTGATCCAGTCCGTATGGCACAGCACACCGCTTTGGTCTTGGACGATGAACAGGTCGATGCGCCGGAGGAAATTGTCGGCCTTGCGGATTCCCCACTACTAGAGCGTGCCTGTCGGAGTATCTGGTCTATCGCGACGACGCTCCCGGAAGAGACGCCCGAGCCACTCGTGGAAGGCTTGATCAGTGCACTGGAAGAGCAACTGCTGACGGCGCTGATCCTCGCTGCGCGGCGCGTAGGCGGTGCCGGGACAGGCAATGTCCGTGTTGACGACCTCATCGCTTGGCTGCTTGAGAACTATGCGAATCCAGTGACGCTGTCGGAGATGTCCCGCGTAGCGGGCGTGAGCATCAGACGCATGCAGGAGGCCGTCCGTAGCGCCACCGGTCACACCCCCACGGAGTTGCTGCGTGAGGTTCGGCTCGATGCCGCCCATCGGGTGTTGCGCGAGTCGGATGGGCATGTCACGACCGTCGCGGCCGTCGCGCACGATTGCGGGATAGCCCACCTCGGTCGATTCGCTGCCCAATACCGGCAACGCTTTGGCTGCTCGCCATCCGCCACTCTGTACGGAGCTCACTGACCCGTGGGGCCTCGAATTCTCGTCGTGTACTACTCAGCAACGGGCAATGTTGCACGTCTGGCCACGGCGATTGCAGGCGGCGCTGCAGACGGGGGCGCCGAGGTGCGCACGCGTCGGGTCGCAGAGACGGCACCGACCGAAGCCGTGGCCGGCAATCCCCAGTGGCAGGAGTACCTGTCGCGTGCCGATCTTGACGACATCGCCATCTTGGAAGACATCGAGTGGGCCGACGGCCTGGCAATCGGATCCCCCACCCGCTTCGGTGGCCCCGCGAGTCAACTCAAGGCCTTCTTGGATACGACTGGCGGCTTGTGGATGAAGGGGGCCCTCGCCGACAAGGTCTGCACCGCTTTCACATCGGCATCGACTGCGCACGGTGGCCTAGAGAGCACGGTGTTGGCGATCAACAATCACTGCTATCACTGGGGATCGCTCATCATGCCGCTCGGTTACCCCGACGGCCATGTCCTCAAGGTCTCAGGTAACCCGTACGGTTCATCCTTCGTTTCCCAAAGTGGATCAGCACCGGGCCAAGATGCGCTCAGCGCTGCGTACGCCCAGGGAATTCGCCTGGCCACCATCGTGGGGGACATCGTGCGCGGAAGAGGAAAGGAAGAGCATGAATGACCGCTGAAAGGCATTCTGGCTCGGACGTGACCATTGTGGCAGTGGGAGGAAGCACTCGCCCGGGGTCGTCGAGTGAGTTGGCCGTTCGACTCGCCGGTAAGGCCGCACAGCAGGCCGGGGCTGACGTCATCTACATCACCGGCCGTGATCTCATTCTTCCCATCTACGATACCGAGACAGCCGACCGCACCGACGAAGCCCAATTCCTAGTAGAGGCGATTCGGGGTGCGCAAGGGTTGATCGTGGCTAGCCCCGGGTACCACGGTGGCATCAGTGGAATGATCAAAAATGCGCTCGACTACATTGAGGATCTGCGGGACGACGAACACCCATACCTGGATAACCGCGCCGTCGGATGTGTAGCCACCGCTCACGGCTGGCAGGCGACGGTGTCCACCTTGCAACAGATTCGTCAGGTGACCCACGCTCTCCGCGGCTGGCCCACGCCCCTTGGCGCCACGATAAACACTCAGTCCACGAAGTTCGGCCCAGCGGGCGCCACTGCCGACACAGCAGCAGCGGCTCAACTGGCAACCATCGGCAAGCAGGTCGTTGACTTCGCTCGAATGCGTATCGGCAAACCTTCGTAGAATCCCGACCCAGTAAGCCGCGGTGGTAGCTGTGCCTCAGTATCCTCGCGAGGTGGACGCCATCATTCAAGACTCTGCGGACACCCTGCGGACCTTCGGCGGGGAGCCTAACGATATCGCCCTCCGAGCCACCCGGCCGCAGTCCTTGATCATTTCGATCTTCGGCTCCTATAGCAGAACGATGGGTGGGTGGCTGTCCGTCGCGACGCTGCTTACCTTGATGGGGGAGGTCGACGTGGAGGACGCGGCTGTGCGCAGTGCCCTTTCTCGGTTCAAGCGTCGCGGAATCCTCCTCGGCGAGCGTCGTGGTAACACCGCCGGCTACGCACTATCGGACAACGCGTGGCGCACCTTCGATGTGGGAGATGCTCGTGTCCTACAGCGACGCGAACCGCCGACGTCCAACGGCTGGTTACTCGCCGCATTCTCAATACCCGAACGCTCTCGAGACGTTCGCTACCGACTTCGTTCCCGATTGGCCCGAGTAGGGTTCGCCCAAGTAGCCGGCGGATTGTGGATTGCGCCGCGGGCATTGGAACCTGACGTGCACTACATAGTGGACGTTCTCGGCGTCCACGAGCACGTCAACATCTTCGGTGCCGAGCACATCGGTTTCGCTTCGACGGTGGAAGCAGTGCAGCAGTGGTGGGACCTGGATAGCATCGGCGCACAGTACTCGGCATTCATCCGTACTTACCGGTCGATCGGGGCTCTTCATTCCGGCCAGCGGATCGAACCGGTTCGCGCGTTCGCCGATTACACGAAGGTACTGACCTCGTGGCGTCCATTGCCCTATATCGATCCGGGGTTAGGACGGGAATTCCTGCCCCGGACGTGGCCCGGCTATGAAGCGACGGACCTGTTCTACTCGCTGCACGACCGTCTGTATCCCGCAGCTCAGGCGTTCGTCGAACAGGTCGCCGGCTAACCCCAAACACCGTTCCCGATATCGACTGTTCCTGACGATCGAAAAGTGCGCAGTAGGGTGTGTACATGACGTCCAACCTGGGTTACTCAAACGTTTTCCGCCTCATAGCAACACCTGAACTCCATGCATCGGGTGCCATTATTTCCACCGTCGCTAGCGCCGGAGCTGTCATCACAGGGCTTGACGTCGTCGATCCAGGCACCCAATCGGTTGTGCTAGATCTGTCGTGCACCACTCGGGATTCCGGGCACGTGGAACTGGTCAAGTCCGCCCTCGACAAACTCAAGGGTTGCTCGGTCGAGAAAGTCAGCGACTCGACGTTCCTGGTCCACCTGGGTGGCAAAATTACCGTGGATCTGAAAGTGCCGCTTCGCAACCGCACCGATCTGGCGAGGGCCTACACGCCCGGCGTCGCCAGGGTCTGTATGGCGATACATGAGAACCCAGCGGATGCCCGAAATCTGACCATTAAGCGGAATTCGGTGGCGGTGGTTACCGACGGAACAGCCGTGCTCGGTCTCGGCGATATTGGACCGAAAGCCGCGATGCCGGTCATGGAAGGCAAGGCTGCTCTCTTCAAACGATTCGCTGGGGTGGATGCCTGGCCAATCTGCTTGGACACAAAAGATACCGATGAGATCGTGCGAGCGGTCGAGCTAATCGCCCCAGGTTTCGGCGGGATCAACCTGGAAGATATCTCAGCGCCGCGATGCTTCGAGATCGAGCGCCGGCTACGGGAGAAGTTGGACATTCCCGTGTTCCATGACGACCAGCACGGCACCGCTGTGGTGGTGCTGGCTGCATTGCACAACGCCCTACGGTTAGTGCACAAGTCGATGAGCGACATCAGAGTCGTGATGATGGGAGCCGGAGCAGCGGGTGTAGCAGTCGCTCGCCTACTCATGGAATCCGGCGTCCGAGACATCGTGATCTTCGATTCCAAAGGTCCGCTCTATCCCGAACGAGATCACATGGACCAGGAACGCGCAGCACTCGCGGCGATCACCAACCCACGACTTCACACCGGATCTGTTCCCGAAGCCCTCGACGGAGCGGATGTTTTCATCGGATTAAGCCAGCCGAATGTGATCTCGGCAGCCGACGTAGCAAAAATGGCCGCAGATTCCATCGTCTTCGCTCTAGCCAACCCGGATCCAGAGATTGATCCAGTGCAAGCCGCCAAGTACGCGAAGGTTGTAGCTACTGGCAGGAGCGACTACCCCAACCAAATCAATAACGTGCTCGCCTTCCCGGGAATCTTTCGCGGTCTCCTCGACTCCGGTGCCCACAAGATCACCGATGCTGCGATGATCGCTGCTGCTCAGGCGATCGCATCAGTGATCACCGACGACGCACTTTCCAGCATTTACATCGTACCTAGCGTTTTCGACGCAAATGTTGCGCCAGCAGTCGCCGAGGCAGTGGTCGCCGCTACTTCCTAGAAGGCACTCGACGGCTGCCACATTCCGTAAACGTCGCGGAGGACGTCGGCGATCTCGCCCACCGTCGCGTACGCCTTGACCGCTTGCACACAGGCCGGCACGACATTATCTCCGTTCTGCGCCGCTGCGCGAACCGAGGCCAGGCCTGCATTCACGGCTGCTCGATCACGGGTTGCACGCAACTGGCGCAAGGATTCCACCTGCGCCAGCTCACTAGCGGGATCGACTGCGAAGACATCGAAGGCCACAGGGTCCGTCACGAACGTATTCACACCCACCACCTTCTTCTCAGCATTGTCAACTGACCGAGCATGCTGGTAGGCACTATCGGAGAGAGCTTCGGAGAAGTACCCCGACTCGATGCACGCCAGCGCACCGCCCTTTTCGGCTATGTGGTGCATCTCATCCCAAATGCGACGCTCTAGGTCGTCGGTCATAGATTCCAAGACCACCGAGCCACCCAGGGGGTCCACCATCTCGGTGACGCCCGTCTCGAAGGCAATAATCTGTTGCGTCCGTAGAGCTACAGTTGCTGCAGTCTCGGTGGGAACCCCCAGGGCCTCGTCGTAGGCGCAAACGTGCATGGTCTGAACCCCACCGAGCGCAGCGGCCAGCGCCTCGACCGAAGTACGGACCACATTGTTCAACGGCTGCTGGGCCGTCAGCGACGAGCCGGCCGTAAAGACGAAGATGCGCAATTGTTCCGAGCGTGGGTCATGCGCACCGTACGTGTCGCGCATAAGGGTGGCCCAGACCCGCCTTGCCGCACGGAACTTCGCGATCTCGGGCAGGAAGTCCATGTTGCTGGACAGGAAAGTGAAGAGGGTCGGTGCCACGTCATCGACGGACAGACCGCGAGCGATCGTGGCATCGAGGTAAGCGCGCGCATTGGAAAACGTGAACGCAATCTCCTGCACGGCATTAGAACCTGACTCCCTAATGTGATAGCCAGACATCGCCAGCGAGACCCAGCGTGGGATGTGACGGGAAATGTGCTCGATGACATCCACGGATAACTTCAGTCCAGCCGGCGCTGGGAATATCTGGGTGCCACGCGCGAAATATTCCTTCAGCACATCGTTTTGGATGAACATGCCGAATTGACCGGGATCCACTCCCCGCTTCTCCGCGAGCGCCTCAAAAAGGGCCGCCCAGACATACCCGATGGAGTTCGCCGTGGTGCGCACTTGGGTGATGCGTTCTAGCGGTATCTCGTCCATCAGGATCTCGATATCGGCGAGTGAATCGATCGCGACCCCCACCTTGCCCACTTCACCCGCGGCCATCGGGGCATCGGAGTCCAATCCCATCTGAGTGGGTAAGTCCAAGGCGACGCTGAAGCCGGTCAAGCCTTGGTCGAGCAGACTGCGAAAGCGTGCGTTTGTCTGCCGAGCCGTCCCGAAGCCGGCATACTGGCCCATAGTCCACACACCGGGGTCAGCAGAGATACCTCTCGTATACGGATACTCCCCAGGAAACTCAGAACTAACCGGGCTGGTCGAGGATTTTTCCTTCACGATGTTGACCCTTCCGATTCCAACTGCTCTCGCAATACCTTCTTGGCGATCTTCCCAGTCGAGTTCAACGGGAACGATTCGACGACTCGAACATCCTTCGGCTTCTTGTAGGACGCCATAGTGGCCCTGCAGTGCGCGACGACATCATCGACGGCCACCTGCGCTCCAGGCTGGACAGTGAACAGTGCTGTCACATGCTGTCCCCATTCCGGATCGGATACACCCACCACGGCAACCTCGTTGACACCGGGTACCTCCGCGATTACGTCCTCGATCTCCCGGGGATAGATGTTGTAGCCACCCGAGATGATCATGTCGCCCTTGCGATCCACAAGGAAAAGACGCTCATCCCCATCCATACGTCCGAGATCTCCTGTGTGCAGCCATCCATCTCGGACCGCCTTCGTCACTGTGGCATCCGTACCCGCCTGTCCGTAGTAGCCCCGCATCACGTGATCCCCACGTGTGATGACCTCGCCGATCTCGCCCACGGGAACATCGGCGCCGGATTCATCCACGATGCGAACTTCCACTCCTACGCATGGCACACCTGCACTCGAGAGCAGGTCCTCGCGTCCACTGACTCCGAGGGCATGATCCTCGAATCCCAGGACGGTCACAGGCGGAATGGCTTCCACCAGGCCGTAGTACTGGGCCATGTTGGTGGTGATGCGGTCGAACGTCTGTCGGATCTGCTCGGGTGGCATGGGCGCACCGGCGTAGCCCAAGAATCTCAGTCCCGCCAATCGGTCCCGGGAAATGTCGGGCAGAGCCAGCAATCGCGCGACCATGGTGGGCACTAGTGCGGTTGCTGTCGCGCCACGGTTCTCGATGGCGTCCACCAGTGCCTCAGGGTCGTACTTCGGTTGCACGATCTGCCGTGCTCCAAAGGTGAAGAATGGAAGCACAAAAAGTCCACTCGTGTGGGTCACCGGACCCGCGTGCACCCAGGTGTCGGACTCCCCTGGAATGCCCCGGAGCAGATCCGTCACGATGTTGTTCAGGCTCGCCATGCGGTTGCGGTGCGTGCGAATCGCGCCCTTAGGTCTGCCTGTGGTGCCGCTCGAGTAATTCAACGAGACCAAAGCGTCAGGGTCCACGCTCAGCAGCAAAGGTTCGCTCGACTGCTCAGCCAGGAAGTCCTCGTATTCCCGTGCACCGTCGATACCGGCGGCACCGGCGTTGATGACGATCACATGATCGACCGCAGAGCGCAGCGCGGCTGCGTCTTCCCAGAACTTCGCATCTAAAATCAGCACGTGCGGAGTGCAGTCGGCGGTTATCCGCTCCCAGTCCGATGGATGCAGCCGGTAGTTGAGGGCCACTCGACACAGTCCAGCCGTACTGATGCCCAGATCCGTCTCGATGTAGGTGTTCTGATTCGACTGCAGATCCAAGACCCGATCGCCGGTTTCCAGACCGAGGGATCGAAGTGCGCGGGCCAACTGCATTACGCGCGATCCGGTGCGCCCGAACGTGCTGGTTCCTTCCGGTCCCTCCACAGCGATGCGATCCCGGTACTGGGCCATCGAGCGAGCGACGAGGCGACCTACGTCCATCAGTGCCGTCCTTCCGTTTCATCAGTCCGTCGATGAACGACGGCATCCAAGATCCAGCAGCCGTCGGTGAGGACGGTGACCGGATTCAATTCAATTTCTACGTCGCCCGGCCAGATAGCCGTTGCGTTCACCAGGCGGAAGATCGTCGCGACCAGCGCCCGTCGATCGGCCGGTGCAGCGCCGCGCACACCGGCGAGCAGCGAGCCCACGCGGGTCCGGTCGAGGAGCGCGTCGATGTCCTGCTCGGTGGCCGGCAATAACGTGACGGCCACGTCGGCTACCACTTCGGTGAGCACACCCCCCACTCCGACGGTAAGGACCCTGCCCATCGGACTAGGAGTGATGCCGACGAGGACCTCGACTCCACCGGGCACGAACTGCTCAACGAGCACCTGACCGCCTAGTGCCGCGCATTGCTCGTATGACAGCGCGGCGCGATCGGGTGGGACGTCCACGATCACGCCACCGGCATCGGACTTGTGCAACAGGCCCGGGACCACGGCCTTGAACACAGCCCGCCCACCCATGTCAGCGACCGCCTGCTCGGCGTCGAGCCCATCGGTCACCCCACGCGACGCAGGCACCGGAAGGCCGGCTTCAGCCAATATCGACTTGACCTGGTCCTCGGTTGCGCCGTCCGCTGGCACAGCTGCAGCGCCTGCCCACCCATGGGACTGCGGTACGTGAGCAGGCTGACGGCACGCGTCGCGCAACGCCCGAATCGCCGCTACGGCGCGCTCGGGCGTGGGGTAGACGGGAACCCCTTGTTCGGTGAGGATCCCAGCACCCTCAGGAGCCAGGTGCGCTGCGCCGGTACGGGCAGCGACGACAGGTTTATCGGTCGATGCTCGGACCTCGCCCAAGGCCCGCGCGATGCGCAAGACATCGTCGCCGACGAGCACCGCGAAACAGGCGACGATTGCGTCGACCGCTGGATCGGCGGCGAGCTTGTGCACACACTGCTCGAACA
>Ga0102945_1000686_pt1 | contig 10097 bp, 6 predicted proteins | sample SalPonred_H2O_MG_FD_78207 | JGI IMG/M metagenome (GOLD analysis project Ga0102945, IMG submission 78207) | Salt pond water microbial communities from South San Francisco under conditions of wetland restoration - Salt Pond MetaG R2_restored_H2O_MG ...
ACCGCGACAAGTGGTACTATCAACTTTACTTCTTCTAATACCGTAATCGATTCAACTAATACAAATATTACTGGTACTGGCGCAAACGTAACAACAAATACTCTAAATGTATCTGCTAATACGACTCACAATGGTCGTGTTACGTTTAACAACAATACAAAATTTGCTGGTCTGTATGCTAATGTTGCTACCACCGATCTTGTGGTTGGTGCTAACTCTGCGTTCACAGCATCCAGATTTACTGCTAACGTTGACACGTTTACAATAGGTCAGAATAGCACTGACGTATTAAATGTTAACTCTACAGTTGATTTTAACAGCGGCATTAATGTCGATGGCAATCAAGTTCATATCTCTGATGTGACAGTCCAGGGTAATCTAACCGTCGTAGGAACAACCACCTTATCTTCAGATAGCACGATATCTTTAGCAGACTCCGATATTACCGATTTAGATATTCTTAACACAATTACGATGAATGCTGGATCAGGCTTCGACTCTGATGTTCTACCAACTGCAAATAATACTTTTGATCTCGGTAGTGCACTTAAGCGTTGGGATAACGTACATGCTGGAACGTTCATCGGTAACCTCGATTGGTCTCTGATTACAAGTAAACCGGATCCTGTAGTTAGTGTTGAACTAACAGGAGATATTGTTGGTTCAGGTAGCGCAACACTAACTGATCTTACAGACGGTGCGATATCGTTCTCAACAGTAATTCAGCCTAACTCAGTTGCATTAGGTGCTGACACAACTGGTAATTATGTACAAAGTCTAGTTGCTGGTACCGGTATTACACTCGAAAATAACACCGGTGAAAGTGCAACGCCAACTATCTCTGTAGGTCAAAATGTTGCAACGACATCAGATGTAACGTTTAACAACATTAACGTCAGCGAAGATGTAGTAGTTTCCGGCAACCTTATCGTGGAAGGTACTACCACAACAATCAACACCAATGAAGTTAATATCGGTGACAACATTATTCTTCTTAACTCGGAAGAAACTGGCACTCCTTCTCAAGATGCTGGTTTTGAAGTTGAACGTGGTACTTCTACTAACGTAAGTTTCTTATGGGATGAAACAGCTGATCGTTGGACACTCGGATCTAGAAATATTACAGCTAACTCGTTTATCGGTAGCTTAAATGGAAATGCAGACACAGCATCTGAACTGTTGTTCGGTAGAACAATTTCACTTAGCGGTGATCTTTCCGGTAGTGTAGTATTTGATGGTTCTCAGAATGTTACTCTAAGTGCAACAGTACAACCGAATTCGGTTGCTCTTGGAACTAACACAACCGGTAACTATGCAGCAGACGTGGATGCAGGAGCTGGGATCAATGTTAGCGGAAGTGCAGGAGAAGGTACAGTATTTACAGTATCTCACGCTGATACGTCTTCACAAAGTAGCGTTAACAACTCTGACGGAACGGTTATTCAAGACGTATCTCTTGATACATATGGTCATATTACTAATCTTAATTCCGTTAACCTAGATAACCGTTTTGTACGTAACACTACCAACGAAGCCATTAATGGTTTCAAGACATTTGCTAATACGACCATCTTACAATCAACAACTTCGGGTCGCGCTGCGGCAAAAGTTATTAAAAACATCGAAGACTCTACAGATACTCCATCCCTAATAGTTGCTGGGGACGGCGAGGCATCAGACGTTATTGCTGAATTCAGAGCAAATGCCACAGGTACAGCTGTAGACACATCCGACACACCAAACAGCTTAGATTCTGTGTTCCAAATTCTCGGTACTGGTAATGTCAATGCTGATGGTACAATCACTGCTAATGGGTTCACTACTTCTGGTAATATTTCAGGTAACCTCAACTACAACGATATTACGAACCCTCCAACTATTGGTAACGCAACTGTTACTATCAGTGCTGGAAGTGGTCTATCAACCGGCGGTTCGTTTACAACAAATCAAACCTCTAATGAAACTATTACACTGAACCACGCTGACACCTCTTCTCAGGATAGTGTTAACAATTCTGACGGTACAATCATTCAGGATATTACTCTTGATACGTACGGTCACATCACTGGCATAAACAGTTATAATTTGGATAACAGATACTACACTGAAGCTGAATCTGATTCCAAATTTGTTAACGCAACCGGTGACACAATAGCGGGTAGCTTGACTGTTCAAGGCGATTTAACAGTAGGACAGAACGGCGGAGGTGGCTCACTTCTTAACTTCTATGATGACAACTCTAACACATTACGTACTCTCAGATGGGACGATGATGTTAACGATTGGCGTATAGAAGATAATAATGGTACTCAAAGGATTCTATATCATTCTGGTAATATTCCGGACGCTTCTATAACTATTAATGCCGGTGGAGCAATGACTGGTGGTGGCACGTTCACCACAAATCAAACCTCTAATGAAACAATTACAGTTAATCACGCCGACACGAGTTCACAGGGTTCAGTTAATAACTCAGATGGTACCGTTATCCAAGACATCACACTAGATGATTACGGTCACATTACTAACCTGAATTCGACTAACCTCGATACAAGATTTATCAGATCTGATGTAAACGGTACTCTATCTGGTACCTTAACTGTTACCGGAGACGTGAATGCTTCTAACTTCAACTCAACATCAGACGAAAGAGTTAAAGAAAACGTTAAGACAGTTGACAATGCTCTAGAAAAAGCGGTACAAATGAGAGGGGTTTACTATAATCGTGTAGGTGAATCAGATCAAGAAGTTGGTGTTATTGCACAAGAGATCGAACAGATTCTTCCAGAGGTAGTTAGTGAAGGTCAATCTGGTATGAAAACTGTCGCCTACGGTAACGTTGTTGGTCTTCTGATAGAAGCAATCAAAGAACTTAAAGAAGAAATAGATGAGCTTAAAAAGTAATAGTATTGCTCATTTATAAATAGTCATAAGATAAAGGAGAAGTCATATGGCTATAAAAGCAAATATTGTAATAGATCAAGGCACTGATTTCAGTGCCACTATTGATGTGACTGATAGTAATGATGATCCGTTTGACTTAACAAATTTTACACCGGCTGCGCAGATGCGTAAGAGTTATGCATCTGAAACAGCTTATGATTTTACAGTGGTAGATAACGGACCTCAAGGGCAAATTAATCTTTCTATGCCGAGTGAACTTACAAATACAATTGCACCTGGAAGATATTTGTATGATGTTGAAATTACATCAAATGCTGGTAATGTAAGTAGAGTTGTAGAAGGTATTGTCACTGTAACTCCCGGAATTACGAGAATAACATGAGCAATATTAAAGCTAAAATAACACCCCAGCAGAACTTTCAAGTTACCGAATATAAAATTAATGGTGATAGTTTAAGGCTCGGGGATCTTTTTGACGTAGATGCATCTACAGCTTCGGATGGTGCTGTATTAGTTTTCAACGGAAACACCGTTAACTTTGAAGCCACAACAGAAATTAAAAACGAAAATACACAAGTTAATGGAGGACATTATTAATGTCAGTTATTAAGATTAAAAGATCCGGTAGCTCTGGGTCACCAGCTTCATTAGGACAAGGTGAATTAGCTTATTCCTATCTTGATGGTACAGAGATTAATGGTGGTGATAGACTTTATATCGGTACTGGTACAGAAACAGGTGGTAATGCTGCTAACATCGAAGTTATTGGCGGCACCTATTTTACTTCTAAACTCGATCATACACCGGGTATACTTACAGCAAATAGTGCGCTGATTGTTGATTCCAACTTTGAGATCGATAGAATTAACGTCGACAATATCACAATCGATGGTAATATCATATCGACTACGGATACTGACGGTGATCTGATTTTATCGCCAAATGGTGCTGGCGTAATCAATGCTTCTACTAGTAAGATTACTAACGTTATTAATCCAACAGCGAATCAGGATGCGGCGACTAAAAAGTATGTTGATGACCAGTTTGCTGGTGGTTCAACAATATTTACTATTGCGGCAGATCTTGGTCTAGCTGACACTGTTGCTGGTCAACAAACTGTAACATTTACTGGTGATACGGGAATCACTACAACTGTAGCAAATAACGAAATATCGGTTGATCTCGATAACACGCCAGTCACTGCTGGTTCTTACGGCAGCACTACAGAAATTCCGGTGTTTACGGTTGATCAACAGGGTCGCTTAACAGATGCTAATACAGTAAGTGTTGCAACACAGCTTACCGTGGCGGCTGATACAGGGATCGATGACACAGTATCTCTTTTGAATGATGTGTTAACATTTGCCGGTAACACAGGTATTACGACTACCGTTACAGACAACCAAATTGATATTGATTTAGACGATACAGCAGTCACGCCTGGTACATATGGTTCATCTACTGATATTCCTACCTTCACAGTTGATCAGCAGGGTCGACTAACTTCTGCAGGTACGGTATCAGTTGCGACTACGCTCAATATTGCGGGTGACACCGGTACTGATGGTGTATCTATTCTTAATGATATACTAACCTTTACCGGTGGCGGTGGTATCACAACCACGATCACTAATAACAATGTACAAATCGATCCAGCTGATTTCACAATCACATTAGGCGGTGATCTTTCTGGTTCTGTTACAATCAGTGATCTTAGTAGTGCTACTCTGACAGCTACCGTTGTTGCTAATTCGGTTGCTCTTGGTACAGACACTACAGGAGACTATGTACAAAATCTGGTACAAGGCACTGGCGTCTTCCTTAGCAATAATACAGGCGAAGGTGCTACACCCACTGTTGCTATTGGTCAGGATGTATCTACAACTGCAGATGTTACGTTTAATAACGGTGACTTCCAAGGCGATCTAATCGTTGAAGGTAACTTGACCGTTAATGGTAATACAGTCACAACAAACGTTAGTCAGCTTGATGTCGAAGACAACATTATTCATATTGCGAGTAATAATGCAGCCGACACTGTTGACTTTGGTTGGACCGGCCATTACATTAATGGTGGAGGAATTTCCAATCACGCCGGCATCTTCCGTGATGCTACGGATAAAGAATTCTATGTCTTTGGTTCGTATACTAAAGATGAGATTGCAGGCGCTACGATAGATCGTGCAGATCCAAGCTTTGGCCTAGCAACTATCAATGCTGATATTTTCCGTGGTGACCTGAACGGTAATGCCAATACGGCAACTACTCTTGAAACATCGAGAACGATTACACTTTCCGGAGATGTTAATGGTAGCGTAAGCTTTGATGGATCTCAGAATGTAGTTATTGCAACTACGGTACAGCCTGATTCCGTCGCTCTCGGTACTGATACTACCGGTGATTATGTAGAAAGTGTTGGAGTTACGGCCGGTACAGGTCTATCAGTTACTGGAACTGGTGAAGGTGCATCTGTCACTCTAGCCGGTATCAATGCTACTAATACTGTAAAAGGTGTTGCATCATTCAGTGCTGATAACTTTACAGTCTCTTCAGGTGCTGTCAGTATCTCTGAAGTAGACGGCGGAACTTACTAATTCGATATAGTGGCTCTGATTAGATAATCAACCACTGTATTACTTTATCGGTTATATAACCATTATACACTAGTGAGGACAAATGTCAACTAATATTAAGCTCAAACGTAGTGCCGTTGAGGGCAAAGTTCCTTTAGCATCAGATCTAGAATTGGGTGAGCTTGCCATCAACACATTTGATGGTAAGTTATATATGAAAAAGGATGATGGGGCCTCTGTAGACATTGTCGATGTATCATCAGGTCTAACAGCTAACGAAGTACTTAATCTACTAACGACTGTTGATGGAGCGGGATCAGGGTTAGATGCTGATCTTCTCGATGGTCAACATGGCACATATTATTTAAACTACAACAACTTTACGAATACGCCGACTGTAGGTGATGCGTTAATTACCATCAGTGCGGGTTCTGGTCTTACGACTGGTGGTAACTTTAGTACCAATCAGGCTTCGAACGAAACGATTACAATCGACCATGCCGACACTTCTTCTCAACCCTCTGTTGATAATTCTGGTGGTACAGTCATTCAGGACATCACTTTGGATGGATTTGGTCACGTCACAGCAGTTGGATCCAAAACACTTATCACCTCTGATATCGGTGAAGGTACAAATCTCTACTTCACGACGGCTCGAGCAAATACTGCTATTGATGCAAGAGTAACAAAGTCGTTTGTAGATGCGTTGAATGTGGATGCTGATACACTTGACAATTTAAACAGTACACAGTTCCTAAGAAGTGATACAAGTGATACTCTAAACGGGTCGTTAACCGTTACCGCTGATCTTTCTGTTAATGATCTGGCGATTAGTACAGAATCCCAATCTACATCTTCCTTAATACAAACACAGATTGCTTCTTTTACCGCAGCAACATACTCTTCGGGTAAGTTTGTTATTCAGGCAACTGATAATGTATCGGCCGAGGTTCATGTAACCGAGCTTCTTGTTGTTCATGATGGGACGACAGCAAGCGCTACCGAATATGCTATTATTCACACAGGAGCGAATCCACTTGCGACGTATGATGTGGATATTGTGAGTGGAAACGTTCGGGTTTTAGCGACAGCAGCTTCTACAAATAGTACTACGTACAAAGTGACCGAAAACTTAATTATTACGTGAGGTGAATGAAAATGGCTCCTAACTATGGACCTAAAATTGTAAGAGATGGGTTAGTGCTGGCTCTTGATGCGGCTAATCCAAAGAGTTATCCAGGTAGTGGTACTACCTGTAACGATCTAGGCAAAAATAGTTATTCCGGTACACTGATAAGTGGAGTTGGATTCGATTCTTCCAACGAAGGGAGTTTTGTATTTGATGGCGTAGATGATAAAATAGTTTTCAGTAATCTCAGCGAATTGGATTTTCCTGGAGATTTCACTATAAGTTTTTTTGCCAAACAAAATCCTAACGTCACGCAAGGGAATGGTAGATTGATAAGCAACGGCGCATTTAATCAATATGGTTATGAAGTATTTGTTGACACTAACAGTGTAACTCTTAGAACATACAGCCCAGGTGGATATAGTAGTCATGACACTGGCGTCAATACTTCAACTTGGAAATACTATTCATTTATAAAGTCTTCATCTTCATCAGAGATACGAATTCTACCGGATGAAACAGTTTCTTCGGGTAATGCTACGGACTGCGTGTACAACAATCATAATTTTACAATAGGTACTAGGTCAACGTCTGATAGTTATTTCTATGCTGGTAATTTAGGCCCAGTGCAGTGTTATAACAGAGCTATAACCGCGTCAGAAGTTTACCAAAACTACAACGCACTTAGAGGGAGGTATGGAATATGAGTCTAGCGCACAACCCTCGCATAGTTACAAACGGGTTAACGTTTGCCTACGATATGGGTCCAAATCCGGGTGTTAACAAGTCTTGGAAGGGTAAACCTACTACTAATTACCTAAACGGAAGCACATCATCGACTTATCCTAATGCGTTTCAGTCAAACTCGTGGGTAGGAACAACAACAGAAGTTGGAGTTAGTAAATTTAACACCAATATCCTTCAGTGGGATTCTTCAAGTGGATCGTATACATACACAAGAGATCAAATATTAGACGATGACCTAGGAACTCTGTCTAATCAAACCGTGACGTTTTCGATGTACATTCGAAGATTAGAAGGCGCGGCCACAGGAAGAATACGAGTATATGACAATTCCTCAAGTTATTCTTATCAAAGCATTTCAGTAACTCCACAATTCCAGAGAGTCGAAATGACCAAAACTCTAGGAGCGAATCCGACTAGAATATTTGTAATGTTGGATAATAGCGGCGGCGGAACATATCAATTCCATTCCCCTCAATTAGAAATAAGTTCATTTGCTACTCCTTTTGCGTATAGCAGTAGATCCAATACAGAATCTCTTTTGGACTGGACCGGTAACAACACGATAACTGCCGATAGTTTGACATATAATAGCGACGGCAGTTTTAGTTTCGACGGTTCAGGTGATGTAACAGGTAATCCTCCTGGCGATTATATATCTGTACCAGAAAATATTACGAAAACAGATTTAGCAACATATCCAAGTGGCTGTACATATAATTTTTGGTTGAAGGTTGATGATGATGCTAACAACAGACTTTCGGTCTTATATGGGGCTGGAACAATAAGACACATCGAAATTTACTCATCAAGTAAAAGTTTTAGAACAGAAGCTGCTACACAGAATAATTATAGTTTTGGTGCCGGCAGCTTTCCGGATGACGTTCGCGGTAGTTGGAGTAATTTTTCAATCGTTTTTGCCAACAATGAATCAGGCCGCCCAGTGAGATGGTATCAGAACGGAAGTTTGTTTCATACACATTCTTCGATGGAGTCTGGCTCCGGTGGAACAAGTGAATATTTTTCTTTTAACGCAATTGGAAGAGCGACCGGATCGACAACTTATACTTATGCAAAAAGTTTTAAGGGGCAAATACCAATTTTTCAAATATATAACAAGTCATTAACTTCACAAGAAATTAAACAAAACTACAACGCGCTCAGAGGAAGGTTCGGTATCTAATGGGAGCATTTTCAGGACCTAACATACCATTTTTTTCTCAAACAGAAACCTATATGGATATGGAGTCAAATAAGTCATTTAATACAGACATCTTAAGAAACCATCTGTTATCCAAATGGTATGCTCACTTCAGTGCTTCTTTGCGTTATGCTATCATCGGCACCGGAGTAACACTCTACGATGAAGACATGAACGGAAATGTTACAGAGCTTGTTGGACCCACTACATCAGAAATAACATCTGGAGATCTATCAGTTTCTCAAGGACATTATTATTATGGAAACGGGCCAGTAGCATTTTACGATCAAGCCACGCAATCTGTTATATCTCCGTTGTCTTTAGCAGGCAATCTTTTCTGGACATATGTTAGTCGATACACTCCTGTGGACATGTATGTGTTTGCTCCGCACTCAGATGCTACTATAGAAATTTACTCTGGAGGCAGCGGAGTCAATGGAACGCCCATCCAAACAGTTTCTATAAATGCACAACAAACAGGTCAATCAATAATCGCGCCATCAACTGGTGATTACTTTTTCAAATCAGATTCACCTGTTATCATGACTCGTCATTCTGGAGGCGATAGAAACATTTTAAAGCCTATGGAAATAGGAGAATATATCTATATAAGAGCTACAGAACAACAAAAAACTTCGATAAACACCACACCGTCGCAACATTTAGGGAATTATGTAAAGGACGACAACTACCCTTGTATGACTCAGGCTATAGCAGATGGTAGCGGCGGTGATATGGAGGTTGGTTTAGCTCACAAGAACCTATCTGATACATATGTGGTGCCGGATGACATTGCATCTTACTATATTGTAGCACCGAACACCAACACCGTATATGTGGAATATTGGAACGGCTCTTCATGGACTTTGCATGACACTCACACATTCAACGGCACCGAATCCAGTCCTGATAACATTGCTGTAGGAGATCAAAACGGCGCAGATGCATCTATTGCTGGTACTAGCAACGGTACGTGGAGATTCAGAGGAGATGATATTTTTTATGTTTTGATAAATGACGTCAGCAACGATGAAGAAGCTTTACTGGGTTATATGAGAACGGACGATCAAACCGAGACATCAAGGTCATCTAGAAATTTGAGAAGCAGCAATGTTATTAAAAACGTATCAAAAGGGCAGAGTAATATAAGATCTACAGATCATACTAACATCATTATACAAGACAATGGTGCTAACTATATAGAGTTCGACGGGCAAAGCCAAAACGTTGTGGACATTCCGAATGTAGATGTGTCTGGCAATTGGACTGTATCTTCGTGGATATATCTACTTTCAACCAGTGACTACACGCACGTTCTTACTTCGAAATCTTCACAAGGTCAGTTTGCGTGTAAAATATCAACCGGCGGTGTACCATACTTCTATAGCACCAGTGGTAGAACGTTTTTAAATGGGTCTTCTCTAAGCTTAAATGAGTGGTACAATCTAATTTATACCTATGATGGAAGCCAGTTAAGAATATACATTAATGGAGAGTTAAACGATTCCGAAAATGCTACGCCGTCTTTATCCTCTTATGATATGAT
>Ga0102945_1000687_pt1 | contig 10094 bp, 17 predicted proteins | sample SalPonred_H2O_MG_FD_78207 | JGI IMG/M metagenome (GOLD analysis project Ga0102945, IMG submission 78207) | Salt pond water microbial communities from South San Francisco under conditions of wetland restoration - Salt Pond MetaG R2_restored_H2O_MG ...
AAGGGTTTGCTAGAGTGCCAGTACGCTTGTCCATCCCGATCCATTGCCCAGTATTCAGCCCAATCAGGTGCTTCATCAAAATCTACAAGCTCATAACCTCCATCCAGTCCACAAGCTTTAAAAAATTCTGATCCACCACTGTAATCTCTATTGACTTCATCATAAGCATCATCAACAAGTTTATTAGCTAACATTTGTTCGTACTTATCCATTCCTATTCTCCTTTTTTTCTATACTGCCATCTGCCTGACAACGACTCTTTCCAATCTTTCTTGTCCACTCCAAAAGCAGGCGCAAACACGTTGCGTATTTCTGACCCAAAGCTTTCCTGCTTAATTGTACTCCACACGCCATCTGCCACATCCAACTCTGGTGCGCTTTCATACCAAAAAGAATCTCCATCTAAGTCCATTGCCCAGTATTGCGCCCAATCCGGGGCTTTGCTCCAATCAACATTACTCATATCTATTCTCCTTTCGTGTCCAAAACTCCGCACATAACACTGATTTTCTAACATGATTGGGCTACGTTACTTCACAACCCGCTGCACCGCAGGCAATCTCTCCAGTCAAGTCTGTATTATCCTCTACCTCTCTAACCTGCGTCAAGTCGATAGATGTCAGAGCAGACTCCATTAGCTCGTACTGTTCCTCAGTAATGTCCTCAAAAGGTGCCTGTTTGTAAGTACCACCCATGTAAGGTAAGACAGAAATACCGTTAAAGTTGTTACGGTTCTTCCACATCCACTCACCTACCTTGTCCCACTCGTGATCCTGCACTGAGACAGTCACAGAGACGTTGTGAGTGTTCTGCCCATCCCTATGGCCTGTCCTTACCCACTCAGAGTTAAAACGTGATACACGGCTTAACAGATCCATTGGTGACTCGTGTCGTAGAATAGCACCCTCTGGTGCTTTCTGTGGGATCTCAATCACTGCCTGGTCGTGAGGTCTAAAGTATTCATCCTCTACCAGAGCAGGGTGATTCTCTGCTAGGTACTGATAGATCGCTTCATCTTTACCCACCCGCATACGGCGAATGTAGTAATCATTGTGCCAAGCGTGAATACCAGAGCTAGTGCCCAGAACAAGAGAGCTAGTACCTGATGGCTTGATAGTCGTAGTCCTAGCAGCCTCATTGATACCCAGCTTCTTAGCAACCCTAGCATTCTCTTCCATCACTGCCTCAGCAGCTTGTTCTAGGTCAAGATCTAGCACTGCACCTGAAGCAATACCTGTCATACCTACACCAATCAAAGCATCCTTTTCTGTAGTCTCCTTCCATACATCTCTTAAATAGTGAAAGTCAGTGTACCCTGCCTGTAGTGTACCGATAAAAGCAGCAGCCTTAGCCCGCTCATTAAGATCTTTCTGATCCTTTACATCACTTACGTTCAGCTCACAAAGGTTACAGAATTGGTAAGGGCGCAAACCAATTTCAGCGCAGGGGTTCGTACCCCAGTCTTTATCATTGCTAAACAGAACACCTGGTTCACCTGACTCTGACGCTACGATCTTATCCCATAGTTCATCAAAGTCTCTACGGCTTACCTTGTGGCGTAAGATAACAGCAGAGTTGTTAGCTCTACCTCGCTGTGGGCTGTGCTCCCACCAGCTACCGTGCTTAGCTGTCAACATCTCTTCATCGTCCATACTAAACAGGCTAATTAAAGCAGCGCGGCGAATACCACCAGCTAACACAGCATCAGCAATGTAGCACATGATATCGTGTACTTGGATAGGGCGTAGTTTTACACCTCGACCACCATCCTCTAAAGCCAACTCAAACACCTTTTCAATGTTGTGCAAGCAGTCCTTTAATGGTTGTGGGCCTGGAGCCTTACCACCAGAAGTCACCAGCATCGCACCTTTAGGGCGAATGTCAGAGAAATCAAAGTTAGGGCGCGGCTTACCAAGGAAGTACGCTTCACAAAGGATCTTTACTGCATCAGCCCAACCTTCAATGCTATCACCAACTAAGAAACGTTTAGACTTCTTTAGTGGGCCTACAACACCTGGCAACTCTGATACATGGTGCCGTTGCACTGAGTACCCTACACCTGTACCACCTAGCAGCAAGAACATCGCTTCTGCAAACGCATCTGGGTGATCCACTGGCATGAAAGCACAGTTAAAGATACGGTTAGGACTGTTCTGAATTGGCTTACCACCAAACTGAAGAGAGCGCATGGAAGGCAGAACCTTCTTAGTGAGTACAAAATTCTCGTACACGTTCTGGATCTCTTTGCGTAGCTTAGGGTACTTATTGATGTGCATAGCCATGTTACGCTCAACGATCTCTTCCCATGTCTCTCTACGCAAGATTTCAGGTACGTACTTTGCGTATTTTGTAAACGCAACTATCCGACTCAAAATCTCGGTAGATTTAGTTGTTATTGCTTCGCTCGTCATCAATGTGCCTCTCTATTTAAGTAGTCTTCAAACATGGTGAGTGCCACTAGAAGCATCTTCTGCCCATCAGTGTACTCTTCTTCACCTTCTAGTTCTTTTTCCATGCTGGTTGTAAACAGAACAGATCGGTACTTGCCTTCACCAGTCTCGGGGTTCTCATAGAACTCCATCACACCAGCTAACTCAAAACCATCTGCTTCTAAATCTCTAAATTCTTCAATCATAATACTCTACCTTAATTAGCCTACCGTCATTATTGATCAGATAATACTGGTTATTTAAAGTTACAATCTTCATTTCATAGGGAATTAAATCCATCTCTATTTCAAATTTCTCTTTTTGTAATCTTTCTAACCTCTCTTTAATATCATCAATTTGATTGTCTACATCAACTAATCTTGCTATTGCATCTTTAATTGTATTTTGTGTCATAGATACTTCTCCTTCAGGTAAGCTAGGCTTAGCGGCATGCCGCAATAGAAGCCCTTGCTCACTTCGTTTTTCATCATCACTCCAGAGAACTTAGCGTTACCTTGTGGCCCTAAGTAATCTTCATCGTGCTCGTAGCAAGTGCCCCACACTAAACCAATCTTAGCTCTGCCTAAAGCATCATGGATCATGCCGTGTTGGTAGACTTGCTGGTGACCTTGACTAAAGCTCTGTCCTACCTTTTGCAGTCTGTTCTCAATGTTACCTGATAAAGGGTTCTTAGTCAGTGATAACGGGTTTACAAAGTAGTGGCTGTAAAGTACACCATCAATCTCTACGATGTCTAGGAAGTCGTGAACCTCCCACCCTGTCTCCTTTAGTTGTAGGCTATGGTATCCAACAGTACCAACTAGCCGTGGATCTTTGTGTACAGCCCTAGAGATTCTGTGTTCGTGGTTGCCTAAGCAAAACACCAATCTAGGCTTGTACTGCTTCTTTTTGTTAGTGCTGGCGCGTTTCTGGTACTTGCGTAAAGGCCCTAACAAATTGTTCATGCCTTCGATACCAGCTTCTACATCAGCAGCGTAAGTCTTATCGTGAAAGTAAGCTGAAGACCTCTCTTCATAAGCCGATAGACTCGGCATATCCCAATGATCTCCAATGTGAACAACAACATCTGGTTGCATATCAACAATCAAGTTACCGATTGCTTTTAAGTAACCACTGTCCTCACCTGGCTTACAGTGAACATCTGGAATGAAGAGGTGCCTGCGTCCAATTTTAGTTAATCCACTCACTTGGTACTACCTCGCCTATTGCGTAATCAAATCCGTTCTTTTCACACCACTCAGAGTAGCGCATCTTCTGTCTTTTAGTACACCAACCATCACGTTGGAACAGCATTTTAATTTCAAACTCAGGGTTACAGCGTTTAACAGCGATCATCTTAGTCCTCATCTCGCCAGTAAACCTACCCTTAATCTCTATTAGTGTGTTACCCCCGTTCAACGATAGATCTGGTGTGTACTGTCTTTCCTTTAGCATGCCTTTAGATCCACAAGCAGGGCAGATAGCGTTCCTAACCTCAGTTGTGTAGGCTAACTGAAAAGGCTCGTACTCAAACTTGACTCTCCTGTTTCTAAGGTTGTTACAAACTCTCCTTTCTAAATCTGACCTGTACCTAATCTTCGTCATCTAATCCATCTCCCCAAGAAGATGATAACGAGTCAATCATAGTCGCTCTTTCGTACAGTACAGATTCAATCTCTTGTTTTAAGTCCTCTAAAATCTTAGTCTCAATGTCCTCATCTTCATCATAAGCGTTAACAATCTCTTCCATTATATCTAATAGTCTCATACAGGCGGCCTCCATCCTTCATCGTTATCACCTCTCATTAAATAAAGAAGCTGGCAAGTGACGTGCATCTTCTCGACAGCCTCCGCTTCAGTGTAACCTTCTTTCTCTAAGTTAACTATCCAGTGTGATTTAGCCGTGTTGTAATAAGACAGATCATCAGTACACCCACTAAGCAAGGATGAAGAGCGTTTCTCGCCAATCCTGTGCAGTCCTGGGATGTTGTCTGATTTATCTCCCATCAACACCTGACACCAGTAGTTATGTCTAGCCTCTTCTTCAGTTAGGAAATAGTGCGATCCCTCCTTGTTGTGCGTAGGCCACCGATAATGATGCCCTGGTACATTGTTAAGGTCTTTATCTATAGAGCACATGATCACACGGTTAGAGTGAACCCCATAGTGCCAGTAGTGCCACCCTGCTGCTGCAACCTCATCATCTGCTTCCCAACCTTTCCTACTGATCATAGCACCCCATTTCTCAAACAAATGGTCTCTAACTGTCTGGTAATGGGCTGGCTTTTCATAGTTCTTACGATTGCTTTTATACTCTGGATAAATAGCAAACCGAAAGTTATTCTCGATGTTGGGTGCAGTCAACCATATCTCTACTTCATCAACTGGATCTTCTGAGTTATCAGCAGATTCAATGATGTTCTCCACCATTGCGTCTGTGATCTCTCTGGCCTCATCATCAGAGCGAGGGAAAGGCTCGATAGTATCCCCTGCATGGATCGCTGCTTCCTTGGCCTCACTCTTAATCTGATAAGTGCCGTACAACCTACCATCTTCATCCAGCAGTGCCCAGTCTTGAGCAGAGAAAGCACAAGCGTACACAATGGAGTCAGCGTCTATAACTAGGATACTCATACCAATCCTCTGTCTCTTTTAAGAAGTCCTGTTTTTTAGCTTTACGAGAAGGTTCCCTGTGCTTGCCACCTTTACGCATCCAGCGGTCATCTTCTCTTAGCCAGTCTGGTTGTTTCCGTCTTGTCTTACTCATAAGATAAAAACTTTTACCTTAGCTAAAATTGGCGCCCCGAGCAGGACTCGAACCTGCAACCTACGGTTTAGAAGACCGTTGCTCTATCCGGTTGAGCTACCGGGGCAAAACCATCTAAAAAGGAATATCGTCGTCAAAGTCCTCATTTGACTCTGTAGACTGCTCCAGCTTTTCTTCTTCTTTCTGGATCTCATCTTGAGTCAGGCCGTGCTCTGCAAAAGGTACAAAGAACTGATCTGCAATCCGCACCACATCTTCTGCCGCTTGGTCTAGTGAAGACTTGCTGGTTAGTGTGGCTGCTACAATCTGTGCAGCGTACCCCATAGCAGATTGACGCATGATCATTTGCTGGCGATCATCGTTACCCTGTGCTACCGGAGCAGCTCGTTTAGCAGCAGCAGCACCAGAGTGCCCAGTATTACTTCCGCCACCTGAACCTGCCTCCTTTAGTGTTACATCAGATGCTTTGATGTTGTGATAAGTCTTACCGTTACGCTCAACTGTCTCACAAACAGCCTCGATAACATCACCCTCACCAATCTGGTGCCAGTTAGCTCCAACCTTGATGTTAGCAGCAGGCTTTTTCTTCTTGCCCATGCCGTACCACTGACCATCAACGTTGATGTTGATCATGTACTGATTACCGTACTGGTCTACCTCACCAAAGTCCTTGACGTAAATCTTGTCAATCTTACCTTCAATAATCTGCTTAGCCATTATCTATTCCTCTACTTAGCTAGTCTAGTGTCTTTCTGTTTGCTTCTTCAAACTCGTTAATAAACTGTTCAAACAAGGCCGGATCAATGATGTACCCGCAACCATTAAGAACGTGAACAAAACCAATCATAATCTCTGCCCAAGTTTGCTCGTGGTTCAAGAACGTCTTAGAAATGTACACACCTGTATCAGGTGAATCAACCGTAATCCTTAAATTGTACTGCTCTTCATCAAAATTAAATTTCATGTCTATCTCCTAGTGAGTATCTGCCCAAGTCTCGCCTACTTTAACTTCACCTGCTAAAGGGCATCGCAGTTTCAAAAACTTAGTAGCCTCCTTAAAAGCTCTGTCTACACTACTATTGTACCATTCTATCCACTCCTCTGCAACCTCTGCTTGTACTTCATCGTGTATGTTACCTACAAAAGTAACATCAGCGCCATCTTTCTGGATGTAACTGTCCAAAAAGCACAGTACTACTTTCATAGCAATTCCACCACCTGACTGGAAAAGGTAGTTCAGCGCCTTGTGCTTCATCAACTTACCCTTCTCATCACGTCGCATCCAGATCTTTCTACCATCTAGCCCTATCAAGTACCCCTTGGCTGATGCTCTCTCAACCTTTGGCTTTAGGGTAGAGATACCTGGAAACACAGACTCTACCGCTTCAATGATCTTTTTTCCGTTGGCTTTTGATAGATTAAGGATTGACGCAACTTTGCTATCAGAAGCGCCATAGACAGTGCTATAGACACAAGACTTTGCTTCATCTCGTGTCTCCACACCGCACGGCCTACAAGCGTCCAAAACTCTCGTGTGTGGATCAGTGCCTTTGGATTTATCACCGTTGATGAGCGCATCTGTAAAAGCCTCGCTGTTGATATAGTGCGCTGCAATGCGAAGCTCCAAGCCTTCCGCATCAAACCCAACTAATTTGTAACCTTCGCCTCTATGTGTAAACAAACTACGCATCTCATGCCCAAAGTATACATCTTCTGATGCTTTGGGTACGTTTGCTACAACCCTGTGTGTCATCCTGCCAGTGTTAGTGCCGTTAGGGTTAGCACCAGCAGGTATCCTGCCATCATCACGGCAAGCCTCTATCCATCCTTCTATCTGCCTTCTACGGTGAGCGCAAAGGCTGTACTGTCTTAGATTCTTACCCAACTCTGGATAGATCTTTTCTAAGTTAGGGCAAGGCTCACCATCTGGTTTTATCTTAGGCGCCCCCTTGTCAGTGTACTGGCTAGGCTCCCATCCTAATTGCATCAATCTCTCTGCTACCTTGGCGTGTTGGCTCAATTCAATTTGATGGTAGGTGATGGGTGTAAAAGGCCCACCTACGTCCTGGCCTATGTCCGCTCTAACTGCCAGCTCACCATTAGCCTTAAACGGCTTCATTACTGAGTTTTTGTGCTCGTAGTAATGCCCTAGCAGATTTAGAATGTCCGGTTCTATGGCCGCTTCCATCTGCTTTAGGTAGCTAACGTACTTTTTAGCTAGGTCGATACGAAAAGGCCAGCCGGATCTTTCCTGCTGTGCAATGATCTTAGCAACCTTGTGCTCTATCCTAGCTGGCACTTTCCAATCTACTTTCACCTTATCTTCCCTTGCTCATTGTGTAAATAATGTTCTACAAATAAAGCAATAAGCTATTAAATGTATCATATTCTAATCAAATTGCCTTCTCAAGTAAGGAAAGCATCGACCACTGTAGCTTCCGAGTACATGTCAGTATAGCCTATGTGCCTGGTTCCGTACACGATGTTTTGCTTTAGATATTCTTCAGTGTAAGCCTCAACATCAAGCTCACTTGTAATGTTATAAGCAACCTCCGCCGCTTCTTCTTTATCCTTAGCAGCAACAACTACTAAACCACCGTACTCAGAAGAAGGAAAAGGGATCCAGTTGTCTATAATGTAAAGGTTCATCCAAAAATTTTGCCTAATTTCATTTTGTCTGATTTCCATGCCTTTTAAAACCTCTGAATAAACTTGCACAACTTCTTTATCAGAAGCTTCTTTAATAAAATCAGAAAATGCACTCATCCTACTCTTCTCCATTTACTTCTAACACTTCAATTTTACCCATCAACTCACCTGCACCATGTTCAACTAACAGCGCCATCAACAAATAGGCCGCGTGAGAATAATCCAGCGTAATATATTGATGCTGCCCACGGCGGCTGTGCATCTTAGCAATAAAACCGTTTCCGGTGTCTTTAACAGTACATAGCTTATACACCCCTGGGGCATAACCTGACCTAGCTCTGATCCTAATTTTATTGTCTTTCCTTGTCACTCTTGTGGTGACAGTATCTTCAATAAAAACAAATTCTTCACTCATTCCTGTTCTCCTTTGGCTTTGGCAATTGCGGCTCGCGCCCAGTCCTCTGCGGCAGATTTACCAAAGCCACCCATTTCGCTCATGTCTAGCATCATTTGCAACGCCTCCAACAATTCATCAATCTTTTTCTGCTGGTGACCCCACGCCAATTTTGCTGCATTTTGCGCCTTGTAGTCAGTTAGAGTATGTAATCGTCCTGTTAGCATACCCGGCCTATGCTCATAATCCCTGAGCGTTGTTTGTACCCAGTCTTGAAACGTCTCACTCATCTCTGTTCTCCTCTACTACCCAGCCTTTATACGTCCACACGACTTTGCGCGTCTCGCCTGTCTCAGAGTTGTATACATACCTAGGCGATTGGTGAGGTGTACGATCTAGTACTTTTTTAAGACGTTCCGCCTGTTTTTTCTCAGTTTCCATTACTGCTCTCCTGTGACTACTTTTACTAACTTGTCCCATACAGGGTGAGGTTCGTACCCACAATCATCAGTCTTAAAGTCTGACAGTGCTACTGGTAGACCACTTTCTTCAACATCATCGAAGTTAACCCACCTGTCACACTTAGTGTTAACACAAACCCCTGAATGGCTACAAAATGTTCTGTCTTTATAGTGCATCATGTCTCTTGCATCTCCTTTAGTAAATCTTGGTAAACTCTTTCTGTAACTTCAACATCCCTTATACAATATCGTAACATGGCTTCGTTGTAGTTGTCAAAAGCCTGCTCCTGCTTGCCGTACTCACCCTTGTAAAGCCCAACCCTGTAACCCCAAGCCTCTAAACTGTTAGGGCTGACTCTGTGCGGCACTCCCTCTGGTGGCTTACGGTCAGGGTTAAGTAGTCTCGATAACACTAGGGTGTCAATCTCCATCGCTGGTTCTATTGGCTTTAGATCCATCCAATCTAACCACATATCCAGCGCAGGTAAATCAAAACCAATGATGTTATGCCCGATCACTACCTGCCCATCAATCAAATTAACGAAGTCTTTAATGTTATCTGGGCCAAAGGTATGCACCTCTTTAGTCTTCCAGTTCTTAGCTACTGCACAATGAATGGTAGTCATAGTGTCTAGCAGCCCGTCTGTTTCAATATCAAAAATAAACATTTCTTTACTCATATTTTGTCTACCTTTTTGATTTTTTCGCCAATCCATTTCATAACTGGTACAGCCATGCTGTTTCCTAGCGCCTTGTACCTGGGCGTATCTGGTGTATTTTCATAAATATCTGTGTAGCCATCTGGAAACCCTTGTAGGCGTTCTGCTTCTGTAGGGGTTAGCCTGCGGACTGCCATGTCGCTTGAAACCCCATGAACACCTGTAGCGTTCAGCGTGTACATCGGGCCGTCTACCGTAAAACCATCTCCATTACCTCCGTTCATTGGTTGTCTGCCGATGGTGTTTTCGGCGATGGCAACGGGCTGAGCAATCATGTTGAATCCGTCTGCTCGGCTGTAATCGTGGCTGGTTGTTTCGAGGCAGTTAGCAACGCTTGGTACAAAGTCTCTGGCAGCTTCTTTCCCCGCTTCTCTGCTCGGCGCAATATCCCTGCACAGGCTTTGGCGCTCAAAAAGTACCGCTGCGGCACGTCTCCAATCTCCAAGGTATCCGACAACGAACACACGGCGGCGTCTTTGGGCCACTCCGAAGAACTGAGCGTCCAACACTCTGTAGGCGAACCCATACCCGAGTTTGCCCAACGCCCCGAGGAAGGAACCAAAGTCTCGTCCTCCTCTGCTAGACAAGACACCGGGCACGTTTTCCCAGACAAGCCAACGTGGGGCATATCGTTCAGCAATTGCAAGATAGGTGAGCGCCAAGTTACCACGCGGG
>Ga0102945_1000688_pt1 | contig 10079 bp, 13 predicted proteins | sample SalPonred_H2O_MG_FD_78207 | JGI IMG/M metagenome (GOLD analysis project Ga0102945, IMG submission 78207) | Salt pond water microbial communities from South San Francisco under conditions of wetland restoration - Salt Pond MetaG R2_restored_H2O_MG ...
AATACCACTTCTACATCTGGAAAGTCTTCAAACTCTCTCTTAAATGCCTCGTAGAGGTCTTCATTAATTGCTGATAGAATCAGCTTAAATCCTAGTCTATTATTCATTATCTTAATTTTGTCCTGTTTGATTTTTAGTAAATTGAGCTATGATCTCATCTGCCACAATAGCACATATCTCAGCCTCCCAATCAATTCCTTCTCCGCTGATTTCTCCAACCTCCTTGTATACTTCTGGAATTCTTTTGCATGCAATATTATATATCAGCATAACATAGTCATGACACATGAGATGTGGAAGCTTTCTAAACACTCTCACTGTAATAGGAAATATAAGAGTCTCTATTAGTCCCTCAATTTTACTTTGATCGACACTCGCCCTGCTAAGAACAAGCATAGTCAATGTCTCAAGCGAAAGCGATAAATCGTCCTCCTGATCTTCATCGAACGATTCAAGAAGTCCAAGACCCCTCCATTTCTCTTTTATTTTGTTCTTATCTGAATTCTTAAGAGCCCACCACTTCTTGTTCTCTTCCCAATTTTCAAAGTCTTCTACTTTTTCCATGAAAAAATATAAGAAAAGAAATTCTTAAAATCAAAGAACCCTCAGAAATTTCTGAGGGTTCTTATATGGGGCGAACGGATTTGCATGCAATTCCACCACCTCCACCAATCCAACACTATGTTTGAATCTCTTTATCTTTTCCTGCCTATATTATTTAATTTCATTGATTATGTAACCAAACTCTGGAAGTAGGTATCCACCTTCGATATTGCTGCTAAACAAACCATAGCAAAGCTCAAAGTCCTGATCAGTCTCAAGAAACTTATACTTCACATATGAAGTTGCAGATGGATAATTATTGATGTATCCTGGGTTGGGCACTTTGATATACAAATCATTAATCCAACCCTTAACTTCAACCTGACCACCACTTCCACATCTATCAAGACGGAACATGTCTTTCCAGAAATCTGAATTAGAATCATTTGCAGCATTCTTAATTTTCACAACAAGTTCTTCAGCTCTCTGGAAGTAGTCTGGGAGTGCGATCACCTCTCCAAACGACTTGATATTTTCAATTACTTTATCCCAGTCATCATCATCTCCGAATACTTTAACCTTAGGAATTCCACACATGAACATAGAATAGTCATAGTAAGGACTCATTGCATCAGCAAACGCAGCCTTAAACGCCATTGATGCCTGGAACGTGGTTGTAGAGAACTCTGGCAAGAACATCTCTGTATCTGTAGGAGTAAGCTTAAGAAGCTCATCAGCAATTAACCTTAGATCAATAAGCTGAGGGTCACCAGTTGGAACAACAATTTTTTTCTTCTCATCTGAGTCGGTGAATAGCTCACGGTACTTTTCAGCATTATCCTTAATGTGAGTAGCGACCTCTGTTAAGAATATTTGCCAAAGGAAATCTGGAGTGAATACGATTCCAATATGATTCTTCCAGGCAAATGAAAGATACTCAAGATAGTTAAGGTGACGAAATTCTCCATACACGCAATCTCTTACTGTAACAAGATTGCTTTCATTGCTCTTGTCTATTATGGTTGAGTTAAATCTCTCTTTCTTCTCTTCCTGATGCTCCTTGATCTTTTCTTCATCGGTCCTTGCGTCCTCATCCTGAATTGAGTGCATTGATGGTTTAATTACTCTCTCATAAGGATTTGCTTGCTCAAGTGTATCATCAAGCACAATCTCTTTTTGCTTTGCTTCTTCTTTTACCACTGTTTCCATACTATATCTTTGTTGTATTTCTTTAATTCTACTACTTTTTTCCTTAGCTGCCTTCTCAAGTCTTCTGACCATTTCTTGATTGGCCTTTCCAACTGAGCCAAGAACTCCATTAGTTTTTATATAAGATGTTTGTTCTGGGAATTTAATCTTTTTGTATCCATTAGCAGTCTCTCCAATAATGAAATAAGAATATTTTTCAACATCATCGGACTTAACCTTAACATGATCAAAGTACCCACTCTTGGTTACAATTACACAATCAATTAACTCTTCCATTACACTTCTTGCTTTAATTCTAGTTTTGGGAATATAATTGCCTTCTTACAATCCTTAAGAGACTTCCTAATCTTCCCAGACTTATGAGGAAACACTGGATAGTATAGATCGTTGATCTTAGTTAGAGCATAATGAAGTTCGAGTATGCTAATCCAACCTTCCGCACCCTTAGACCACGGTTTATCATCATTAATCTTCTTGTTAAGCGATTTAACCAATAAATTAGTTTCTTGAAGTGCTTCTGAAACCTTATACTTTTCCCAACGCCTTTCAATACTTTCAACCTCAATATCAAAAAATGCCTTAAACCTATCTCCATCGAGATATGAGTAATCAAGCTTTATATTTGGGTTATTTGAATTTTCTTCTAAAATCTTACCAGCCAAATGAGATACTCTGGCTATAAGATTCCCAAAATCATCAGAAAGATGTGAATTATGAAGCTCTACAAGCCTACTTTCATCCCAACCAGAGTTTCCATATGTGGTTATACCAGCAAGAGCATAATATCTTACTGCACTAATCCCATATTTACCTGCCTGGTCAATTGGGTCAACAACATTGCCAAGTGTTTTGCTCATTTTTCTACCATTTGAATCGAGTATAGTTCCATGAACAAGTAACTTGTCTGTGTGTTTAATTCCTGCAGACTCAAGAAGACCTTGGAAGATTACTGATTGAAATTTGATATTATCTGGGCCGCATATTTGTATTACATCACAATCGTTCCATATTACATCAAATGCGGCAGGTATATCTGACTTATATCCAACTGCAAACAAATAGTTAAGAAGAGCATCAAACCAAACATATATAGTTTGTGTACTATCTTCTGGGACTGGCACTCCCCATTTAACTTTTTTTGAGTCTCTTGAAATTGAAATATCCTCTATGCTATCAATAAATTTTAAAAACTCTGCTCGCTTTGATTTAGGCTCAATAAAATCAACTGACTTATAAGCCCATACGCTTAGTTTGTTTTTATATTTTGACAATTTGAAAAAGTAGTTTTCTTCTTCTACTTCTTGAAGTGGTGTTGTTGGATGGTCTGGACAAATAAGTATTTTATTAGATTGAACTTCTGGGTCATCTAATGCTGGGTCAACGCCAAATACTGACTTTTCTTCAAGCTCTCTATTTGACTTGAACGATTCACATCCAACACAATATTTTCCTTTATACTTTTTCTTGTAAATGTCTCCACGCTCAAGGGCTTCCTTCCAAAAGTGCTGTACTTTAAGCCCATGCTCTTTATCAGATGTTCTATAAAATGAATCGTAGCTTCTAATTTGAAGCTGTTCAAGAAAATCAATCCAGACCTCTTCTAAATTATCTACATATTCCTGCGGTGATATACCTTGCTTCTCTGCAGCCTCTTGTATTTTTAATCCATGCTCATCAAGACCAATATTAAAAAACACATCGCTATTAATCTCATTACCATACCCACTAAACTTAAAAAACCTCACTATAGCGTCTGCAATGATAAATTCAAATGCATGACCTATATGAGGCTTTGAGTTCGCATATGGTAGCGTTGTTGTTATGTATTTTCCCTTTTGCATATAATATTTATACGCAAAAGTAATTAATTTGTTTCAATTAAGAGTTAAACTCTTCAAATTTAAAATTGCTTATCTCTTTTTTCACTTCATACCAATACTTTGACCCAGTTTCGCTAGTCAAGTATTCTACAGATATAATAGCACAATCCCTAGCATTTAAAAACTCTCTCTCCTCTAGTGAATGATGAGATTCTCCCCCCTGGTGTACATGAAGTAGAAATCTTTCTATAAATTCTTTAGCCCTCTCTTTTGGTTCAATAATTTTCATATAAATTAATTTACAGATTCTTTTTTGTATAAATATAGATAAATAACATGTAATTACCTATTAGTAATTTATGATTCTTGGAGAATCTAAGTCAAGCCTTAACTCAAGCCACTTAACAAGCTTTTCTGAGTCTTCACCAGCTCTCTCATACCCTTTTTCCCACTTAACTGTGAATGTAGGTATCGTATCAATCTTTCCATCAAAATTTAACACTAAAGACTCACTATATGAAAGCTTTTTAATCTGATCATAGTTAATCTTAATTTCTTTTTCAACTTCAAGAAGTGGAATGTCGTATTTTCTATATTTAGAAAGTTTATTCTCAAGAAAGGCTATTTTCTCATCCCTATCATGAAGCTGGACATCTTTATCCTTATACATTTGTTCTATAAACTCAGAACTTAAGTGATCTTCAGATATTGCACCCTTAGATTGACTTATCTTTAAGTCAACTCCTGGAAGATCGTATTTAGCAAGGCTATTCCTCCATGCATTTTGAACATTATCTGGAACTACCTCTCCAATCATGAATACCTCAATAGAGTTTTCCTTCCTATCCGAATGATACTCGATTACATCACTACCATCGTACTCGATAACCTCTTCAACAAACTGATCAGTATTAGATTGGAATATAGAATCCTTTACAACACCTATAAATACCCATACACTAGGTATTATAGTTATGAGCAAACTGACTATAATATACTTGTTGTTTCTCTTTTCAATCTTCTTATCAGCCAGATGAACCTTGGGGAACTTCATGACATTAACATATACATACGCAGAAAGCGCTATGAATACAGCATTGATAATAAACAAATATAATCCTCCTGCAAAAAATAGAATGTCGCCATGTGCAATTCCATACCCAGCAGTACAAAGTGGAGGCATAAGAGATGTTCCTACAGCAACTCCTGGTATAACAGTTGAGGCAAGGCCCTTATCTTTAAGCGAAAATGTAATAATACAAGCAATACCACCAAAAATAGCGATCACAACATCAAATAGAGTAGGAATTGTCCTTACAACAAGCGCATCACTAGGTGCATTAATTGGTGAAACCATAAACCAGACAAATGAACCGAATAAACTAACCGCTATAGCCTGTATAAAGCTCTTTGTAGACTTCTTAAGTGTATTCCAGTCGTTTGTTCCAAGTGAGACTCCAGCTCCAAGAATAGGAGCCATTAATGGAGCTATAAGCATGGCACCAATAATAACAGCGATAGCCATGTGACCCATGTTAAGACCAATAGATGCAATGAATATCGCACACATTAGAACCCAGGCTCTTGCTCCACCAAAATCAAGACCTTTCTTGATCTCTCTTATTGTGCCTGGCATATCAACTTCATCTCTTATGTGAAATATGTCATGAACATAATGTCTTATTTCACCCCATATGCCCTTAGCATGTCCAGCTACTTTCTTTGCTGACTTTTTCTTGTCAAGAGTCTTCTCTTGATTATCTGGTTTTTCCATTCACTTTAAAGTTATTATTCGCTCTCCGTTAACCATTCCATTTATGTTCAAGTGAGCAAGTGGAACAAACACCTCTTTCTCTTTAACAAAACGATTATTATAGAACCCTTCAATAAGAGGTGATGCAAAAGCTTCGTCCATAAGAGTTTCTGTAAAAAACTTCTTCTTTACTTCAATTCCAAACATACCATCTCTAAATTCTACTCTAAATGTTATATGTCTTATCCATATTTGATCTCCCTCATAGACAAGCCACTCAGAGCCGAAGAAATTCTCTAACTTGATTCCGCTGCAGCCATGAACAGATAAAACCTCCCATTCATCATTGTCAACTGGCCATTCAATAAGTCCATTCTGAGGATTACTAACTGGAGGGTAGATGTCTTGTATCTTACCGTCTTTCTTATTCTTAAGAATTAACTTTATTCTCATCTTCTTATGGGTATAAACTTCCTGTTTCAGCAAAACGCTGAAGCAAAGGTAATAATTTTTTAACATCTTCTCTGGATAGGTGCATTCTTGTATTTAAGAGCACTTCCTCTGGGATTGGATACTTAACCCATCCGTTTGCCTGACTCGTCTCTACTCCAAACGCCTTAGCCTGAGATGCCATGATCTGAGGGTCTGCGTCATCAACTCCTAGCCAAATACAATCCTTTGTTGCAATTGAAGATTGTTGAACTGAACATTTTGCTCCGTACTGATCGGTAAACTCTCCAATACCAAATCCACGATTAGTCTCTCTAAGACTTACTTCTGGTATTACAATACTGGCAACACCATCCTTAACCTCAAAATCCAATATCTTGGGCTCATCATAGTAGTCCCAAAGGTCTGAGCCCATTGCCAGGTCAATGTCTTTGTGATTTAACTCCGCCATGGAACCATCCCTAAGCTTGACCATAAATTCATGAGCATCGTCAAGTTGAATCGTGTAGTCTTCACCCTGTATTACTCCATCTTTAGTTTCAACTATATTCTCAAAAGTAGCAGTTTCACGTTCAAAAACTGGCCAACCTTTTGTGTCATACTTCTCCTCTCTAAGAGGTTGTAATGTAATTTTACCTTCCATAGTCACTTTAGTTTTTCACTCATTAATATAGCAAGCTCCTTTGAACTTCCTATCATTGCATACAGATCATCAGGATGAGCTCCATCTAACCATTCTTCACCGCCAGATATATGAAACCTCTCAGCTTTCATATGACAGCTCTCAACTATCCCTCCTGTTTCTTCATCCAAGTTTTCCTTGCATAGAGATATTCCATTTTCCTTAACATATCCACCGTTAGGCATCTCATTCCTGTCAGTTATATGATGAGCATCAAGAAATAATTCAGGATGTTCTTGAGAGGAGAAGTCTGCACCACAAAGTCTACATTTGTAGTTATCCCGCTCAAACGTTTCATTCCTAAACTTTTTTCTTATTTTCTTTTTGCTATTCATAGATTGTTAATCGTTCCAATACGCACTTGGGTCCTTGTGATCTGGATAATTTTCTCTTAAAAATTTATCTACCTGAGATTTAAGGTCAGCCTCAACAGCAAATAACTTCTCTCTAAACTCATCAGTGTACCCACCCTTATTATTAGGTTCATTAAACTCTTCCTTGAGTTCAACTTCCTCAGTCTTGAAGAGTATTGTTTCATCATAGTCCTTAACAACCCCACAAAATGGAGTTGACTTGGAGGCATAACGACCAGTTTCTTTATCATGAGAATAATCTCCATTAATAAATCCTATTCGATCAACTCTTGATGTTATTTTCTTCTCTGGACTGATAAACGCATATCTATCATAGAATGCTGCCTTATAAAAAATACCAGCTCTCTTTCTACCTTGGTCATCTATAAGCTCGCTCCACATTGAGTGATCTGTGCTTTTCTTTTGCCAGCCCTCTGGAAGTTCTACGTCATAAAACAAGTTGTCGCCTTCGCTTTCTCCAATAACTTTAATTCCAACGCTATAGTAAAAATCTGATGCATCTCCTGACATCCCCATTTTAGATGGTAGCTGCGCAGAATTAACAAGCTCTTTCTGTCCTTGTGCCTCCTGGGCTTCAATTCCACTTCCATTTTCACCCATAGCATTCACAAGCTTTACCGTTAGGCTGTCTTTCTCTGTGTTATGTATCTTACTCATTATTCTTCTGATTTTGACCAATACTGATTCTTATATTCCTCATCAGTTAATGGTGTAATTCTTTTTTTAAACTTTGCAATATACTCACGCCCACTGTCAAGTGTGCTATTTGGTATAATACTGGAAATAAAGTAATGCTTGATGATCTCTGGATTATAATGTCTTTCTAAGGACGTTTTAACTGCATCCGAACTAACATCTAGGTAAAATCCATGTTCATTATTAGCAACTACTTCCAAAATTTCTTTTATGCTCTTATCACTCATTACACTTCTTTTGAATATTCTAACTCAAGAGACTTTCTCTTGATTGGGTTTGGCTCAATTGTTTCAAGAAATCTTGCCATGATCTCATCAGTAGTAAATTCTGATAGGAAATTTCTATAGTCTTCTACATCTCTGAAGGAGTGCTTAAAATATCCCATCCCAGTTCCAATCTTACTTTTATCGAAATTAGGATAGTAGTCAAGTATCACTCGACCATTAAACTTCTCAATAGCCTCACGCTTCCTTCTCTCTTTTTCTTTAAGAGCATCTACCTCAGCTTCAAAGTTAATATCTTCAAAGTGATTATCAATGTCTTCAAAACTAAGTCTCTCTGGCTTTTGGGAAATATTGTTCTTAATAATGTATGCCTGAAAGTCCTGAAACATAGTGTGTTTGTGTTCCTTTTTAGGGTCAGAGAAAACAGATGTCTTCAAATAAGGACACTTAAGAACAAACTCAAATACCTCATCATGAGTCTGGAACCCTTTCTTAAACCTGTCATAATCCAGCCCAAGAAGATCAAACAAATCTCTTGCATCATCAGTGATCTTAAACTCACCAACTTTAGAATTATGGTTTTTGACATTTAGCTTCTCTTCATAAACTAAACCGAACTGAGTTAATTTGAGATCAAATCCCTTTACTACCTTTCCTAGAATTGAAACAATCCCATATGAACTTACATCATAGAAAAAGTCAAAACTCTCATTTTGCTTTACATAGTAAAAGTTTATTTTCTTGTCTCCTAAATAAAACTGATGTCCATTTGATACAGCCTTAGCTTCTTCAACGTCAATACCAGACTTAAGATAACTAATTGCTGCCTTTAACTTCTCAAACGTATCTTGCTTTCTAGGTTTTGCTAGAAATGTATAACTTGTTCTTTCCTCTGTAGGGATAGAAGGAAGTAGCTTGAACTCATCAAATATAAAAGCTATCTTCTTTTCTAGTTTTTCAACGAAATCATTCATAATGTGAATTATTGGTTCACTTATGTTATACGCAAAAAAAAGAAGGATGTTTCAATCCTTCTTATTATTTTTTGTTTTTCTGTATGTTTTATGATCAGTGGTGGTCCCGTCATCCATTAGATAGCCCCACTCTCTCTTTTTTCTCTTACCAACGATGGCAAGAGTGTATGTTGGAGATTTAAGTATCTTTCCTATCTTATGAAACTTATCAGCTCCTCTGTAGCTCATGTTTAATGGTGTTCTTAAATTATATCGTTTCACCTTTTGTTTTTCATCCCAATATATTTCTGCGTACCCACCACTTAATACCATGGTCCATATATTCCACGGATGATTATGCAGGTGATCATCCATGTCATGCTTGTATATGCCATGAATATTTACAGAGAACCAGGGAAGAGAAAAAAGTCTCCAGCGCCTAAAATGAACCTCTCCTTTTTTACTCTTTATCTCCTTTATCAGCTTCATCAACTTCCTCCTTACTTTCCTTAGAATCTTCTTTTTTAATCAAATCCTTCATTTCTAACTCTTGAACTCCGCCACCTTCAAATTCAAATGAGAATTTGAGCCCTTCAAAAGGGAGATGAGAAATAAATATATTCTGTGAAAAAACAACGCTTTCCTCATCTTTTCCAGTAATTTTAATCTTTTTTACTTTTGCTTCCATTTCGTTTAGTATTAAAATAAGAGATGAGCGTACCCAGAATTCTGTTTTATGTTATCATTTATCTTTGCCACAACCCGATAATTACTGGAGCTGCTCACCCTCCTATATCTGTTTGTGTTGCATCTCGGCAGGTATTTCACTTATGGTGGTACCATAACGCTCTTATCGAGCTCCCACACCGCCTAAGCAGAGATGTCCTGAGGTTCCTCTGTTGCCAGCGATAACTCCTCTTTCTCTTATATTTTTTTCATATTACCATAGTTATACGGTAGTAATCTATAAATGTTACTTAGGTAACTGATAAATTGGCTTTAGCAGGATTCTAAAGTCTTCTCCATATCGACCCTCTCCATCATTGAGAAGGTTTTGCTCAAAGTCTGAACCATAAACTCCAGGAGGCCTTAGATCAATAACTATATTGTGGATATTGTCTTTAAATTCATTTTCACTCCAAGCCATTACTTGAGTATAATAAGAAACTGGTTCACCTTTTTTGATTAAAACTTTTTCTCCATAATATATATCTGTTGCTGATACATATTTTACTGTGTTTCTTACTATTTTGTCATTTTCTTCAACACCTTCTCCTAAGAAGAATGTCTGTTTTTTCAATCCATTTTCAAAATCCACTGGATTAATGACAGTTGTTTCACAAAACACGTTTTTTACATCAACATATTTTGTCGG
>Ga0102945_1000689_pt1 | contig 10077 bp, 7 predicted proteins | sample SalPonred_H2O_MG_FD_78207 | JGI IMG/M metagenome (GOLD analysis project Ga0102945, IMG submission 78207) | Salt pond water microbial communities from South San Francisco under conditions of wetland restoration - Salt Pond MetaG R2_restored_H2O_MG ...
AACCGGAGACTCTGGCTCGAAGCGCATGGGCGCTAGCGGCGAAGGACATGCTGAAGTCCCGGATGACCGGCGAGGTCTCCACCGAGCCGACTGAGGCAAGCCTGTCCTTCACCAACGTGTTCACCCAGCAGTACGACGCGGACATTCCTCCGCTGATCGGGGTGGGTGAAGGGCAGCGGTTGCTAGCACCGGTCATCGCCAGCGACGCGGTAGCCGGGGTGCTGACGTCCACAGCAGCAGAGCAGATGGGGTTGCGTCCGGGCACCCCGGTGGCCGCGGGTGCGCACGATGTGGACTGCTCGGCGATCGGCAGCGGGGTGGTGGGTCCGGGGGTGGCATCGGTAGTGGCCGGATCCTTCAGCATCAACCAAGTGATCTCCGATGAGCCGATGCCGGGGCGACAGTGGTACGCCCGGAATTTCATCGAGTCGGGAAAGTGGATGAACATGTCCATCAGCCCGACGAGCTCGGCGAGTATGGAGTGGTTCCTCCAGCAGTTCTGCGCTGCCGATGTCGCCGCAGCGGAACCGGGTACCGATCCGCTTGCGTTCATCGACCGGGAAGTCCACACGATCATGAGCGATCCAAGTGACGTGGTGTTTACGCCCTTCCTCTTCGGTTCGCTCAGCGGTGCTGAACAGTCGGCGACCTTCACCGGGCTACGTGCTTGGCACACCCGCGGGCATGTCCTGCGGTCGATCATGGAAGGTGTCGCGTTGGGCCACCAAAGTCATGTGGCTGCTTTGCGCTCGGCCTTCGAGTTCGACCGAGTTCGGTTGACCGGGGGTGCCACCAAGAGTCCGATCTGGTGCCAGATATTCGCCGATGCCTTCGACCTGCCGGTGGAGATCCCCAGCCACGAGGAGTCTGGTTCCTGGGGGGCCGCGATGCTAGCCGGAATCGCGGTGGGGGTCTTCGCCGATGCCGCGAGCGGGGCTGGCGCCAGCGTCGAGGTCGCCCAGACGTACGACCCCTCGGCGGCCGGGGTGGCGCGGCTGCGGGACTCCGGCTGGGCTGAAGTGGCCTACGACACACGTTTGTAACATTTTCACAACAAGTAGCGCCAAAACCGTCAACTAGACGCGATTCGTATGAAACTCAACCTAGGTTATTAACACGGTTTCGTTAATTTCCGATGACGGCACCAGGTCGCGGAAGGAGTGGGGCGATGGCTCAGGGATTGCCGCGGTGGGCCAAGCCGGTCTCCATCGCGGTGGTTTGCGTCGGATTCGCTATCGCGGTTCTGGCCTCCACCACGATTGTGACCGTCGACGACGACGGCAACTCGGCGACCGCCGCCGGTCTCCAGCAGAACAAGGACTTCGATCCTGCGGAAACGGCAGGCGAACTCTTCCCCCAGATTGTCGAGGGCATTCCGGGTGCGGCCGTGGACATCGTGGAACTGCACGAGGGAGTCCAGGCCGACGAGGCCGCTTTCGGAGCCGAGTTCGGTCAGGATCTGGGAGCCGGGAGCTTCGTGGTTCCGGTCCGCATCGAAGGAACGGTCGCCGAGGTGGACGATGCGTTCATCTACTTCGAGGTGGACGGCATCGATGGTGAAAACCAGGCGGTCGTCCCGATTGCCGGTGCCTTGAACGGCGGACCGGTTCGCGACTCACTGGGCTTGATCTCCTTCGGCGATGTGCCCGACCAGATCGCCTTCCAGACACTGGCCCAGGAAATCAAGGCATTGATGCAGGCCGAGGCGGTGGAGCCGATCGATCCTGCTTCGTTGGTCGGCAAGGAGGTGGTGGTCCTCGGGGCGTGGAAGAACGGCCTGCCCACACCGCAGTACATCGTGCAGCCGGTCACCATCGAGGCGAGCGAATGACGCAGGCCGGCGTTGAATCCGATGTCGTCATCGAAGCGATCGATGTCGGCAAGAACTTCGGCGTCACCCAGGCGCTCGCCGGCGTGAACTTCACGGTGCGCGCAGGACGGGTGACTGCACTGTTCGGGGAGAACGGCGCAGGCAAGTCAACACTGATGAAGATCCTCGCTGGGATTCAGCCGCCGAGCTTCGGTCAGATCCTCGTGAATGGCGTGGACGTCGAGTTGAAGGGGCCGACCGATGCCCTTGAGCGAGGAATCGCGATCATCCACCAGGAATTGAACCTGTGTCCGAATCTGACTGTCCGCGACAACATCTTCCTCGGCCGCGAATTGCGCAGGCGTACGGGTGGTATCGACTACAAGGGCGAAACCCAAGCGGCCCAGGATCTGATGGAACTGCTCGAAGAGGAGATCTCGCCGAATGCAATCGCCGGTGACCTCCGGTTGGGTCAGCAACAATTGGTGGAAATCGCGCGAGCGCTGTCGGCCGACGCGCGCGTGCTGATCATGGATGAGCCGACCTCCGCCCTCAGCGCACCCGAGGTCCGGGTGCTGTTCAAGGTGATTCGGGATTTGACAGCCAAGGGTGTGGCCATTGTCTACATCTCCCACCACCTCGAAGAGGCGCTGGCGATCGCAGACGACATCGTGGTCTTCCGAGACGGCAATCTGGTGGCGACTGCCGAGTCCGACGAGGTCGACTTGCCGTGGGTCGTGAGCAAAATGGTCGGTCGCGAGGCGATTCAGGACTTCCGCAACAGTGCCCGGAACTTTGGTGAAACGGTGCTGTCGGTCAAGGGACTATCGGTCATCAACCCGGCTGATCCGCTGCGCTTCGCGGTGAACAACGTCGACTTAGACGTCCGAGCCGGCGAGGTCGTCACGTTGTACGGCCTCATGGGAGCCGGACGGACGGAAATCCTGGAAACCATCGCAGGCGTGATGCCACAGGTGGAAGGGGAGATCACGGTCGGCGGTCAGCCCATCGGTTCGATGTCGATCCAACAACGCCTGGATTTCGGTGTCGGACTTGTTCCCGAGGACCGTCAGCGAGATGGCCTGGTCCAACTGATGAGCGTCGGTGACAACTTGACCTTGTCGAACCTGCTGAAGCTCTCCAAGGGTGGACTGCTCAGCAAGTCGGAGCAAAACCGCGAAGCTGAAGAACAGATTAGGAACGTCCATGTCAAGACTGAAGGTCCGAAGGCTCCGATCACGAGCTTGTCTGGTGGTAACCAGCAGAAGGTGGTGATCGGGAAGATCCTGATGACAAATCCGCGCGTGTTGCTACTCGATGAGCCGACCCGTGGAATCGATGTTGGTGCCAAGAGCGAGATCTACAGCCTGATCTTCGAACTCGCCGAGCAAGGTCTCGCGGTTTTGGTCGCCACGTCCGAGGTCGGTGAAGCGCTGTCGGCGTCACATCGCCTCATCGTGCTCGCGCGAGGGCGAATCGCCGCCGAGTTCGATCCGCGTGATGTGACGCGTGAGGAAGTTATGGCCGCGTCGGGCGAAGCAGTGGAGATGACAGGGAATGGAGACCCGTTGTGAGCGCAACTACGCCGGTGGAGAAGAAGTCACGGCGCATTGACTGGGGTCAGCTTGCAGTTGAGGGTCGTGCGCTCATCGCACTGCTGCTCATCGTAGTCATCTTCTCGGCTCTGAGTTCCAACTTCCTCACGCCGGACAACCTGATCATCATGACCCGACACGTGGCCATGAACGCGATCTTGGCGATCGGCATGCTGCTGGTCGTCCTCAACGGTGGCATCGACCTGTCAGTCGGATCCGTGGTGGGGTTATCGGGAGTCATCGCGGGCTGGCTACTTGAAGGTTGGCGAATACCCTTCACAGACTCCGTTGCATATCCGCCGGTGTGGGCGGTCATCATCATCTCGCTAATGGTGGGTGCGTTCTTCGGATGGATCAACGGTTTCGTGGTCACCCGATGGCGGGTGGCACCCTTCGTTGCAACCCTTGGCATGTTGTTCGTCGCCCGAGGCTTCGCCTTGCTCATCACTGACGGTCAGACCTTCGTTAACCTCCGCGGCGAGCCTGAGTTGGGGAACGAGGGCTTCTTGGACATCGTCTTCGCCGCACCGCTCGGCATTCCGATGGCGGTGTGGATGATGGTTCTCGTCGCTGTTCTGGCGTCCATTCTTTTGAACCGCCGCCCGTTCGGCCGGTGGCTGTACGCCAGCGGTGGTAACCCGCAGGCGGCCAAGCTCAGCGGTGTGCCGATGAAGAAGGTCGGTACTCGGATTTACCTGCTCAGCGGCTTATGTGCCGGTCTCGTCGGCATCCTGCTGGTGGCTGATCTGAAGGCGGCGACCCCGCGCGGTGGCGAACTGTACGAGCTGAACGCGATTGCCGCCGTCGTCATCGGGGGAGCTTCGCTCGCCGGCGGTCGCGGCACTGTCCGCGGCACCATCATTGGAGCCTTCGTTATCGGCTTCCTCGTCGATGGTCTCATCTTGGTCGGCGTCTCATTCTTTTGGCAGCAGGTCATCAAGGGAGCGGTGATCGTGCTGGCAGTTGCACTGGATCAGTGGCAGCAGCGTTTGAAGGAAAGCCGCGAGGCTAAACAAACGCAGACACAGATGCTCCAGTCGAGACAACAGACGGCACACGCCGTGTCCGAAGGGAGGTCAACTTCTTAGTAAGGGTCCGACGGAACCGGCGTCTGCCGGGTTCGGGAAAATCAAGAAACCAAAGGGGAAAAATGTCAGGAAATCGTTTCGGCCGCATGCTCGCGGTCACGGCAGCGGGCACCGCCTTGGCGCTCGGCCTCGCTGCATGCGGTGGTGGGTCAGATGATTCGGCTTCGGATTCCGGTGCCGCTGACGAAACCACTGCGGAAGAGACCGTCGCGGAAGAAGCCTCTGCTTCAGAGTGCGAGAGCAACACGATCGCGGTCATCACCGTCGATCCGGCTAACCCGTACTGGAAGGCAGAGGTTGACACTGCTGTGGCCGAGGCCGAGGCTCTGGGATACCAGACGACGGTCAACGCACATGGCAACGATCCCGATCAGCAGAACCAGTTCATCGACGCAGCCATCTCCTCCGGCGCTTGCGCGATCATCCTGGACCCTGCCGGTGCCGATGAGTCGGTCGGTGCTGTGCAGAAGGCCACCGACGCTGGCATCCCCGTGTTCCAGGTGAACGCTGAGATCGCCGAGCAGGGAATCGCCAAGGCACAGATCGTCTCGAACAACGCTCAGGGCGCGGCACTCGGTGCCGAGGCTTGGGTCGAGTGCATGGGTGACAACCGCGACTACGTTGAGTTGTTCGGCAACCCGACCGACAACAACGCGGGTATCCGCTCCACTTCGTACCACGAGGTCATCGACCCGCTGGGCTTCAACATGCTCCAGCAGGAAGTTGCCAACTGGGATCGCCAGGAGGGCAAGCAGAAGATGGAGCTGATGATCCAGTCGCAGCCTGATCTCCAGGGTGTTATCGCCGGTAACGACGAGATGGCCCTGGGTGCCATCGAGGCACTGCGTGACGCAGGCAAGCTGGAAGGCACCTGCGTTCTCGGCTTCGACGGCAACGACGATGCGCGCGACGCTGTTCTCGCTGGTGAGATGGTGGCCACTGTGCTGCAGCCGATTGTGAACGGCACCAAGCTCGCCGTTGAGCAGATGCACACCTACCTGACCACGGGCGAGGCGCCGGCCGAAGAGAAGCAGTCCATCGACTGCATCTTGATCACTCCGGAGAACGCAGGGAACCTCGAAGGTTTCACGCTTAGCTAGTCGGATGGGTTACAGACGAGTGTGGGGCCGCGTCCGAGCGGCGTGGCCCCACACCCGTCATTTCTGAGGAGAGGATCGAGTGTCGTGGTGACGCCAACAGCTACCGCTGAAATGAATCAGCGGTATCGCGCGCAAGTCCTAGACCGGATGCGATCTACCCACTATGACGTCCTGGTTATCGGTGGAGGTGTGACGGGCGCAGGTGCTGCGCTCGACGCAGCGAGCCGTGGTCTACGGGTGGCGTTGGTCGAGATGCGTGACTGGGCCGCCGGGACTTCGAGTCGTTCGGGAAAATTGATCCACGGTGGACTGCGTTACCTCGAACAACGAAATTTCGGCCTAGTGCGCGAAGCGCTGAGAGAGCGCCAATTGATGCTTCAGGTGCTGTGCCCGCACTTGACCCGACCCATCAAATTCATCTACCCACTACAACATCGGATCTGGGAACGCCCGTATGTGGGCGCAGGGTTGATCTTGTACGACACCCTCGGTGGAGCGGGCGCCGTTCCGCGACATCAGCATCTGACTCGACGAGGCATTGCTGAGATGGCGCCTGCATGCGACACCTCGAAGATCGCCGGCGGCATGACCTTCTACGACGTGCAGATGGATGATGCCCGGCACACCGTGGAGGTGGTTCGAACCGCCGTCCAAGAGGGAGTCGATGCCGCTTCAGCGGTGGCGGTGCTCGACGTCATCAAGGATGTCGATCGTGTTGTGGGGGTTCGGGTCGCCGACCTCGAGGGTGGCGAGGAATTCAATATCTCCGCGCGACAAGTCATCAACGCCGCCGGACCGTGGGCCGGTTTGGTACAGGACTTGACCGGTGGACGGTCCTCGTTTGATGTCCAGGCCTCCAAGGGTGTGCATATCCTCGTGCCCCGCGAGAAGATCGATTCTTCGGTCTCGATGTTCGTGCGCGCTGAAGACAGTGTGCTGTTCGTGCGGACGTGGGGCAGGCACTGGCTGATCGGCACCACCGATACCCCGTGGGACAACGCACTCGATCATCCTGCGGCGACTGCCGAAGACATCGACTATCTGCTACGCAATCTGAATCGGGTTTTGCGCACGCCACTAGAGCGCTCGGATATAGACGGTGTCTTCGTCGGTCTGCGACCGCTGGTTAAGGGCAAGCCGGGGGCTACGAGCAAGATGAGTCGCGAGCATGCCGTGGAGACGGTTGTCCCGGGCTTCACAACGATCGTGGGCGGCAAATACACGACGTATCGGGTGATGGCCGAGGATGTAGTCGACGAGGCAGTCCGGGGTCTAGACAATCCAGTTGGACCTTCCCGAACAGCCACCCTGCCCCTTATCGGGGCGCGGGGTCTGTCCGCTGGCCGTGATCAGTTGCTCGCTCGAGCCAGTGAGCTCGGCATCGGTACCGAGGACGCCGAGCACTTGCTTGGTCGGTACGGAGTGCTGACGAGTCAACTGCTCGATCTGGTGGTCGATGATCCATCGCTTGGGCAGCCGCTATCCGGGTCGGGTGGTTACCTGCGTGTAGAGGCGCACTACGCCGCATCGCACGAGGGCGCCTTGCACCTCAGCGATGTGCTGACCAGGCGGCTGCACACCTCGATTCTCACCCCGGATCGCGGCCTCGAGTGCGTTACCGAGGTTGCAGAGATACTCGCGCCGGTTCTGGGGTGGACGCCTAAACAGCGGGACACGGAGATCGAGATGTACCGGGCGAGAATCGCAGCCGAGATCGAGGCAGAGAAACTCCCCAGCGATATTCTCGCCGCTCAGGCACGAAATGTGGTGGTCGATCCTCGTGTCGAACGTGTCGCCGCCTTGCAGAAAGATCGTGAGGGGGAGTGATTGACGCACATGAGCGAACCCGCCATCGCCGCACTGCCGGAACGTAAGTCGGAGACTCGGCAGCGTTTGATCACCGAACGTGTCGTTGCCGAAGGTTCGTGCACCGCCCATGATCTAGCGATCGAGTTCGGCGTCAGCATCATGACGATCCACCGCGACCTGGATTTACTCCAACGACGAGGGGTGGTTCGTAAGTTCCACGGTGGAGTCACCGCGCAACCCTCAGGTGTCTTCGAAGCTCGCATGTCGACACGCATGACGGCTAACGTCGCTGAGAAGGAGAGCATCGGCAAGAAGGCTCTGGACTTCGTGCAGCCGGGAATGTCGATACTTCTCGACGACTCGACGTCTGTCCTGCACATGATCGCAGGGTTCCCAGGTTTGGCGCCGCTGCACATCGGGACCACTTTCCTCACCGGATTGACCAAGCTTGCGCCCGTAACGGAAGCCAGTGGCATCACGGCTATCGCGATCGGAGGTCGTTACGACGCTCTGCACGATTCCTTCGTCGGGGCACAGACCATCGCACAACTCGAAGCGATGCGATGGGATGCCGTGTTCATGTCAACATCCGCGGTATCCGGCCAAGTCGCACATCACCAGGAAGACCACATCATGGCCCTGAAGAAGGCGATGCTCGCCTCGGCCACCGAGCGCTATCTCCTCGCCGATCACTCCAAACTCGGCAATGTTGCGTTGCACGAAGTTGCCGCACTCACCGAATTCGATTGCATCATCACTGACGAGAAAGCTGATCCGATGGTGCTCGAAGTCTGGAGCGAGCTCGGCATTTGCTACGAAATCGCCGCCTGAAGGTAGTTGTGGCCCTAATTAGCATCGATGCGGGGACGACCGTTGTCAAGGCAGTGCTGTTCGACTCCGCAGGTGCTGAGTTGCAAGTGACGCGCCAGGAGACGACCGTCGAGCGCCCGCGACCGGGCTTCAGCGAGCAGGACATGGACGCTGTGTGGGCCGCTGTCGTGCACACGACGCGTGCGCTCGTCGAGGTGGCGACGGAGCCGATCGAGGCGATTGCGGTGACCGGCCAAGGCGATGGTTGCTGGCTCGTGGACGCTGATGGCCGCCCCACCGGTCCGGCCATCTTGTGGAACGACGCCCGTGCGCTTCCCGTGGTGATGCGGTGGGAAGCAGAAGGGGTTCTCGACGCTGCGAGTCGCATCAACGGCAACGTTGCCTTCCCTGGAACTTCCGGTGCCATCTTGAGTTGGCTGCACCAACACGATCCGGAGCGATTGGAGAAGTCGGATAAAGCCGTGCACTGCACTGGCTTCATCTACGCGCAGTTCACTGGGCAACTGGCGGTCGATGAGACAGATGCTGCATCCCCGTTCCTGGACCTGGCATCCGGCGAGTACTCACTAGCCATCCTGGAGATGTTCGACAGTCCGTGGGCCGAACGGCTATTGCCGGAAGTCCGCCGCGACGGAACGCGGATTGCCGAACTGACCGTGCAAGCAGGTGAACTCGTGGGCCTGCAAGCCGGAACCCCCGTCGTCTTGGCGCCGTTCGACATTCCCGTCACGGCTATCGGAATCGGCGCGATCGATCCTGGTCAGGCCTGCACGATCCTGGGAACCACGCTGTCCTCGGACATCGTGTTGGATCACTTCGACCCCCAGGCGACACCGGTCGGAATGACGTTGCCGTCCGGGGTGCCCGGTACTTACGTGAAGTCCGTTGCCGCGATGGCGGGTGTGGAAACCCTGCGCTGGGGTATGCGGCTGCTGCGGGTGGATACTCCGGAGGAGTTAGGCAAGATCGCTTCGCAGAGCCCATCCGGTTCGCGCGGATTGTTGTTCCATCCGTATCTGTCTCCAGCCGGTGAGCGGGCACCGTTCTTGGACCCGAACGCCCGCGCTTCCTTCGCTGGGCTTTCCTTCGAGCACGCACCGGCGGATATCGCCCGAGCACTCTTCGAGGGGATGAGCTGCTCGATCCGTCATTGCCTATCGGTCAGCGATCGACCGATCTCGGAGCTGAGGCTCAGTGGCGGAGGTTCCAACAGCGACCTGTGGTGTCAGATCCTCGCGGACACCCTCGCTGTACCCACCGTGCGTTCAACCGATACCGAAATCGGTGCCCGCGGCGCGTTCCTTGTCGCGCAGGTGGCATTGGGCCGGGAAACCGACATGCGTGACTGCGTGACCCGCAGCGTCAATCTCGGGTCCGTCTTCGAGCCGCAGACCCAAGCAAGTGAGGTTCAGGAAGTCATGTATCAAGAGTTCGTCGCGCACTTGCCCGACCTACAACGCCAATGGAAGTCGCTCGCTGATACGCGAGAGGCGACGGGGGGAACCGCCTGATGCGATTTGCCGTGAATATCGGATTCATCTACGCCGATCTACCCTTCGCGCAACGCGTGGAAGCCGTTCGCGATGCTGGCTTCCCGGCCGTGGAGTCCTTTTGGCCGGGAGGGGCGCACATTAAGGAATTCCAGCGCGCCGTAGATGCTCACGACATGGCGGTTGCCTTGATCAACGTCGATGAAGGCGACTATCGAAAGGGTGAGCGCGGGTTCGCCTCTCATCCAGACCGCCGACAGTGGTGGCGTTCGAGGCTGACCGAAGCGCTCACCCTTGCCGAACGCGTCGGGTGTTCGAACTTGAACGTCTTGACGGGCTACTTCGATCCGCTAT
>Ga0102945_1000690_pt1 | contig 10073 bp, 13 predicted proteins | sample SalPonred_H2O_MG_FD_78207 | JGI IMG/M metagenome (GOLD analysis project Ga0102945, IMG submission 78207) | Salt pond water microbial communities from South San Francisco under conditions of wetland restoration - Salt Pond MetaG R2_restored_H2O_MG ...
CAACAAGCTCCACAACAACAAGCAATGGTAAATACAGATGATGATTTACCATTCTAATTTTAAAACATAAAAAAAATAAAAAAGAGGCTTTAATAGCCTTTTTTTTATTTCATAATTAAAAATAAAAAACAAAATGAGTCCCAATATATTTAAAGAGATTGTTGAAGATTTATACAGATTATATAATCCTTCAAAAATAAAAGATGTAGATAATATCATTTCTAATTATGTTGGAAATGAGTTTGATGCTATTAAAACTATATTATTAAAATATAATTTTAAAGGACATCCTTCTTATAGTGAAAATGCTAATAGAGATGATTATGTTAATTATATTATAGAAAACTATAAAAATAACATAAAAGTAATTTCAAAAGAAAACTTACTTAAACAAACTAAAGAAGAAGAATTAAAAAAAATACAAGAACAACAAAACGACAAAAAAGTAAAATTTGAAGAATTAGAAAAACATAAATCTGAAATAGAAAGAACTAGCAATAAATTTCTTGAAAAGATGGAAGAACAAATAAATTCTGTTGAATCAAGAATGAATGACTTTGAAAGTAAATATAATCATATACAAGAAATACATGAAGATATTTCAAAATTTGAAGGGAAAATAATTGACAATGAAGAAAGTGAAATTAACAATATTAAGATTAATATAGAAAGTTTAAATTTCACAGATTCAGACATTAGCTTGCCTTCTAAAGAAGTTTTAGATTCTATAACAAAGGGTTCTAGATTAATATTAAAAACTTCATCAGGAAACGTTTGTGGAGTTGAAGTTAAAGATATTACTTATGATTTAGTTTCTTATGAAGGTGAAATAATAAAAGAAATAATATTAGAACAAATATAATTTTAAATAAAATATATTATGGAATCTAATTTTATAAAGAAAAAAATAGTTCAAACAACAAATAAAGAAAGTAGAAGAGGTCATTCAGTTAAAGAAGAGATTTATCAATATGGATTTGTAACATTGAATAAAAATCATATTTCTGAAATATATGAAGCTTCAAATTATGACTTAGAAATAGACAAAAGATTTATATATGAATACATTTACTTTTGTACAGGTAAAAAAAATATACTTCTCCTAGAGAAAAAGAGTGATTTTAAACTAAATATATATAAACAACTAAAATCAATTAAATACGAAAATTATGTAATGTCAAATGGAAATATACATTTAGTTGTTTTTGATTAATCACTTAATAGTAATAATATGAAACTTTATTTTCATTCTAGTTTCGTTTTCTGTTATTTTTTTTACTCTGTATCTATTTTCTTCGTAAACAAATCTAACTTCATCCCAGATTGAATCGAATCCGTAATCTTCTAAGTCTTTTTTATAAACTTCTACTGTTACGGTTCTTTTAGTTCTCAATAATTCGATTATTTTCAATTTAGACATAATTTATAATTTTCTTTTATCAATAAAATCAACACCATATTTTATAGCCATTTTATTAAATAAAGGTTTTAATTTTAAAAAACCTTCTTCTGAGTAACTGCTAGTTTCAAATGTTATATTATTTTCCTTAAACCATTTAAGCATAAATTTAGTTAACAAAGTAGCATATCCTTTGTTTGAAAAATCTAAATCTATACTCATGTAAGACAGAAACCAAGTATTTTCTCTATGTGAAGATTTTCTTATATGAGCTATTCCAACAATAATATCCCCTTCTTTTATTGCAAAAACTTTTACATTTTTACTTTCAATTTTATAATCATTGTAATGAAAGTACTTAAACCTCCCTTCTCCTCCATCTCTTTTTAATAAAAATCTAGGGTCAATTTCACCGTTGAGTCCATTTTTGGAAATATATTCATAAAATTCATCGCCACTTTCAAAAGTCTCATAAGAAACTTCTTTTGAAGATTCATCAATTATTTTCTCATTATTTTTATTTACTTCTTCTTTGTTTGGTAGAGAGTCTGGAGTGTCTACATATAAATGAGGAAACTGACTATACCCAGAAGGATATCCATGAAAGTTTACAATATCATTATTAGAATCAAAACCTCCACTTCCAAGTCCCATTTTTATTTCAACTATAATTTCTCTTACTATATGTCTTAAAACATCTTTACTCATGTTAATGTAATTGTTTTGTTATAAATATTGAATAATATTTGAATTTGTAATATAAAAAATAACTTTTGATAATTTCTTTATTACATTTAATTTGTTTATATTTGTTTTTCAAAAAATAATATTATGGCAAAAAATTTAGTTATTGTAGAATCTCCTGGTAAAATAAAAAAAATACAAAGTTATTTAGGTAAAAGTTATAAAGTAATTGCTTCTTATGGTCATATACGTGATTTAGCTCCTGGAACTAAAGGTGTGGATAAAAAAAATAATTTTACACCAAATTATATTATAAGCAAAGATAAGAAAGATGTTGTAAATGGCATTAAAAAATTAGCAAAATCAGCCGAAACCATTTGGCTGGCAGGTGATGATGATAGGGAAGGAACAGCTATATCATGGCATATAAAAGAATGTTTAAACATGCCAAATGAAAAATTTAAAAGGATTATTTTTACAGAAATAACAAAAAAAGCAATTGAAGATGCAATAAATAATCCTGTAGATTTAGATATTAATTTAGTTAATGCACAACAAGCAAGGAGAGTTTTGGATAGGATAGTTGGATTTGACTTGTCTCCATTACTTTGGAAAAAAGTAAGACCTAACCTTTCTGCAGGAAGAGTACAATCTGTTGCTATGAGAATTATAACAGAGCGAGAAAGTGAAATAAAATCATTTAAAACATCTTCTGATTTTAAAACAGTTGGTTATTTTTCTTACAAAAATAATTATTTTAAAGGTATTTTAGACAAAAGATTTAAAACAGATAAAAACTCTAAGGGCTTCTTAGAAAAGTGTAAAGGTTCAACATTTACAATTGAATCAATAGACAAGAAACCTGGAAAAAGGTCTTCTCCAGCCCCATTTACTACATCTACACTACAGCAGGTAGCTAGTTCTAACTTAGGATTTTCTCTTAGTAGAACTATGAGTGCTGCACAATCTCTTTATGAAGGGGGTCATATAACATATATGAGAACAGATTCTGTAACCCTTTCCGAAGAAGCGTTAAATTCTATAGAAGGAGAAATAAATAAAAAATATGGTTCTGAATATTCAAATAGAAAAAAATATAAAGGAAAATCCAAAGGAGCACAAGAAGCTCACGAAGCTGTAAGACCTGTTAATATTGAAGCGGAAAACGTAGGAGACTCTGAGGATTGTAGAAAGTTATATAATTTAATTTGGAAAAGAACTATTGCTTCTCAAATGAGTGATGCAAAACTAGAAAGAACTGAAATAAAAATAAAAATTTCCAATTCTAGTGAAAAGTTTATAACAAAAGGTCAAATTATAACTTTTGATGGTTTTTTGAAAGTTTATACTACAGAAGAAAAAACTAATGAAGATGAAAGTGGTATTCTACCTAACTTTAAAGTTGATGAAGAAGTTTCTTCTTCAAAGATAGAATCATATCAAACATTTAAAAAATCACCTCTTAGATATAATGAATCTAGCATAGTTAAAAAGTTAGAAGAATTAGGAATTGGCAGACCATCCACATATGCTAGTATAATATCCACAATATTAAAAAGAGGCTATGTCGAAATGAAAGATATAGAAGCTAAACAAATTGATATAAATTATTTTAGTTTAGAAAATTCTGAAATTTTAGAAGAAAAAAGAAAAGAAAACTATGGAGGAGAAAAAAATAAATTATGTCCTACAGAAATAGGCATCTTAGTGACTGATTATCTTGTTGAAAATTTTGATAAGGTAATGGATTATAATTTTACAGCAAGTGTAGAATCAGAATTTGATGAAGTCGCAAAAGGAAATATAGATTGGCAAGAAGTTATTAAAAACTTTTATGAGCCATTTTCAAAAAAGTTAAAAGAAGCATCTTCAAAAGATAGTAAAATAAACCAAAGAGAATTAGGCATCCACCCTGATACAGATAAGCCTATTTTTGCCAAAATAGGAAAGTATGGACCTATGGTACAAATGGGAACAAAAGATGATGAAGATAAGCCTAAATTCTCTAAACTTAAAGGTGGGCAAGAGTTCAATACTGTAACTTTAGATGAAGCTATTGAACTACTAAAGTGGCCAAGAGTATTAGGATTAATAAAAGAAGAAGAGGTAAGCGTATCAGTGGGAAAATACGGACCTTACGTAAAGTACAAAGGAAAGTTTGAAAGTCTTCCTGAAGAATTTGACGTAAATGTCGTTAAATTATCTGATGTAAAATCAATAATAGAAGAAATGAGTGAAAAATCATCCAAAAATCTAATAAAAGAATTTAAAAGTAAAAAAATATCTGTCTTAAATGGAAAATTTGGACCATACATAAAAAAAGGCACTAGCAACTATAAAATTCCAGAATATCATGAGGCGAGTAACTTAACTCTAAAAGATTGTGAAGATATAATAAAAAATGCCCCTAAGAAAAAAAGAAAAACTAGAAAAAAATGAGATTTTTGATATCAGAAAAAAAAGGCTGTTCTTTTCATAGTTTTTTAAAAAGAAATGATTTTTTGAATAAAATAGATATTTTTTTTCTAGATTTTAATAATATTTTATTTCACTCTAAATTTAATAGTTATCATCTAATTAAATTAGAAAAATATCAGCTAAAAAAAAATAAAAGAAATGGAGTTGAAGGGTACAAAAATATTTTTACTTTAATAATAAAATCATCTGGATTATGTATTAATTCTAAATCAATACGTATACTTAGTAAAAATAAAGAAAATGATAAGCCTATCACTTTAGAAATCGGAAAAGAATATTCAATTTTAATATATGAATTAAACACATTTAAAATTAAAAATAAAGGAATTGATTTTATTGAAAATAAAGCGAAATCAATTTATAATCTAATTATTAAAAATTTGAATTCAATAAATAATTCAGATAATCAATCAAAAAAATGAAACAGAAAACAGAAGATAAAGATACTTTAAGTGTTGATGCAGGATATTCTAGTAAAACAGGAATAATGGATTATAGAGGAGTTTGGACTTCTAATGGTGATGTTTATTTTGAGAAATCATTCAGTGTGGGCACTAATAATTTGGGCGAATTTTTAGCTGTAGTTCACGCTTTATCAGTAATGAAAAAGGACGATTTAGATAATGATATATATACAGACTCCGTAACCGCTATGGCTTGGGTTAGGAATAAAAAGGTTAATAGCAAACTACCTCAGAACTCAGAAAACGAGTATGTCTGGAAAGTTATTAGAAGGGCTGAAGATTGGTTAAGAAACAATTCTTATAAAAACAAAATATTGAAATGGAAAACTTCAGAATGGGGTGAAATAAAAGCTGACTTTAACAGAAAAAGATAATTGTTATCTTGGTAGGTTAAGATTTAGTTCACGTAAAAAATGAAATTTATGTTTTCTAACATTTTCTAACATTTTTTGATATTCTTCTTCTTCAAAATATTCTTTTTGTTCTACTATATCACTTTCATAGTTGGCTGTCAATATCATTGATATGCTAGAAATCAAGTTGCTATCTTTTATAAAAAAATCTAAAAAATGTATATCGGAAATAGATATCATATTATGATTTAAAACATAATCTTCCATATCAAAAGAGCCTATTCCTATAAACTTTCTTTTCATGAATGATTTATCAAAATTTCCTAAAAAACTATGTGCATCCATTATATTTTTTAGAAATTCATTGTAATTTAAAACTTTTGTATTTAAAAAAATAATTTCTTGAGTTTTTTCTTTTTCTATTACAGAATCCTTGCTTAAATCACCATCTTCTAAACTGCAAATATATGAGTCATAAATAAAACACGTTAAGTTTTCATTCAATTCCACCTCTTCTTTAAATTCATCATATATTAGAATATAATCATCTTTGAATATTTCTTCTTTATTATATAACTGAGAAGATTTTTCTATTTTTTCTTCATATATTTCTTTAGCAGCAATATCGCCTTCATTTTTAGTGGAAGGCTGAAATATAGCATTTGGTGTCAATTCTAACTCTAAAGCCTTTCTTATGTCAATTCCTCTTAGTCTTTTCATTTTAATGCAATACTGTTTAAATATATATAGTTAATTATTTATTTTTTTCATCAATTCTGCCACTTCTTCTTCTCCTAAAATATTAACTATTTGTTTAAAAATATCATCAACTTCTTCAGGTTTTAACTTTTCTAGTGTTTGGCTGATGGTTTTTTCATAATCTATTAATCTCCACCCTTCAATGCTTTCTTTATTATCTTTTTCAGAAACTATGCCCACATCTCCTATTTTGAAACCTTTTTCTTTTGAAAAATCAGTTTCTTTTTCTAGAATCACTGTATCTCCCACAAAAATCCCATTGAATATTTCTTTTCTTTTCTTTTCTTCTTCCATAGTTTGTTTATTCATTTGTTTATAGACATTCTACATTTAAATACTTTTTCATTTGTATTTTTAATTTTTCTTTTGATTTATGAAGATTTGACTTAGAAGTTCCCTCTGCAATATTAAGTTTTTCAGATATTTCTTTGTGGGTTAAACCTTCTAATACATAAAGATTAAAAATTACCCTTTGCGAAGGTGGTAGTTTTTGTATTTCTTTTATTATATCTTCCTTTTTTATATCAAAATTGTCCTGAAATAAATATTCTTCCTCTCCATCCAATTGATTCTTGCTTTCTAAAAAAATATTATTTTCTGTGAAAAAAAGTTTTTTTTCACGTCTAAGAGAATCTAAAATGTTGTTTACAGCAACTTGTTTTATCCACCCTAAAAATGCACTTTCTTTTTTATATTCATATTTTTTTATATTTTTGAATATTTTCAAAAATGCATCTTGTAAATAATCTTCTGCTTTCTCTTTATTTTTTGAATATCTTAGACATATTACCATAAGCTGACCATAGTATGTCTTAAAAATATATTCTTGACAATTTCTATCATCGTTTTTACATCCTAATATGTAATGTTCAATATTTTCTTTGTCCATTTTTTGTCTTTAATAAAATTTAATAACAAATATAGTAAATGTTTATGATATACAAAAATATATTTCTTATTATATTTATTGATATAAAAAAACAACATGAACAAACTGTTAAAATTTATAAGAGAGAGTGTTAATAAAACTTTAGTTACAGAAAGTAAAAAAAATATAATTGTTGATAAAATAGGTCTGTCAGAATCTTTAGCTGATTGGCTTATAAATATATCTGACAAATATTCTATTTGGTTTGCAAATGATTTTAAAAAATCTACTATTAATTCGTTAGGTGAAAATTCTAGGTTAGAACCTTTGAAAAAGGCGGTTCTAAGACAAATTTCAAATAACAACCCATCAGGAGCTATTTTAAAGTTAATAAATAAAGTAAAAGAACAAAAAGAAGGTGAATATAGATATATATCAGATTGGTTAGTCGGAAGAGGTTCTGGTATTGCGGTTGAAAATGATAAAATAAACTTTAAACAGTTAACATTTGACGAGGCAATTAGAAGAGCTACTGAATGGCATAATCGTATTTCTGAACTTTCTAAAGAAAACATAGTAATAGAAGACTCGGATGGGGATGTTGTTATGAAATTTTCTGATGGATATTATTGGATAAATTTAGGTTATAAATATTGTGAAAAAGAAGGGCAAGCAATGGGTCATTGTGGTAGGGGTGAAGGTAATTTGTTTTCACTAAGAAGGGAAGGTAGACCTTTTATAACTGCAGATATTTTGTCTGATGGAACTATTAGACAGATGAGAGGTAGGGCAAATACAAAACCAAAAAAAGATTATCATCCATATATTATTAAATTTATACTTTCTGATTTTGTAACTAATTTTGATTATTGGAACTATAAAGAGAAAGAAAATTTTAAATTATCAGACTTAACAGAACAAGAATTAGAAAGTGTAATTGATAAAAAGCCAACTTTAGTTGGAGATGAATTGTTTGAAACGCTTCCGATAAAAAAGATTTTAAAGATGATTTATGAAGATGATTTGATTGTAGATATTGAATCATATGTTGTGTTAAAAAATAGAATGGATTTTGAAGAGCTAAAAGAATTTTATCAAAAAAAGCCAAGCGCTTTTGATTGTTTTATTCCTCATTTAAAATTTGAAAATTATAATTTTTTAAATCAATCATTAGGAAAAAAATTCACAGAAAATGGAATAATTTTACAATATGAAGATTGGTCAGATGAAGATTTGTTAGATTTATTTCATGAAGATGAAAAAGATAGTGCAAAAAATATAGTTACTTATAGCTTGGACATTTGGGACGATTATATTATGAACTACGATATAAAACAGCTAGATGTTCCAAAAATATCAAAAGAAAATATTAAAAAAATAGTATCTAAATTAAAAAGTAACAATAAAATAAGCAATGAGGTTATAAATAACATAAAAAGCCAAGAAGATATAATAAATATAATATCTGACCACAGTTTAGATTTGGAAAATGACATAAAAAGAGCATTAACTCAAGCTCAATCATCAGCTAGAGAAGACGGATATTTTCAATTGTTTATAAAAGCTATAACTAATTTCTTAGGTCCATATGAATTTGTAGATAATAAACTAACTTTCAAACTTTCTTATAAAATATTAATTGATATTTTAGATGGAGAATTAATGAAAGATGAAGAAGTTAACGACTTAAACAATTACAAAAATAAAGAAGATTACATAGAGTCTATGCTGGGCGAGTTTTTAAGAGAAACAGAAAATAACAACATTAATCCTTTAAGGCTTAATGAGCCATATAACGGAGTTATGGTAGATGCTGATGAAGAATTTTTTAATGAACTTTTATATGAAGAATTATAATTTAAAAGATAAAATAAGAGAAATGATAAGAGACGTTTTAGATGAAGTTGTTTCAACAGATTTTGATAACGAAGGATGGGGAGGTATAGAGTCTCAAACTAAAGAGGATTTAATGGGTTACTGGCATGATGAAACTAAACATTTATATAGAACACCTCAACCTGCTGAAGATAATGTAAAACATTTTTATTTTAACAATGTATCTTCTGAAGAATCTTCAGAAGACAGTGATTCAGACAGTTCTTCAGATTATTAAATATACTATATATACAACATTTCACCAATAGACATTATCAGTTTTTAGGTGAAAGTTTCTAAATAATTTAATAATTAAAAATAATTATATATATTTGTAATTATTAAATTATTTAGAAACAAAAAAAGTGAAATCAAAACAAATTAACAAAAAATACAAGCAAGATAATTTAACTGATAAAACTTTAGTCGAAGCCAATGTGACATCACCTAGTGTTCTTATTTGTGAATGTAGTAGTCGTGAACATCAAATAATAATTGAACCAGATTTAGAAGATGATTTATTATATTGTCATATACATCTTATTAAGTATGGTTTTTGGAAAAGATTAAAAGCTGGTGTTAGGTATATTTTTGGATATAAGTCTAGGTACGGTCATTGGGACGAATTTATATTTAAGCCTGAGCATGCGGATAAACTTCGTGAATATTATGAATTTTTGTTAAAAAAATAACTATGAAAAAATTTTTAAATAAAATACAATTTTGGTGGAATCATGATGCTAAATATTATCATAAAGATTTATATAATGGTTGTAAAAATTTAATTAAATGGCTTCCTATAATATGGAAAGATAGAGATTGGGACTACTCTTACATCTTCAAGATATTAGAACATAAATTAAAATTACAATCTAAATACATAGGCAATAGAGGTATGCACGTAGATGCTAAACGTGATTCTGAGATAATGATGACTTGTGTTAATTTGATGGAAAAAATTCGTGAAGGCTACTATGAATCAGAATATACAGATTATCATAAAACTAAATATTGGTTTGAAAATACTGAAGGCAATTCAGAACTTTCAATTCTTAAATCAGAGTTGTTAGTTGAGGATTACGATAAATATTTTGAAAAATACCCATTAATATATAAAAAAGTAATAAATGGAGAAGGAATTTTTCCACTTAAAGATAAAAGTGATAAGCAAGTTATTGCTATGAATATATCTC
>Ga0102945_1000693_pt1 | contig 10054 bp, 11 predicted proteins | sample SalPonred_H2O_MG_FD_78207 | JGI IMG/M metagenome (GOLD analysis project Ga0102945, IMG submission 78207) | Salt pond water microbial communities from South San Francisco under conditions of wetland restoration - Salt Pond MetaG R2_restored_H2O_MG ...
AGAGACGGGTCAGGGAGCGATCCATCACGGAGAAAAAAGCCACTGCGCTCCAGCTTCAGGCCGCCAGGTTTGGGGCAAAAGCCAGTAAAGCGTCCTCAGCACAGCAGATGAAGGCTCGAGCGGAGAAAATGCTCCAAGGCCTCGAGGGGGTCCGAGCAACCGACAAGGTGGCGAAGCTTCGATTCCCCGACCCTGCTGCCTGCGGGAAGACACCCCTCTTCGCCACGAACCTCTCCAAAAGCTATGGCTCGCTGGAAGTATTCACCGCAGTTGACTTGGCCATCGATCGGGGATCAAAAGTGGTCATCGTGGGCCTCAACGGTGCAGGAAAGACCACGCTGTTGCGAATCCTGGCCGGAGTGGACGCGCCTGACACCGGAGTGGTGGAGGCGGGACACGGTCTTCGCGTGGGTTACTACGCCCAGGAGCACGAAACGCTCGACGTGTCCAGGACGGTCCTGGAAAACATGCTGGGGTCCTCGCCCTCTCTGGGCGAAACAGAGGCCCGCAACGTTCTGGGGTCATTCCTCTTCTCCGGTGACGACGTCCACAAGCCGGCAGGTGTTCTCTCCGGAGGGGAAAAGACACGACTGTCACTGGCAACGCTGGTGGTGTCAAAGGCCAATGTGCTCCTTCTGGACGAACCCACCAACAACCTGGACCCCGCCAGTCGAGAGGAAATTCTCGATGCGCTCGCCCACTTCTCAGGGGCTGTTGTGCTGGTGAGTCACGACGATGGCGCGGTGTTGGCCCTCAACCCCGAGCGGGTGCTGATCATGCCCGACGGTGTGGAAGACCACTGGAGCGAGGAGTATCAGGAACTCATCGAGCTCGCCTAGCGAGCCGCACCATCCAGTAGCGCGTCTTCTTCTTCGTCGTCCCGCGAGGCCTTCCGGGACACATCTTCGCCCCGATGCACACGCACTTCCTGGCGCAACATGTACCAGAGCCCTCCAAACGCCATGACGGCAAACAGATACCACTGGAAGGTGTAGCTCAAGTGAGGCCCCTCATCCAGCTCTGGTCGCACAGTCGGCAGGGGTACAGACGCCGGCCGAGGGCTTTCGGTACCGAGCGCCAAATAGAAATCTTCTCTAATCTCCCGAGAGGTCATGTCCTGCAGGGATGACAGGTGGATGCTCGCAATCTGGCCCTCAGGTGCACCACGTCCTCGCAAGAGTGGCTCTGAGGGCTTAATTCGCGCCACAAGCTGGGTCGTTCCTTGGGGTGTCTGGGGTATCACATCGGGAAAATCTTGCGACGCGCCCGGAGCAACCCATCCTCTGCTCACGATGACGGTGACGGCACCGGACTGGAAGGGGACCAAGACCTCAAACCCCACAGACCCGGATCGCGGTCGTGTCCTCACCAGCACTTGCTCCTCTGGCAGGTAGGAGCCCTCAAGGCTCACCGGAACCCACTCATTGCTCTCAGCGTCTAATGGGCCGGTGCCCAGCAGTGAACTCAGTTCGACCGGTTCCCGATCATAATTCGCATCCACTTTTTCAATCGCTGCTACGGCTTGTCCCCGACGATCCCACTGCCACAGACCAAACATGGACGCGACCACCGCGAAAACTACCGTGAGAGCGAGATAACCCAACCAGCGACGCGTGAGGAGCAGGCGCAGCATCTAGTCCTCGCCATCGTTACGGGGAGCCGAGGACACGGGAAAGCCCTTCTGCGAAAGATAGGCCTCAAAATAGTCGCGGTGCTCGTCGCACGCTAGCCATATTTTTTGACGTTCAGGTCCGTGGATGCGGGGATTTCTCCAGAGAACATTCCACGCGGGCGAGGCTGTGCAGGACGTTCTGGAGCACCGGAGAGTCGGTGTTTCTGTGCCGGGAATTATCACGAGCGGGGCAGTCGCGAAAGCGACCCTGGTCGGAGAGGTTCACCCGCTCGCGGGTTCTTAGTCACCGAGTTTGCAGACACCACGGCGAAATAGGGGAGGAAAACAGCACCGAAGGCGGGTAGCAGCAACCACCAGCCATCCACTAGGAAACAAGCACCAATACAGGCGAGACGGATACCCATGGCGACGGTGTACCGAACCATGCGCGAATGGCGCTCGGAGTCAGGGGAGTCCTGCAGGCTCGTGACGGTGTGAGTCTGAGTCATGGTGGACTCATCGTAAGCCCTCAACCTGCCAATAGGCTTGATGCTTATGACGACACCACGCACAATTCTTGTCACCGGGGGAAATCGCGGAATCGGGCATGCGATTGCCTCGCGCTTCATTGCCGATGGTCACCGCGTCGCGGTGACGGCGAGAAGCGGAGAAGGCCCTGCCGGGTCTCTCACCGTGCGAGCCGATGTCACCGACGGTGACGCGCTCACCGCCGCTGTTGCCGAGGCAGAGGATGCACTGGGTCCAATTGAGGTTCTGGTCGCCAATGCGGGAATTACGAGAGACACTCTGCTGATGCGCATGAGCGACGAAGATTTTGACAGCGTTCTCGCAACAAACCTGGGCGGCGTGTTCAAAGTGGTGAAACGATGCATTACGTCCATGATCAAGGCCAAGCACGGGCGAATCATCCTCATCTCCAGTGTCGTCGGGCTCTACGGGTCACCCGGACAGGTGAATTACGCCTCTTCCAAGGCGGCCCTCGTCGGGTTTGCTCGCTCGGTCACCCGCGAACTGGGCTCCAGAGGCATTACAGCAAATGTTGTGGCACCAGGTTTCATTAATACCGACATGACCAAAGCTCTCCCCGAGACCCAGCAGGAGTCCTATCTGAGTTCGATTCCGGCAGGCAGATTTGCGGAACCGGAAGAGGTCGCTGCCGCCGTGTCCTGGCTGGCCAGCGATGACGCCGGCTACATCTCAGGGGCAGTGATACCTGTCGATGGGGGATTAGGAATGGGCCACTAAAGGACCCGCTCCAACACAGCCAGGACCTCACGGAGGTCGGGGACATCAATAACCACGTCCGCTGCGGCTTTCGCGACTGGTTTCGCCATGAACGCGATACCGACTCCTGCCTGGCCCAACATCTCGACGTCGTTGCCTCCATCGCCAACGGCCACAGTATTGGCCATATCAATCGAGTGTGAGGAGGCCCAGTGCACCAGAGTGGAGGCTTTCGCCTGGGCATCGATGATATCCCCGACGAGGGAACCCGTCAGGAGCCCGTTGCTCACCTCCAGGGTGTTGGCTCGATGAAAATCGAGCCCCAACTCTTCGGCAAGAGTGTCGATCATTTGGTGGAACCCCCCAGACACGGCACCCACCAGATGGCCCTGTGCCTGGAGGGTAGAGACCAGCTCGTGGGCGCCATCGGTGAGTGTTATCTGGTTGGTGGCCTCCGCCACCGCGTCGAGACCCACACCGGCAAGCGCCGCCACCCTTCGCCTCAGCGAATCCTCGAAATCCAGTTCGCCCCGCATGGCTGCGGCCGTTATTGCGGCAACCTCGGCGGCAATATTGGGGGAGACAAGCCCCGCAAGGAGGTCAATACCCTCATCTCGAGTCAACGTCGAGTCAACGTCGAGAATTACTAGTCTTCGTGGCGCGCTCACGCCGGAACCACAAGACCCTTGGCCACCACGGTGACACCTGACTCGGAGATTGTGAAGCCCCGCGCAACATCACGCTCGCGGTCAACTCCAATAGTTGCCCCCGGCTCCACGACCACTTCCTTATCCAGGATTGCCCGACGCACGATAGCCCCTTGCCCAATCACCACTCGCTCGAAAACTATGGAATCTTCCACCGTCGCGCCCGAGTCGATTCGAACCCACGGCCCCAACACACTGCGGGATACCTGAGCGCCGACCACATAACACCCCAGAGACACCGTGGACTCCGAGAGGGATCCTGGGTTTCCCTCTTTGTCTTGGACGAACTTTGCCGGGGGAGAGTTCCACTGTTGGGAAAAGATCGGCCAGTCGGTGTTGAACAGATTGAATACCGGGTCTTTGGAGATGAGGTCTTGATGGGCGTCATAGAAGGCATCAAGTGTTCCCACATCGCGCCAGTAAAAGCGATCGCTTGATCGAGCTCCCGGAACCTCGTTCCGGTTAAGGTCATAGACGAAGGCTTCCCCACGCTCCACAAAAGCGGGAATGACGTCACCGCCCATATCGTGGGCTGATTCCACATCCCGAGCATCCGCGCGAACCGCTTCCACGAGAGCACTGGTGGTGAACACGTAGTTGCCCATCGAGGCGAGAACTTCGTCGGGGGAGTCGGGAAGACCATCGACCGAGCGAGGCTTCTCCACGAATTCGCTGATCAGGGTGGGGTCTCCGGGGTCCACCCGGATGACACCGAATTGGTCCGAGAGTTCCTTGGGTTGCCGAATTCCCGCCACGGTGACCCCGGCGCCACTGGCGATGTGGGCCTGCACCATCTGCTGAAAGTCCATCCGATAGACGTGATCTGCACCCACCACCACCACGTAATCCGGCTTTTCATCCCCAATCAGGTTGAGGCTCTGGAAAATAGCGTCAGCCGACCCTGCGAACCAGCGCTTACCCAGACGTTGCTGAGCAGGAACTGAGGCCACATAGGCGTTTAGCATGCCGCTCAGGCGCCATGTTTGGGACACGTGACGGTCCAGGGAGTGCGACTTGTACTGAGTGAGGACCACGATTTGTCGAAGGCTCGAGTTGATCAGGTTGGAAATGGCAAAATCGATGAGCCGATAGTGGCCCGCGAAGGGGACGGCGGGCTTTGCGCGGTCCGCCGTGAGGGGCATCAGTCTTTTGCCCTCACCCCCGGCGAGAACTATTCCGAACACTTTCGGTGCCGTCACACCCCCAGCGTAGCCGATGGGGACAACCCGAAACCGGCTAGCGCGGTGGAGTAGGCTTGGGCGATATGTCCGTGGTTGCCGCCTTCTCCAACGTAAACTTTGTGCGCGACCAGCGGTTTATCTTGAGAGACATCTCCTGGGAGATTGACTCGAGCGAGCGCTGGGTCATTGTTGGGCCCAACGGGGCGGGAAAAACCACCGTGCTGAGCATGCTGGCTTCGCTCACTCACCCCTCCTCAGGGTCGGTCACCATTTTGGGGGAAACGCTCGGCAAAACGGACGTTTTTGAGCTCCGGCCCCGCGTAGGGTTCGCCTCGAGCGACATGACAAATCGCATCCCCTACAACGAAACAGTCCTCGACACTGTCCTCACCGCCGCCTACGGCGTCACCGGACGCTGGCGAGAAGACTATGAGGACATCGACAGTCGTCGCGCCCACCGGGTCCTGAGCGAGTGGAGACTGGACGACCTCGCCGACACGGCGATTCGAACACTTTCCGACGGCGAAAAGAAGAGGGTGCAGATCGCTCGTGCGGTCATGACCGATCCTGAACTGCTTCTCCTCGATGAGCCTGCGGGCAGTTTGGATGTCGGCGCGAGAGAAGACGTCATCGAGATGTTGGACCACTTTGCGAGTGACCCGGGCTCACCCGCGATGGTGATGGTCACCCATCACGTAGAGGAGATTCCGGCCGGTTTCACACACTTGATGGTTATCGCCGAGGGGCGCATTGTGGGCGCTGGCCCCATTCGCGACACCTTGACAGGGGATGTTTTGAGTGAGGCGTTTGGACGCCCACTCTCGGTGACTCATAACAATGGCCGTTACCAAGCCACCGCGCTCTGATTTTCCTGGTAATGTAGCGCTTTGGCCCGAGGCTTTTCCTAGCCTCCTCGAAACACCGAAGGATGATCGCGTCATGAGAGCTGACATTCACCCCACCTACGTTCCCGTGGTCTTTCGTGACCTCACCTCTGGGGAGAGCTTTCTGACCCGTTCCACGGCCACGAGCGAGAAGACCGTTGAGTGGGAAGACGGCAACACCTACCCCGTCATTGACGTGGAAATTTCGAGCGCCTCACACCCGTTTTACACGGGTAAGCAGAGAATCCTGGACTCTGCTGGCCGTGTGGAGAAGTTCAACCAGCGTTTCAAGAACTTCGGCACGTAGTCACGCGCGGACCGGCCACGCGCCACTCGCCACAAATCCTGGGTCCCCGGATCCTCGGCGAAACTTTTGATAGTTCTCTGCCCAGGCTCGCGCCCATTCGATCTGTTGGTCGTGTAGCCACTGTGCGTCCCCGGTAAGCGTGTCGGAGTGCGCACGAAGTATGGCCTGGGCCACTCGGCCGGCCGCAATGGCATCAGCGTCAGCTCGGTGGGAATCTTCGAGTGACACCAGGTAGTGCGCGGCCGCCATGCCCAGGGTTCTCTTGCCTTTGCGATAGGTGTCTACCGCGCGGTCGATGACCAGCGGATCAATAATCGGCCGAGGCTCAGTCAGCGGAGCAAGACCGTATCGCACCATTTCGTGATGAAGGATGGAGAAGTCATACGACGCGTTGTAGGCAACCACGGGGATGCCACCAGCCAGGTAGTTCTGGACTTTCTGCCCGATTTCGAAGACCACCTCAGCGGCACTGCGGCCTTGCTCTCGCGCCATTTCGGTGGTGACACCGTGGACGGCCGCTGCCTGCTCAGGGATCTCCACTCCAGGGTCTGCCAACCAACTGTGTGACTCCACAACCTCACCGTCTGGACCAATAATCCCCAGAAAACAGGTCACAATCCGGGCGTGGCGGGTGTCGAGACCCGTGGTTTCCGTGTCAAAAACTGCGAGAGTGTCGCTCCAGTGGGCCATGACCGAGAGCCTAGGCCACCGACTGTTTCACTCCCGCTAGCGACAGCCAATAGAAACTCTGCGCTGCGAGCGTGAGAGTCATACGACCCTGTTCGCTCGGGGTCGGGAACTGGGAGCCGCCCATCACGTCGGTGACCTTGTTGGCCCTGAACTCTTCTGGAAGGTGAAGGTCCACGGATATGGGGTGGTGGGCGAACGAATAGACGCACAGCATCGTCTCGGGGCGTTCACCCGGTCGGCAATCCTCAGCACGCATATCTCGCACAAAAGCCAACGCGGAGGGGTTATCCGAGGGAACTATGCGCAACGACCCCACCCCCAACACAGGGTGCTCCTTACGAAGGTGGACGAGATTACGCACCCAATGGAGGAGAGAAGCCTGTTGCGCGAGCTGAGTCTCCACGTTGGAGAACGCGTAGTGATAGACCAGTGACTGCACCACCGGAAGGTAGAGCTTGCCCGGATCGGTCGCCGAGAACCCAGCATTCCGATCGGGAGTCCACTGCATCGGAGTCCTCGAACTGTCCCGGTCCTCCAGCCAGATGTTGTCTCCCATGCCAATTTCATCCCCGTAGTAGAGAAAGGGGCTCCCAGGAAGGGACAGCAACAGGCCATGGGCCAACTCGAGTTCTTTGCGCGAGTTATCCAGCAATGGCGCAAGTCGACGACGAATTCCCACGTTCACCCGCATTCTCGGGTCGTAGGCATACCAGCCATAGAGGGCCTGCTTTTCCTCGTCAGTCACCATCTCCAGGGTCAACTCGTCGTGGTTACGCAGGAACACCCCCCATGCTGCTCCGGGCGGAACTTCCGTGGTCTCGGAGAGAACCTCATTCAGACTCGAGGTTTGCTGCGACCGCAGAGCATAAAAAATGCGCGGCATGATGGGGAAATCGAAGGCCATGTGACATTCAGGGTCTTCCTCCGTTCCCAGATAGGCGGCTACTTCTTTGGGCCATTGGTTGGCCTCCGCAATCAGGACCCGACCGGGAAACTCCTCGTCGATAAAAGAGCGGAATTTCCTCAGGAATTCGTGGGTTTCTGGTTCGCTCTCGCCCGAACCCTCGTCGGATTCATACAGGTAGGGAATCGCGTCCAGGCGGAAGCCGTCCACGCCCATGGCAAGCCAGAATCGCGCGATGTCGCGCACCTCGTCGTGAACCTTGGGGTTGTGATAGTTGAGGTCGGGTTGATGAGAGAAAAACCGGTGGAAGAAGAACTGTCGACGCTCTGAGTCAAAAGCCCAGTTCGACACCTCGGTGTCGGTGAAAATGACCCTGATTTGCTGACGAATCTGATCTGTATCGGACCACACGTAGTAGTCGCCATAGGGGCCATCGGGATCTGATCGGGACTGCTGGAACCATTCGTGGTCCACGGAGGTGTGGTTAATAGGCAAATCCATGACGACGCGCATGTTGCGCGCGTGCGCTTGGGACACGAGCTCCTGAAAGTCCTCAATAGTGCCAAACTCAGGCAGGACCTGACGGTAGTCCGCAACGTCATACCCGCCGTCCTTCAAGGGTGAGGTGTAGAACGGGGGGAGCCACAGTGCATCGATACCCAGCCATTCGAGGTAGTCCAGCTTGCTAATGAGACCCGGGATATCACCCACCCCATCACCATCTGAGTCATAGAACGAACGCACCATGACCTCATAGAAGACCGCCCGGCGATACCACTGCGGGTCGTGCTCAAGCCCTCTGTGAGCAGGGGGAAGCCTAAAATCCATGAACCAAACTCTCTACGTTATCCGGAGAACTCTAGCGTCCGAGAGCTCCTGGAGCCGGGCGGGGGATATCGCAAAAACAGCCAAAGAACTTCCTGCGGCTGCCCAGAGTTCCTCCAGGGCGAAGAAATCCTCATCCATCACGGTCATCAAGGGTTGAGGATGTCCAAACGGGGGAACCCCTCCGATGCTGAAACCTGTCACTGATTTCACAGTATCGGCGTCAGCTTTGCTCAACGCCAAGCCCAAACGCTCACCCACAGCCTCCGAGTCCACGCGATTCGGTCCGGAGGCGAGGATGAGGACCGGGGAATCCTCGGCGAGGAAAAGCAGAGATTTGACGATAGCGGCTACGGGCGCGCCGACCGCATCTGCGGCCTCCTGAGCAGTGTGGGTGCTGGCGCTGTGCTCCACAATTGTCAGACCCAGCTCAGCAGTGTTGGCGCGGAATCTGTCGACTCCTTTAGCCACGAGAGTTTTCTCTCGCTTCGGCGGGGTTCTGGTCCACAAACTCCTCGTCAGCCAGCTCGTGGGAAAGGACCTCCATAGGGTCATCAAAGGCCACCAAGGCAAGAGTTCCCGCAGTATGGGAAAAACTATGAACAGAGCAGTTCGTGATGGGCTCTGAATACTCGCCCGGTGCCGCATAGTCGACGACCGATCGAATCACCGCCCCGTGGGCGACGACAACGATGTCCGCATCGGGATGCCGGATAGCCAAGTCATGCAGAGTCCGTACCACCCGCTTGGTAACGTCTGCACGGTCCTCGCGGCCGGGAATTTCCGCCCCCGCCGGATAACGAGTCTCCAGCTCCGCGCCGCTCGATCCCTCCGCCTCACCGTAGTTGCGCTCAATGAGATCCTGAATCGCTAGGGGAGCAGGCATTCCCAGCTTTGCCGCGACAATCCGAGCCGTTTCTTGAGCCCGGGAAAGAGGGCTTGTGACCATCAAGTCGAAACGGTGTTTCGACAGAATGTCCCCCAGAGCGGCAGCTTGAGCGCGGCCGGTGTCATTGAGCGGAATGTCGCTAACGCCTTGAATCTTGCGGAGGCGATTCCATTCGGTTTCACCATGTCGCACAAGAAAAAAGCGTGTCATCGGGTTCCTTCGGGCCTGGCGATTCTTTACATACCAAGACCCTCGACGATTGCGCCAAGGGTCTCAGACGTTCCGCCCTCAATCCTAACGGTTGCCATTCGATCGGCTTTCGTCGGACCCCGGTTGATGATGACGATGGGGATTTTTCTCTTGTGGGCTGCGCTCACCAACCGCATCCCCGTGTTCACCACAAGGGAAGACCCCGCCACGATGAGCGCGTCCGAGCGCGACAGGATACTCGCTGCTTGGTCAAAAACAGACGGAGGCACGAATTCGCCAAAGAAAATTACTTCGGGCTTCAACACGCCCTCACACATGTCGCACCCCGGCACAACAAACTCATCGGTCACCGCCACGTCGACGTCTCCATCGGGGCGAACGTGGCCATCGAGGTTGGTGGCAGCAATCCAGGGGTTCAGCCGATCAATCGTCTCCGCGATGGCGCCTCGGGTGAACGACTGGCCACAGTGCACACATCGGACCTTGTCGAGTCGGCCGTGGAGGTCGACCACCCGCAGTGAGCCTGCCTTATGGTGTAGCGCATTTACGTTCTGCGTCACCACCCCAGAAAAGGCAGACGAGGCTTCCGCGGTCGCAATC
>Ga0102945_1000694_pt1 | contig 10052 bp, 10 predicted proteins | sample SalPonred_H2O_MG_FD_78207 | JGI IMG/M metagenome (GOLD analysis project Ga0102945, IMG submission 78207) | Salt pond water microbial communities from South San Francisco under conditions of wetland restoration - Salt Pond MetaG R2_restored_H2O_MG ...
GATCGACACGCAAGGCTCAGAGCTGGAAGTTCTGCAGGGTGCCCAGCACACTCTCAGCCAGCACCCGCCCCTGGTCGTGGAATACGCACCGTCAATACTCGCGCGTCGGGGTCGCTTAGACCAGATGCGTCGAATGCTTTTTGACCTCGGCTACCCAACGATTCGTAATCTCTCTCAACTTTCCGACAATCAGTGCTTTGCATCCGAAGATGACTTGAGAAGCATGGAAATGAGTATGAGAGATGGTGAATTCACCGACTTGCTGCTGATGAAGAAATAGAAACTGCTCAATTGAATGCGCATATTGGTGGTGCATGAGGCTGGCCTTCAGTGAGGGGACAACATCGTCGCCTTCGCCGTGCATGACCGCTTCGTTCGCTTTGCCGAAATCATTGCGAACAAGGGCCACGCTTGCCGTTTCGAAAATCTTGACACGAATCGAACACCCTCAGGAACCAAAGCCGAATATTGAGGCTTGGTGGCAATCTTGTACGACCCGCAACGGGACCCATTCCCAGTCGGCAAGGACATCAGGAACCTCAGCCAAGGCCGGAGTGAGGACAACGATCACCTTCCGGACCCTCAGTAACCAGCTATGGAATCCGAATCAGGAACTGCGAGTTTCGGGAGACCCAATTCTCAAAGCCCATGGTCCTCTGCTCCTGTACGACTTTACGAGGATTCAACTTGCTAGGTTCAGCAAAGGTATCCACTGGAGGTAGAGACGGCATTGCACGAAGTAGATCATTCCTGACAAAAAAGAGATTCGATCCTGGGCTGCTTGCCGCGACTAGGCGATAGCCTCCTAGGAGTGCCTGATCGCAAAGCGCCTGAATCGATGCTCCATGGATCCCTTTCGGTATCTCCCGCTTTCCTCGATCATCAGCGGCTTTTCTACTGAAGTTGTCGTTGTTTCGTATCGCTATTCGGGCCGTGGATCCGAAAACTGGAGTGTACTCAACACACACCACTAATGGTTTTAGTCGTAGGACCTCAATAAAGATCCAATAGTCGACTCCGTCCACGTCAACGCCCACGTCTCTGGGATTCTCGAAACCTTTCCCAAATAGGAACGGAACGCAATTTTCGGCCGTCAGCCAGTAGTTCTCGACAAGCAACTCACAGTTAACGAACGATGCCCTCGCAATGTCGCACAGAAGCGGATCAGCATCCACCCACAGTGACCTAAAACCGTAGTCAAGAGTCAACCCCCAGAGTTTCCTCTCTGATGACCAGCACCAAATTCGACAGACACTCTGTCATCTGCTGGAAGATCGAGCTGGGAGAAGATCTTCTCGAGTATTGAGTTTTCATTGTGCTGCGAAAGACCCGTCCCTTGGTGTCGTAAAATCGTGGGGTCAGGAACTATGCCATCCGCAAGGTCTCGTCTAAGCCTTGCCTTGGCTAGCTCAGACTTTGCCTAACGTGCCTTCTTTTCTACATTCAGCTCACGAAGCAGTATTCGCGCTTGTACATCTGTTGAAATCGGTAGTCGTCTACCTGTGCCTACCTGCTTCTTGGCAAGGAAGACAAGCCTGGCGACAACCTCAACAACGAGATCTTGAGGATTTTGAGCCTTCAGCCTTTGTCCGGGCCACGTAAGAATCCGGAGGACATTCTTTGGTGCTCCAATAACTCTGACGGGCCACACCGCCATGCTATCGACCCTATGGCCGCCATTCCCTAGGCCAAAGGGTCCAACGAATGACGACTTCTGAAACGAGACTTGTGTGACGTTCGGTACTCAAGAGAGCCCCATCTTGACCTCGGACCAAATCTGTTCTCGGAATCAAGATGGTCAACTCTGATCAAGAACATATTGGTTCCGGAGGTTTCAACATGAACGACCTTCATGCCTCTGGACTGTCCCCAGTCGCAGATGCTTGCATAACTGGCCCCGTACCTGTCCTCTGAGACACTGATCGCGTCCCTCATTCCGAAACTGTACTCCTGCACGACCTCTGGCCCGAGCTGCGCGTTGTACTCAATTACGAGCACAATTGGGTTAAAGGGCAACGAATCCGCTATCTCTAGGTCAAATGAATCTATATCAATACTGACGACGTCAAACTTTTCGCCTGCAAGGATGCTGCTCAAGTTGTCCGGTGTAACGATCGCATGGAGCGCCTGAACACGAGCAGCAGGGAATTTTGACGAAATCACCTCTATATTGTGCTTATCGGCGTCAATCATGAGTCCTGTCCATGACTCAATTTCACCTAGCAGGCCGGTATTCCCACCGTTGTTCCCGCACCCAATCTCTAGGAATCGTCCACCATTTAGACCCAGCTCATCAAGAATCGCCAAGAGCACGCCATCTTCACCATGCTGCGACGAGACTCCTACTTCCAATGCATCAAGAGTGAGCGGATGACCGTAACTGCTGCTCAGAGATTTCCTCACCAAGTACCCGACCTGGTTCCGCAAATAGCGAACATCCTGTTCAAGGGACTTAACGCGTCTAGTTTCTCGGGCCAAGTCGCGCCTAATCTGCGCTAGTAATGAATTTTGCGCTTCAACGATATCTCGAGTCTCGATCAGGGCACGCACCACGCGCCTAAGGTCGCGCACTCTCGGGAGTCTTCTCACAGGACCGCACCGTGACTGCCGTCCGACGTCTCCACAACATTGCCGCCCATCAGCAAATCAAGACGTATCAGTTCCCCAGCCCCTACATCTTCCCGGAGCCTCTGCCCTACAAGTAGCGTCATATGTGACGGGTCAATTCCAAATCCCGGAGAGCGATATTCGATGTGATGACTCTCGATCACGGTACCTGCTGGTAGAAATGTCGCAGCAACGATTGACTTGGCCATCTTCTCCATGGCAGGCGCTTCGATCTCCAGACACGTCTTGGATTCGTTCCCAAATCCGACTTTAACTCTGTTCAGATCACGGATCAATTTTCGCATGCCCACTGGTTCAAGGCTAAAGGCGTGGTCCGTGCCTTTCCATGTTCGATCCAGGGTGAAGTGCTTTTCAATTATCTGGGCCCCCAGCACATAGGCGGCTAAGGGGATGGCGATTCCATTTTCATGCCCGGAGTATCCGATAACGGCTTTGCCAAATCGTTCCGTAAAGGACGGAATCACATTCAGATGCAAGGTCTCGTATGCTGCTGGGTAGGCCGCTGTGCATTGCAGGATGCCCACATCGGGCGCGTTTGATGCAACGATCTCGTAGGCGGAATCAACCTGGTTCTGATTCCCTCCACCCGTGCTGAAGATAATCGGAACGCCTTGTTTTGATGCGTACTCGAGAAGGAAGTGGCTACGCAAGTCACCTGACGCGATCTTGATGGCGGGAACACCCAGGTTCATGAGAAAGTCCACGCTTGGGATGTCGAAAGCAGTCGCCCAAAAGGTAATGTCCAGATCGGTCGCAAAGTCCTTTAGGTCCTGATATTGAATCCGATCAAATTCCAGAAACTCACGGTGTTCTCCATACGTGGCACCAAATGTGTGAGGCCCTGTATACGGCAAATTGTACAACTCCTGAGTGTATAGAGAACGGTTATCGCGCTTTTGTAGTTTGACTGAGTTTGCGCCAGCTTCTTTGGCAGCACTAATCAAGCGCATGCACTTTTCGACATCCCCTTGATGATTGTGGCCGATTTCAGCAACGACATGAAATGATCGCGGATCATCATGAAGCTCTGAGATCACAACTTTCTCCCCGATTTCGACGATGAAACATCACTGGCTGACACCTTCATTGGCCCTTCACCTCAGTCTGTTGAGTATGGGGAAACGGAAATTCTTGGTAGGCGTACTAGGCCCCTCTCAATCAGCACTTCAGCCAGCAGCCAGTCAATTTCGGAATTGACATCGACTGAATAGTCCCCCTTCGATGTCCAGGGAAGAACTTTACTCCCGGTAATGCGCCCTTCGTCGAGCACTACTCGAGACCACGAGATGTCCATACTTCCATCTTGAATCAGCACAGGGGGGAGCGACGCGTACTGCGAACTGTGACCAGGCACACCGTTGACCTCTGAATGGACAAACGGGCTGATGAAATCTCCATCGTCTTTGACCCAGGCCTTATAGGGATGCTCAGTAATGTTCCTTACGCCGCGCACGGAATCCGCCTTCGGATTCTTTACGAGCATTTCGATGGCTTCAGATAAGTCCTCACTCAATCTGAACGGGCTTGTGGGTCTAACTATCGCGAAAATGTCGGCTCTTACGCCCTGCTTCTCCAGTTCTTGAAGGGACCATTCAACCCAGCGAATATCGGGTGCTTCGCTAGTTGCCGTGTCTGGAGGCCGGCTGAGCACCTGTGCACCGTAATGGGCAGCAACCCGAGCGTATGCGGGTGAATCAGTAACGACATAAACGCGATCGATCATGGGCGTTGATAATGACGCAGCCACTGCATAGGCCAAGAGTGGATGACCTGCCAGCCGTCGAATGTTCTTATCGGGGATTCGAACAGATCCCGAACGCGCAGGTATCAGCGCAACGCAGTGGGGCCTACTTGGAGGCATCTCTTCCTGCGTGGACGAACTCACAATTCAACTATGTCTTCAAGCTCGGTCGTAGGCAACCCTGTCCCTGGTAGTAGCCCGTAGGTTTCCTCCACACGCACTCGGTCGTTAAGGAAGGGTGTTGACACCTCAATGATCGTGCAGTCGGTTAACGCGATTTCTTGATGAACGGCCCCTGGCGGAAAGTGAACAACAGCCCCAGGTGTCAATTCAGTCTCGGCGAGGTTACCCTCCCCATCGTCGTATTTCACCACAAGACGCCCGCTCGCCAAGTAGGCAAACTCGTCCTTTTTTCGATGGTACTGAAGGCCCCCAGCAAATCCGGCCTTGAGAGTGAGCAGCTTAAATGTGAAGGAGCCCGGAAGATGTCCTAGAAGGGTTTCCACGCCCCAGTCACGTGGACCCAGGTCTCGCGGTTGCACAAACTCGACCGACGGCACTAACTGACCCCCTCCCCACCATGCGATACGTCCAAGGCTACTCCGCCTCGACCAATGTAATGCTACTTCCGCACTCTCGCGCCAGATGACGTGCAACATCAAGGTGGCGCCAAACATACATACTGGGATCGCCAACAAGTGCGTGCGTTGGAACGCCGCCCATAAGTCCGAGGTAGGCAGTTCCTCCGTAACTGCACACCAGCGCCTCCGCGCGCTCAATGATGGCTTGCTGCATGCTCAGATTCAGGTGAGCGGGCACACCAAGCAGTGGCTTCGTAGACGCAGAATCATAAACAACTTCCATATGATCATCGACACTGAATCCCATACTCAAGTCAACTATGGGTAGATCCTTGAATTCCGTTGTGAGTACTCTCCTGAGGGTCTGGGTCACTTGATCACGAGTGATAGAAGGACGTGCATACCCTCGTACTGCTACAAACCTTGGTGGTAAGGCGTTCATGGTTTTGGTCCACACTTCTAGGTCACTTGAGCTGGCTTGCACAGGCAATTCAGATTCTGACTTTGCAAATTTGAGAAAACGAATCACCCATTCCGCTTGCTTGTTACCGGAGAGGAAAGGTTTGATGACTGAGAAGAGTACTTCCGGATGAATCCACAGACCTTCGGCATACTGATTACGGATGAAGAAATCCAGCGCTGATTTTCGCGTCTGCTTCATCGCTAGGCCTTCGACTTGAAGCCTTGGAAATAGATCACTAGTCCAATAGGACTCGTGAAACATCTGAAACAGATCCACGTTTGTGTGCGTAGCCGGGTACCAATATCCAGAGCCTCCGCGGCTCAGTACCACGATTTCAGTATTTGCAGTGATGTCCCGAAGTGCTGCTCTCAGGAAAGGTATCCAGTAGAGAACCTCGGAGCCGAGTTCAGCGGTCCACGGTCCAATGACAATGCGCTGCGCCGATTGGACTGAACTCACGAGGGCGTCGAATTCGCGATCTGACTGAATGGGTTGGACAAAGCGCTTGAAGCGACTCAGAATTCGACGCACCACCGCATTCACCGAACTTCCATGTGACGACACCTAACCAAGCGGGATACAAACCTTGACATGCGCCAAAGGCCTCGGGGCGCATTGTCAACTCCAATTAAACGCGAGCAGGAGTCTACGACTAGACTTCAGCGCTGTGAGCCGCGCACACAGAGCGGGCGCGGAAGGCTTATTCCAGGACGCGCCCGAGAGAGTACCTGTGCGCACAGTCTTGGAGTTGGCACGCCGCCAACATCTGTCGATCGCAAGGGCACATTCACTCGCTGTCGACCTATACGCTCACAGATGTCCGGGCGCAGATGATGCCTCGGGGATAGCGCTCTGCGCAGCAAACTACCGATCACAGACGGTCACGGCCGAAGCAACCCCTGAGCTCGTGACAGTGGTCCATCACGGTAGCTACGAGTGGTCTCGAAGAAGCAGTCTTCGACTACTTCGCGTTGCAAAACTCTCTCTACGCACCTCGGTGGGGCGTAGTAAATTCCCATGGTTTTGGGTGGGATTCAACCAATTACTTGGAATTTTTCCACTAGCGCTTTTGGGGCAAGCACTAGGTGGAATTGATCTCGCTATTGCCGCAATTGTTGTCGGATTGGTAGCCCGTCTTCCCTACCGCGTCGCGCAACTGTCTGGTCGGTTGGAGGGTCTTGTGCGTGCAGTGGGACCAGATAAGAGAGTGTTCAGGGAATCACGCCAATGGACATATGCGGCAACAATGGCGAGCATTGCCGAACTTTTTCCGATTCTTGTGATCGTGCTGGGGGCCGGTCTACTGCTCAGTGATAAGCCAGTCTCACTCACTGTTCTCTCGATTTATTCCCTCACTCCGCTGGGGTTAACGGCCGTGTTCTCAGCGATTCTCTACTTGCGTTTGGGCCAATACTTCCCTGAATTTCCAGATGCCAGGCAAGCACTACGAGTAAGTGGCCAATTTGTCTCACTCGCAGCTATCTGTCTGGCTTGGCTCATATTTACTGTGCCGAACAGTTTGCTCTTCGTGTCAGTGTTGCCACTTATTTCGATGTTTGCGTTGCTTCTAACTACTGCGATCGGCTCAGGGTCTGTTGCCTCTCTCATGCTGGCGGCACTGTCTAGCACTATTTTTCTGGTTATCTTTGCGTCGCTGACCTTCAAGGTTGGCAGGCGCCCTGACCCATCGCCTGAGAGCTCTCACGGTGTCATTGCAGAGGAAGACGAATTATGGTGAAACTGCAGTTGCAGTGCGCCGAGTTCCCTGACTCACTTTTGCATACGCACTACCTAGGCGGATGACTTATGACAATCAAGGTCTTGCACCTCAGCACTTACGACCGTGGTGGAGGTGCCGGTCGAGCAGCACAGGCTCTGCACACGGCAATGCTGACACGTCCGTTGGACTCGAAATTACGGACAGCCCACGGCCCTCGCTTTGGGTCCGCACGGTTCTTGGAACGCCAACTACGGAAACTTCAATTCAGTTCAAACACAACGTGGAGGTCACCAGCTAGATTGGCCAGTCTCCTGGCGAAAGAGATAAACGCCTCAAACGCCGATCTTGTCAATCTCCATTGGGTGACGGACGGTTTCCTAAGTATTGAGGAAATTTCGCAAATCGAGAAACCACTCGTCTGGTCTATGTATGACATGTGGCCGTTCATGGGAACGGAGCACTATGGCCCCGATCGTTCAGACGCCCGCTGGCGTGTTGGCTATACGAGCGATAATCGACCCGTACACGAGTCCGGCGTGGATCTAGACAAGTGGACCTACCAAAGAAAACTGCGCTCGTGGAGCAATCGATCACCCATCCACATGATTCCAGCAAGCACTTGGTTGCAGGAGACACTTCAAGAGTCAGCGCTCATGAGTAGTTGGCGGAATACGCGCATTCCCCATGTTGTTAGCGATCAATTATTTGCTCCAATGGACAGGCGTGAAGCAAGACAACTGTTGGGGATTGATGGCGAATTCCCGGCAATTCTTTTCCTTGCTTCGGCTGGAATCCACGATCATCGAAAGGGCTTCGACCTTCTCGAAAGAGCGATCCCAATCGTCCAGGATCGGTTTCCAGATATAAGGATTTTCATCGCCGGACCTCCGGATCCGAACTACGTCAGCCCATCAGACGCGAATGTCATCTGGTTGGGTGAACTCACCGGTGATGACGAGCTCAGGAGCGCGTACTGCGCAGCGGACGTCGTGGCAATTCCGAGCAGAGAAGACAATATGCCTTTGACCGCCATGGAAGCCCAAACGTGCGGTCGATCCGTCGTGGCTTTTGGGATCGGTGGTCTCACAGATATCGTCGCTGATCAAGCTTCAGGTTTACTTGTCGAGACATGCAACACGGCGGACTTGGGTGACGCACTCTCGATAGCCCTGGAGGACGCCCTGGGGGCTAACCGAATGGGCGTGGTTGCCCGTGAACGCGCGCTAGCAATCTGGTCGCCCAGGAGGGTTGTTTCCAAATACATGGAACTCTACGAATCAGTCCTGGGCTAACTACCGGCCCACAACTGACTCAGGTCCCGTTACCACCACTAGCGACACACTCCGCCCTTGCCAATGAGGTGGCCGTCACGGCGGATCTCGAACAAGTCCTCGCATTCGAAGGGGACGTCCGCGGGGAATTCCCAGCGGGCGAACCAGTAGTAACCGAAGGGTTGGCCGCTGGGATTGTCGCCAGGCATTTGGGTGACGGTGGGGTCGAAGGGTCGGACTGGATCGTTGTAAGGAATTACCGCTCGCGGGGGTACTCCCAGATCGTTCAGTGTGCGGATACCTTCGCGTGCAGACACGCCCCAATAGTCAAGTTCCCAGTTTCGCTCGGCCTTATTCCACCCTGCTACGGGGTTAATGAATGCGTAACTGTAGGGAAACCAACGAGCGGAGGCGAACAGGCTGGCACCCACGACAATCACGCCCAGCGCTACGGCGATGGATCGGCCGGATGTCGATCTGTACTGCTGTTTGCGCAACACTGTCATTATCGGAATAAGGGCCAAAGCAACAAAGGCAGAGAAAATGAAGAGCAAATGCCGAATCCCGTCATACAACTCGGTACCACGAACTATCAGCCCGAAGGGAAGAACGAAACCTTGAATCGCAAAGGGAACAAACCACGCGTAGTCACGAGTGAGAGCGATACCCCGACTTCGGAGTACGTCACGAATCAAGATACCGATGCCAACAGAGGCGAAAGCGATTGTGACTAATGGAAGCTGTGCCAGCACCCATGCAGGGATGTACCACCACGTGATGGCATTGCTGGGAACATCAACCCCAGCCGTGCGCATGGCAGTTACCCAAGGAAAGCCTCCCGTGGAATAGGCCCACGAGTCCCTTAACCATTGCACTGGACCCAGTCGAGCTATCGGGTTTGTTGTCAAAAGAAAGAGGAGGCTCGTACCCAGACCGAACAATCCTGTTACTGCCACAGGTAGCCACGATTGACGATCTCTATGCCGTGTCAGCACCACGAAAACAAGGGAACCGAGCGCAATAGCCAGAAGTACCACGAAGGAACCTGCCCGTGTGGCACACGCCATTGATGCACCAATGGATGCCCACAAGAGAACCGCGACCCAACGGCTCCGGTCCATCCGTCCCGCGATGCCGACAGCAAGCGCACTTGAAAAGACCGTGATGCCCGCTGCTACCGGCATGTCCTTGTAATTCACGGTGCTGGAACCGAGCCACAGCGGTGTGCTCAAGAGGAGTGCAGCGCCAATTGCACCAATGAGCCGCTTCCCGGTGACGATACTCATCGCCCAAGCGAAAGAGGTCGCGGCAAGAACTGAGAAGAAGATTGTGACCAATCCTTGCCAGAAATACGCCTCGGGGTCGTCGGGGCCGAAAAGCTCCGTCTCTCCGGTGACGAGCATGTGACCGAGATCCGCGAGCTGATACACGAGAAGTCCGTAGAACTCGGTGGTGACAGGCACTGCCTCGTAGGCCTGTTCCAGAGATTCCACATCCAGCGAACGGGCTATGGCGGTCGCATCTGTGTCGAATCGCGAATCCCATCCGATTCCGCCGTAGAACAGGCCGGCTATTGACAGGGCTACTGCCGCTACCGCCCCGACAATAAAGATCCACCCCGAGAAACCCAGAGGCTGCAGCGCGGCAC